>JAABUK010003393.1_pt1 | contig 27001 bp, 23 predicted proteins | sample 5559141 | NCBI WGS metagenome assembly JAABUK01 (sample SAMN10711869, study PRJNA513367) | rock metagenome | isolation source: Antarctica rocks | place: Antarctica: Victoria Land, Pudding Butte nord | collected 2016-01-03
TTATATCAGGACCAGCCCCCCCCCCCCCCTCGCGCGTGCGTATTGCGAAGCATTACTTCTACACAAGTACAAATCAATAAACCAAAAGCTTCACCATCAATCTTCCCTGCTTCAGACGCAAGTGCCCAGCACCAACCAAGTTTATGCCGAACACTTCAACCCATCAATCTCTCTATCGTCGTCATCTCTCGCACCTACCACCTCCCCCTCTTTTCCCTTCATCTACCGTAATTCATGCCCGGATTCGACTGGTAACCTCCCGCACCACCCTTCGCCTCCCTCAGCAGACTATCCTTCTCCTCCTGCACCAATCCACAGCACGGACAGCAGGCCGCGCCCATGCAGTCACTACATCCGTTGCCGCTGATGCCGTGTTTGTGGCGGTATTCATTGCGTTTGAGGGCTTGCAGGATCCATTGCGAACCGAGCATGGTGAGGGCGGAGTAGGCGAAGCACTGTGGTGAAGTATATTAGAGAGGAGGGGTCTAGCGTGGGGCTGAGGGGGAGGGGGGAAGGAGAGGAGGGAAATGTGGTTAGGTGGAGATAGGATCTAGGAAGGGGGGAGGGAGGGAGAAGCAATGAGGAAAGGCGAGAGGCGATGGTGGATTTGGGGATTGGTGAGACAAAGACTTCGACTTACACATCCATTGCAGCTCGAAGGCTCCTCTCCCGCATTGCGGGACTGGGTCTTGCCGAAGACGAAGCAGGAACAGCAGGTGGTCATGATGCAGATGTCGAAGGGAGAGCAGCAGGCCCAGAAGCCGGAGCTCCATTCGGAACGTGCGCTTCCGCCGTGTTGGGCCATTTTATGTGTAGGGAGGTGATGGATATTGGTGAGTTTGGCTAATTGTAGAGACGACCCGGAGCAGTACAAACAGTAAGTCGGCCTTCTGTCTTGGAGGGATTGCTGCTTCAATTGGAGGAGAGGGGAGAAGTTGAGGACTGGGTAAAGTTGCAGAACATATAGGGGAATGGATTGATATGCGGGCGCGCAAGGATTTAAGGGGGCAAGTCGAAGAAGTAGTTCTCAGAAGAGTTCATCAGCCAACAACACTAAATGGGTCCATCTTGCTTTACCGTTAGAGGCCCCACCCCTTGGTCTTCGCGCGTACCATTCCCTTCAAGGACCAGGGCGAGAAGGATGCACTTGTTGATGTAGCAAGGCCACCCACCAAGCCGATGTCCCACACACGGACGGGCAAGCCATCAATGCGGTCGCAGGAACCATATGCCCTCGGCTTGAAGACCGTTGTGACGCTTGGGGAGGTAGAGAATCCCGTGTCTGCAGTGAGCATGGAAAGGACAGTTGTATCTGCTATTTTCGCCGTTTCACGCCGTTTCTGCCGCAGAGTGTTGGCGTCCCGCAGGATCGGGCAGGGTTGGTTAGTTCAAAGTTCCGTCCTGAGGCTGTACAGCTTCAAGCTTTCTAAAAGTAGAAGAATGATGGCCGTCGAAGTGCACGTTACACCGTTTGAAACCATCAATCGTCGGGTGAAAGCAAAGAAAGGCAAACGCTGGGGTTGAGGTTGGGAGAGTAGGTTGAAATCGAGCATGATGCTCATGTTGCTGCGGAAAATCTTGTTTCTATTGAGGGTTCAGCGCGACCACGACCAGGATGAGACATTCCACAATCCTCGTCTCAGGAATTCAGCTACCAGAGCTCACACTGTCAGCTCTGCTCCTATGTCGCTCTTGAGGGATGCTTTTGTCTTTGGAGAATTAGCGGGACGTCTGAGTGGTTTGATGGCTCTTTAGGGTGCCTCGAAGCGTACTAGCTTTCAAATACCCTCAGATTACGACCTGTGCAATTTGCCTCAGTCCTCTAAGGAGAGAGAATGGAGGAAATCATCCCCAGGATCAATCAGGAACATGCTACGGAGTATCGAGAGTAGCATCGCGTCCTTCGCACCGGAATTGGTCAGAGTCAGGGGGAGTGCGGGCTCCAAAGTGTCGGGCCCTGGGACACCAGCCTGACTCCCCGGTTGAGGATAATGAGTACATTGGACCAAAGGACGAAGAGGCAAAGGAACGTCCTTTTGATTCATGAAGACGAGCTGAAGTGCCGGCCCAAATGATGGCTCTACTCCCTCCACAGAGCATGGAAGCATCAAACTCGAAGGATGGACCCGTGTTGGTGTCTTCTTCCTCCTTTCCTAGTATCGAGGCAGCCTCCTCCTTTCTCTTCCATCATCGCCCCACTTCAATCGAGGATGGAAAATTCCCGGTACGATTCCCATGTATATCCTGAAGGCCCATCCGCTATTCCTATTCCGCGTTCTGACTTCCCTCGCCACCCGAGCTGTTGCAGTTGCACGGCATTGATCGTTTGGTGACCGAATCCGTCTGTGTCGCCAATCTACACCAACTTTGAGTGTCACGATGCTAGCATACCTCTTGCTCTGCATCCTCTCCATCCTCTTGTTGACGCTCTCCAAAAAGAAGGACTCTCGAATTCCAAACCATGTTGTGGGGTCGGAGAACTATCACCCAAGCTCCAATCGACATACCATGCCGACGCCTGGCAACGTGGAGACCACATGAGATTCAGCTGGCAGTCAAGAGGAATGTTGATATCATCTTCTCATCTGATCGTACACTATGGTCTCATCCAGAAGTGGCGGTCTTATCATGGAGGTCTTTATAACACCATAGTCCACAACAGTGATATGACCCAGCTGGCGATTTTGGTTGTTAAGCTGGAAGGGAAAGTTAGCTTAGACAACACACGCGACGACGTCCCGACTCGACATTCAGACGACTGAAGAAACGAAAAGTCACAGTCCCTGTTCTTCTTCTCGTGCTTTGTGTCTGTATGGCTCTGCAGTCTTGACTCAGTGAGGTCTCATGATCACCCTCCCTCGGAGCAAGCAAAAAGTATGAAAGCAATGAAGCGTCCGGGGACTGGCTTCCCTTGTCCTCGCTTCTATCACCCTTAAATAAAAACACAGAGGAGTACCGATAGGTGGGCTCGTGAAGTGATAAAAACGAAGGGACTGCGCGAGGGAACTGCCGTGGACTGTTGTACACTTCTATCAGTCGCAGCGAAGCCGATCCGCGATAACAAGATCACGACGCACCTGATTTCACGTCCACGACAGAGACATTACATAGTAAATAAAACCAGCTTCCTTGCTATAAGAATCCATCACCACCCTCCCCCCACTCCACCCCAACCTACATCACCGCACTCCATCCCATCTCCATCCCCCCACCTCCCGTCTTTCTCTCACGGCACTTTCCTAGCAGCAAGCTCATGCAAATCCACCTCCGTCCCCTTCCCCCTCGTGCCGCATTGCCTCACCCCCCCTCCACCGAAACCCCTCCTCTTCAATCTGCCTGGCTTTCTTCTCGGCTGCAGTAGGCGGCGGCATGTCGTCGACCCGCTCGGCTAGCTGGGCGGCGTGTAGCTCTTTGTACTCGCCGATGTCTCGGTCGGCCGTGGTGGGGGCGGATGTGGTTGCGGGAGAGGTGAGGGTGTTTCTGTTGGGGTGGGGAGGGTAGGTCAGGTGGGGAGAAATGCGGTAGTGGGTTTGGGGGGGGGGGGGAAGGGCGCGGACGCCGCTGGGGGGAAGGCGGGGATAATGATGGATTCATGGAGGTAAAGGAAGTGTCTGTGCGATGTAGCGAATACGGACACAAAGGTAGAAGAAGAGATATTAGTCACTATTTACATCACCGAAAAGGAAGGAAACTAGGCCCACTGCAGGGGAGGTTCGTCTTGTACAGACCACACTTTCAAAGATTGTGAGATTGAAAGAAAATCAACTGCTCTGCAATCCCATGCTGATTGGCATCGAGGTCACTTGGCTCGATGCCAGAAATCATGCCCACCGCGTGAATTTGCCATGTCGTTTCCAAGGATTCGCGAAAGCAGCGTCCACCAGGACCTCAGAGGAATTGGTGCGTTATCGAGAAAGTGCCTTGGAAGGAATACGTTGATGAACGAGTGTGGTTCGTTTGGAATGGCTCCTTCGCTCGTAGGCTGATTGATTGTCTGGAAGTGAGTCGATCTGCAAGTCGCTTGACTGAGGTGTTGACAGCGTGGGCAAGATGGAGGGGCTTGCTTTGGACCATTGGGAGGATTGGGATCATGTAGAGGAAATCTATTGAGGGTGTTGAATCAACTATTCAATGGAACGAGTGACGAATGGATGACGTTAAGGGGACATCGCTACTTTGCTAGGTCAGGCTTTCGAGGTGGAATAGAGGAGATGAGATCTAGTCAGGAACATCTCCAACTTGGTGTAGCCCTGAGGCACACGGCGTTTGAAGGGGAAAAGCCTCCTATCTCGGGATCACTAATTGAGTAGTAGAAGGTAAAAAGGTTTAATTCTAGAGCCTCATTATAGCAAGGCCCACGATCAGGAAATGTCTCCACGAGTCGTATAGATCGCGGTGCGCTTTTGTGATTGGCGAACGACGCCATCCCAATGGAATTGGCAAAGACAGGCGTATGTGCAAAATTGGAACGTCCAGAAAACCACCGATAGATGCGGGAGGAAACGCTTTGCTCAGTATCTACCGAGACGTAGTCAAATCTGAGCTTCAACGGCAGAATCATTCTCCTTGTCTTCAATCTGTGCCTTTTTCATCTCCGTCGTAACATCGGCAGCTGCATCCTTTTCTTGTTCGAGCTCGGCCTCGGCTGATATTTCACCATCAACACCCGGGTTCGCAATGGTGGTCTTCTTGCCAGCGTCTCGGCGTCTACCGCCTGCCTTTGGTGCCGGAGAGGTGGAAGTAGCTGCCCCATCGGCTTCTTTCTCGAGGCGCTCAATTTCCTTCTGGGCTTTCTCGACATTCTAGGCTGAGGTTAGCATTGGTGCATCAAGACACAAGACATGCGATGTGCTTACCTGCTTGGTCTGTTGGTCTTGGTCTTTCTTCCAACCTTCCAATTTTGCCTTCAATCTCTCGACAACAGCCGGGACGTCTGATTGGTTGCTGGGTGGCTCCACCCCAACCTTGCTCAATTCTTCGATGATACCAATGCTCATGTTGAACTTCGCGGCCTCAGGTGCAGCCTTCTTGCCTTTGCCCTTCTTCTTCCCACCACCGCCTATGAAGAAGTCTTCTTCCTCCTTTTTCATGACCTTCATACCTTTCATCGCGGAGTCATCCACGGTACGCTGGGCAGAAGCCTCAAACTTGCCAGGGCCCTTGGTCGATTCTGAAACGGCTGAGGATGGATCGAAATATCGAATGAGGCCTTCGGTGGTAAGGATCTCGTCCATATATGCTGGCTGACTAGCATCTTCAAGCTTCTGCTCCGCCACCTTTTTCCTCTTCTCCTTCTCGTACGCATCCCTTTCAGCTTTTTGTCGCTCCCTTCGCTGTTGGTATTGCTCATCTTCATACACCTTGTGGGCTTTCTTGCCCTGGAAATAGGCATCCTTGATCTCCCTGATTTTCTGATATGACGCTTGCTGCTCTTGATGAAGTCTGTCCCGCTCCTCCTTCAAAGAGGTAAAATTCTTCCTGTCACCGTCGCGAGCGGCGTTCATCTGATCAAGCTCTTTCCTGATAGCATCGTATTTCTCATCTAACGCTCGTGCTTCGGGGTCATCAAAGGCTTTCTTCAGCTCGGCGTTCTCTGCCTTCTTCCCGTCAATCTTTTTCTGACCATCCTCAAAACCAGCAAAGCCCTTTCGCTGCCTGGTGAGACTCGAGATTTCACTCAGAGCTTTTTTCTCGTCCACCAGCCTCATAGCGCCACTATCCACTTGCTTTGTAAGGTCACTGATCTTCGCGTCGATCTCTCCAACACTCTTGAAACCCATCCGCGCTCTGGCATCTTTCTGCTCGGCCATCATAGACTTCAGCTGTGCTTCGGCAGTATTGTACTTCTCGCGTTGGGCGGATCGTGACTTTTTGTTTTCTCGTTGTTGTTCGGAGATCTTCTTTTGTTCGGTAACGAGCGCATTCCATCTCTCGTTTGCAGGTGAGCCTTTGCCAGATTTTGCGCCTTCAAAGCGAGCCTTTGCAGCATTCTAGGTGGCCATCAGTGACTGCTCAATGTAGACCTATCGCAGGATCTTGCACTTGAAGCGCAAGGAACAAAGGGTAGACGTAGACGCACAAACTTCTCCATGTTAGCTGCATGTTCTTTTTGAGCGTCTGCTAAGTCTGCCTCATATTTGGCTTGGTCCGGCTTCTCAGGTCTTGTCTTTTGGGTGGCTCCATCGACTGCTGGCGGTGCCTGCGCAACATCCGCCATGATTGGGGTGGTGGGAGATGGGTATACCGTTGGCAGTCAATAATGATTGATCCTTAGAAGTTCGAGACAGATGATATATATTCAACTCCCGGTATCACCAAGGTAGCAAAGAATCTGGGTGTCTGGCGCCTTTGTAGTTTCTTGTGAGCCTCAATTGAATAAATTTACGAATGATGGAGACCCGGATCACGGTCCGCTTCACCGAGGTGACACTAGCCCTTTCGGGCTTAGTACGAATCACCTGTGGACCACCGAACCACTTCATTGACACAGTGGCACTGGTATGATACCGATTGCTTCGCTATGGGAACATGCAACCACGGGAGCGAATCATGGAGAATCTGAAGATCTATTGAAATCAAAATCAACATCGTTCATACTCGCTTCCTCTATATGAGTGTTACGCTTGAAGCGACTGAACGACAGCTTTTAGTAATTCCAACTCCCCGAGCTCACAGTGTGACTACCACTTTTGCGGCCGACACACCCTTCTTCTGCGCTGCGAAGCCATCCTGTATTTTCTCCAACCCGTGGCCTGTCACCATCGGATCCGGCTTGGCTTTGAACTGACCCGACTTGAGTGCTGTAGGGAGGAAATCGCGATAAATGGCGTTGCCGACATCTGGCTCCTGCAGGGCAATGGATACAGCGAAAACTAGGCAGTAGTCAGCCATTGTCTCGTCAGGGGTCTCGATGGATCTCTGCGGATGAGGAAATTTACCATCTTTGGCTTTGACACCCTTGCCGAGATCTACACCCTCAGGAACTGGCAAGGTTCCCGTGACAATGCCACCTCCTAACTTCTCTGCCACAGCACCACAAGCCTTGTACGTCTTCTCATCAGCGATTGAGTTGTAAGCACCTGCAAATTTGGTCCCTTGCAAAGCCTTGACGATCTCGTCCACCACAGACGAATCGTTATAGTCAACTACATGTGTTGCGCCGAGTGACTTCACATAATCGAAATTTCTCTTCGAGCACGTGGCAACGACCTGCACCCCGGAGGCGGCAGCCAGCTGAACTGCGTTTCCACCAACGCTGCCACTACCACCCCATACGAGAATCGAAGTGCCAGTGGACGTTTGGGAGCTTGGCTTCGGATAGGGCAATTTCAGAAAATCCTTCTGATAGAGGCCTGCCGCAGCAGTCGACAATCCAAGCGGAATGACGGCTGCCTGTTCGAAAGACATTGAATCCGGGATTGGGGAAACAGTGATCTGAGGCACGACGGTGTAGTTCTGGAAACCAGCCTCTGCATTCACACCGGTAGCGAGACTAACGCAATGGCCAAGCACACGATCGGCCTTCTTGACTTTGCTGACAGAAGAGCCGACCTGGGCAACAATGCCAGCGACGTCTTCCCCGAGAATCTAGTAGACCTTGGTGAGCTACTGACAGTGCTGATCGTTAATGCCGTGCTTACCACAGGGTACTCCTTGACGAAGATATCGTAGTCCTGAATCTTCCAATCCACTGAACCAGACTTCAGCCTTCAATGCAGGGTCAAATCCGGGAACCACATACCCGGGTTGACGGCAACCGCTTTGTTCTCGATGAGAACATCATTTTCTCCAACCTGAGCCTCTGGGCCATCTCGGACCTCGAGCTTTCCATGCGGCTTTGGAAGCCAAGCAGCTTGATTGTTCACCATTTTGATATATCAAATTTTGCTTCTGAGACTGATAATCTTGGGAGTATGCAGAGCAATATGTAGTCCGGTATGGGCAGATATGGGCAAACAACAATGGAGATGCGTTTTTGATAAGGAAATGTCGCTCAGCAATGACCGAGGCATGACGCAGGAGGGGCCAATAGGGTAAGTAGTCGGATGTCCTGATGGATCGACCAGCACATACACTAACCGAGGGGAGGTCTGTTCAAGAAAATGATGGCCTGTAGAGTACAACTTCACCGAGAAGAAACAGCCATGTCTTTTGAAATGCTGACTGCAACCGTCCCAGGGTCGAAAGTGACCCCCTGCACAACCATGATAAAGAGGGTTGAAAGCAGACAGCTATGTTTATGTTGTGATAAAGACGCCTGAGACCGATCTGTCGAATAACAGGTGGTTCTCGTATGCAGAAGATCTCCTAGGCCAATCGAGATACGGGATGGAACCCTCACTGTGCCAGATCCATCTTCTGAATGAACCCACATACAGTTGACTTGGGGCGAGGCGCAAGTGCTCGCATGTGCGCTAGGTAATGATGTACAAGACCGATCTGGCGAATCATGAGCAAACTCAGACACCAATGCAATGCATTCCAGGCTGATCAAGAGCCAGGATGCGGCATTCATCACATTGAAGATGACTCTCCCAATCCTCATTTGGGCTAATTCGAGGCCTACACCCCGGCAGCAGCGCCCAGGATCGCTCAGCAGCCAGATCGGGAGAGCTCTTCGTGAGCGGATGAAATTGTGCAAAGCTGATTTGGCTTCCAGAGCTCACCATATTTGAGGATGTGAGGAAGAGAGAAGAATCATGCCAAAGCCCTAGCAGCACACGGGGACTCCACGAGGTACATTTGCTAAGCAAGCAATACTCTAGCCTTCAAGTGGCGTAGTATACGACAGGTGTGGTTAGTTGAGGCGGAGTACCAGGGAATGACGACGGACTCAAAATTGTTGTAGGTCCCTGAGGCGAGGTACATAATTTCGTGATAGCACGGGCTATTGCGATTTCGCTTTTAGCTCAACGGGTTAGCTCCAATAAAAATCTGCCCGGCTCCCTGACAGATGTCCGCGGTCTGCTTAGAACATGTGATCAATGGACGGAGAGTTCGTGATTGTTCATGAACATCCCTTCTGAGAAGCCCACCAACGCGCCGTCCAAAGCGCCATGCCCAGATCCAGAGGATCATCACTCGAGCAGTGCACTAGGTACTCACGCAGACTGGAAGACGCAGCAGCAGCTTTTACGTTATTTACTTGTTGGTGACAATACTTCATGCAACAAATTCTAGCCATGACGCGGAAAACAATGGTGGCTCACTCACCGTTAATTCGTGGATGAGCACCTCCGAGCTTTTCGCGGCTTGTGTTTGTAAAAGAGTGTGTGACAAACAATGGTGGGGAGGCTGGTTTTGCAAGGCTCTGTATGGAATACGTTTGACCCTGAAAACTGGACTCCCTGCGCCTTGGCCGTGGCCGTGACAAACATGAAACCAAGGAGGCGGTCTCCCAGAAGGCTACCATAGAAAGTCGTGGAAGATTGTTGAAGACTTGCGAAGCCGCAAGAGGGAAGAGCGGCGACGGACGACGACAGATCTTATCCCTTGGCTGCGGGGAGAGAGCAGACGGCGTTCGCACCTGGGCTTAACTGCAAACAGCACATTATGCGCCAAGGACGGTGCCCGCAACTCGCCAGACCCAGAATTGACCATATGTGCCGCCGCTTTACACTAAAGCCCGACAGCATGCGATATATATATATCTCACCTTCATCCACGTCCCAGTGGGGCCAGTGGTTAACGGAACGACGGCGATCTCCCAATGGTTTACAACGCCAAGGCAGTGGTAACCCATGAGATTACAATGAGGGAGCGCTCAAGCGAGCGTCGCGCGACGTAGGTGAGGGTCGCGCGAGGGTAAAGCGGCCTCTCCCGCAGCCGAAAGGGGCGGGCGCTCGATGCGGAGTTTCCAACCCTTGGCGTGGCGAATCACCTCCACCTTGGACGCTCTATTGATGCTGAGCGTAATAGCGGATTGCCCACTCTTGAAAAACAGTCCGAATCTGATTCTGCATGCGCTACTAATGTAGATTCTATTCCAGAACGTCTATACCTTCCAGGACTCCCAAAGCTCGGCCCCCTTCCCTTTCAAATATGCTGACAACCCTCTGCGCTTCTGCTTTCAATTTCTCCTCCGCTCCAGTCGCTTGTGATTTGATCCATTCTTCAACGCTCATCGCCTTTTCCGGGCTTGCCAATTCCATTTGGTGCACGCCGGCAAAGATATTGCGATTCTCTTTGTCCGGGGATGGCGCAAAGATCATCTCCACATCTACACCAGTCCATGGCATCTCCGATTTGAGCCCTCCTATCTTTGACGGCGAAAGGGGGATTTGTCTTGGTGTTCCCGGAGCGAGCGCGATGCGCTGCACGCCCTTTGTGGGTGATATAGGGGCTAGAGGTGGTCTCACAGAAGGTGGTCTGGAGCTCGGAGGTTGATTCTCTGCATCCGATGATTGAGGCGACGGAGAGGGAGTTACTTCGTTCGTGTTCTGTCTTCTCTGTGGGATGGACATCTGCTTCTCTGCTGGGGTTGACCTTGTGACACCAGGCGTAGATGCATTATCCTTCGCCGGCTGCGGTACATTGGGCGACGACGTTCGCGCGAGACTAGCAGGTATGCGCTGGTCCGCTCCGAGACCAGATCCTCTGACGGGAGCCACTGGAGGCGAGGAAGTTGCGAGAACAGAATTGAAGCTAGGATCCACATCGCCCATCAACGGAGAGAACATTCCCGGCATGCTTAGCTGCGGGAATTTTGTTTTCGCCTTTGTGTTGGCTTTTCCCTTGGCTTTTCCTCCTCTTGTGGCCCTGGTAGCCCTCTTGGGCTGTTCGGATTCGACTTCTTCCTCAGCACCATCGTGCTTGGTTACGTTCTGCTCCACAATGATCAAGCGCAGGTCGTGGTCCGCTACATCAGCCGATTCAGCAACTGGTTGGGACCCTACTTTCGTCTGAACGATGTCCTCGATATTTTTGCTCATCAACGCTGCCTTTTTTCCCTTGGTCTTTGCGTTGCCTTTTCTCTTGCTTCCCTTCCTAATAGACTTCTGTGACGCGACACTCGCATCAGTTTCGTGGCCAGAATCATCCGCCAAGGTTTGAGCCGTGAGTACGGAGCTGTTCATTTGTGACTCTGCATTTGTCGCAAGAGTGACATTCGATTCGTTGGATGCTCGACCTGAGGGAGCAGTCCTTTTCTTGACGGCCTTTTTGGTCACACGTCCTTTTCGAGCCTTGCCTTTGGAAGCAGCTTTGTCTTCGTTTTCTACTTCGGTTGTTGGAGGTTGCTCTTCCGCTCCGACCGCATTATTCTGTGAACCCTCTGATTCTGCCGTCGCTTGTCTCGTACTTCGAGCTGGCGCCGTCGACGCGTTTGTTTTCTTTGCTCGGCCTCTAGTTTTAAGTTTTGGCGGCTCCTCGATGGCCTCTGGCTCACCAGGCGGCAGGTCGGGCATAGCTTTGTCCAGCTCAGCTTCCAGCGCAGCCTCTATCTCTGCATCATCGGGAATGGTGGCCCGCAGAGATGCGGTAGTGGCCGCTGATGCCGTTGATACCTTTCTACTTCTGGATGATGCTCGCTTTCTACCAACACGCACCGGTTTCTCTTGCGCAGCATCCACGGCATCAAGAACAGGGTAATCCACTTTTTGTGTCTCGCTGTTTCGACTCTTCGTTGCTCGCCTTTTTGGCGGCGGCTCTGGTTTGACTGTGCTTTCTCTCGCGCTTCGATGGTCCTCACCGATCTCTTCGCTTTTCCTCTTCGTGCCTCGATGCATAGCATCTAGCTGTTCCGCGACGTTTTCCACAGCTGTGTATCCGTTCGCATCCACCACCTCAATTGGTTCTGCTTTTTTCGCACGAGTGGGCCTTCCCCTCCCTTTCCCATCTTTCTTGCTTGCCATAGTCGACGCCGTAGAAAGGACCGTATCCTGAGATATGTTGCTACCGTCGATCGAGTCATTGAAGTCAGGAATGCTGTGCACTTGTGATGCAATTGACACATTGGACTGCGTGGACAGTCTTGACGCTTTCGAGGCTCTTGCCTTCTGACCCCGTCCAGTCTTTGGCGCGGTTGTCCCTGCGAAGATGAAGAAAGAGCACCCCGGAGAGCGACGGTAGTGCTCGTCACTGTGAGTTGTGTAAGTATTCATTCAACCAAGCAAGAACGACCCGATAACTCACAAAGGAGAATCCTTCGGTTCCCATCCATCCAGTGAAAGATTACAATAAGCACAGCTTACAAAGTCCTCAAATTCAGGAGTCGGAGCGAAATGCCACCCAGCGGCGGCCATTTTCTCAGTCTTACACACCCAGCCACGCTTATGCTCATGAGGCCATCGGGAGCCAAAGGTAGACTTCCGTGCTTCGTAGAATTTTTCACTCGTAGGGTCTTCCATCGTGGATATATCGTCCCCCTCCTTCCCAACATTCTTGATGATGGCCCAACCACAATGACTTGACAGTTTCAGGTGCTCCACCACTGGCTCGTCGTCTCCTTCCCATCTTGCGAGTTGCCGTTCGCACAGAAAGCATGACGTGTTGTCAGGACTAGAAGCAGCAGGATTGTAATATAGCCCAGCTTCCGCAAGCTGTCGAAGTAGTCAATGTGAGAACTTAAATCTGTCAGATTAGGCCGTACCTCTTTTGGCGAAGGATTCTCATGAGGCCACGATATCGATTTTTGGCCTTTTATGTTCGAGCCTCTGCGTTTTGGTGCTGGCAGTACAGTCTCAAAAGACGCCAGTCGGGCAGCCAGCGTTTCCATGCCTGATTTTGGCGCCATGGTGCTTCGAGTGCAATCCTCAAAAAGGGGGTTTCAACACGTGCAGAACAGAGTTCGCATCAACAGCCGGCTAAATCCAGAGCAATTTTTGGGATGTATGAGAAGTTCTGAAATGTTGGCATCGAGATGTATCAATGTTTACATTCGTTGGCGAGGTTCTGCATTTGTACTAGCGTATTGTTACGTAGCACGTCGGAGTTTGGATCTGCCACTTTTCTCCGACAAGCGAGCTCTCCTCGCGGCAATCGGACCTCATAAAATTGGTTGAGGCCTCCTTCTGACTGCCCATTAACGCCCCCAAATCGGCCCATGAGCATGTCCACGATTCTTTCACAGTAGCGAAGTCAACTTATGTCGCTAGACACGGCTGCTTCCAGGAGCCGGGTGCTGGCGGACTATGACCTTCCGTGTGATTCCTGTGAGCGCAATGGAAGGGCTCAGTTTAAATTCAAAATGCTGACGCCTGCGTGCAGAGCATCCTAGGGAAGCGAAGGCTTGGTGATGTATATAATGGGGCTCAAATTGTCGTCCTAAGCCTCCCAGGAACTTCTCTCGCTATAACCCGTCTCCTCGCTCGAAATTACGCTTCGGCAGTAGAGCACAGAAGTTCCCTGAACAATGGCCCTCCTCCAGGCTACAACTTAGCCAAATCGAATCCAAACCAGAAATCAACGTCGGACGCGATCGCAAAGCCTAGTCCAGCCTCCGCTCCATTCCCTTCGTCTAAGACGAAGGCTTCTTCAGATTGCTCCACCAAATCAGACTCCAGAAGTCTTGATCCTGAAGATTGGGATCACAATCCAGACCTTAGCATATCCAAGTTTTCCGAACTGCCGATGAAGAATTTTGGCGCAAATCAACATATGATCATTAATGAGGAATTTAAAGAGGCTCTCCGCCAGATACTTTGGAAATTCAAGGCACCCATACGATACGCATTCGCGTATGGCTCGGGCGTCTTCACGCAGTCACGCAGCCAGCCTCCACTTTCAACTTCCGGATCCAGGTTGCATCCCAACCCTCCGGAGGCCATAACAAAGGTGCAAGACGGAGGACAGAAAATGATCGATTTCATCTTTGGAGTTTCCTACAGCCAGCACTGGCATTCCTTGAATCTGCAAGAGCACCGAGACCATTACTCTGCATTCGGCTCTCTTGGCTCGTACGCTGTCTCAAAATTGCAGGACTCATTTGGTGCTGGATTATATTTCAATCCCTACGTTACGGTGAATGGCACGTTAATCAAGTACGGCGTGGTCAATCTTGACACTCTATGCCGCGATCTCTCTCAATGGGACACGCTCTATTTGGCCGGTCGTCTTCAGAAACCCGTCAAGATTTTGCGCGACAATCCATCCGTGAGGCTTGCTAACCAAGTGAATCTCATCTCTGCTGTGCGTACTGCGCTGCTGCTCCTTCCTCCCGACTTTACCGAAGAACAACTCTATGCTACGATTGCTGGTATATCGTACATGGGTGATCCGCGCATGTCCTTGCCTGCTGAAGATCCGAATAAGGTACTCAACATTGTAAAGGGTCAGCTCCCCAATTTCCGACGCTTGTATGCACCACTGATCGAAAACCTGCCAAATATATCGTTCAATGATTCTGTCTGTGCTCACAAAGACTGGTTTGACGACCCGTTAGTCAACGCGAAGCTGGCACAGGATATGGACCCTGTCAAGCGTGGCAACATGGTGCGAAGGCTCCCGAAAAAGTTTCGGGAAAAGCTGTATTTTGAGTACCAGGCCAAGTTTCAAATTCCCCGAGGCGAGTTCAACAAGATGCTCGAGGAAGCCAAGGACGAAGAAGAGAGTGGCGGCTTCAAAAGGCAGCAGGGCGGATTATTTGAGCAGCGGATCGCAAAGGATACCGAAGGCATCCAAACGGAGGTACGGCAAGTGATTGAGAAGACGATACGATGGCCAAGCATCGTACAGACTTTTCAGGGAATGGTCACGGCAGGTTTGGGCCGAAGTTGGAGGTATGCTAGGGAGAAGAGGGAGAAGCATTTAGCCAGCGAAGCTAGGAAGAGGAAAGAGACGGCTCAAAAAGCGACAAAGAAGGATGAGGAGCAGAAGAAGGAGCAGTGACTTTTAGCAGACTGCTGATGTAGATGCCTGCTCGGCCGGCTGGGTTAGAAGCTGTGCCCAAAAAGCTCATGAGTACACTCACAATTTTGTTATATATCATATAGCGGTATTTCAGACTCAGAGTAATGTGGTAGCGCGAGAAAAAAGCATCAGCCAGAAAGACCCACGATCAATGACATCAAATCGGCATGCGGACGTGTACTCTGCATATTCGTATTAACGATCATAGTTTTCTAAGTGTTTAAAATCATGAATTGGTTTTTATCTCGTGCTGGTTTACGGTGACGAGGCAGAAGAGCGTCCACGGTCCGTCCAGTAATACTTGACCGCACTGCTATTTAGGCTTCAAGTTCTTTGCCATCATCCCGCTCACTCTCCCCACTACCCATCAGCGACACAGCGCATAACTCAGCCTGTGCGAAATGGCACCTATCACAAACGTAGAGCATCTAACAAACTCCCTTGTCACCGCTGAGCAGCTACATTCGCTGCGAGATGATGATCGAAGTCGTGCAGGAAACGGGCAGTCTTTACGGTATGCGCAAGCGATCTTGACTCAGGCCGCTGGGATACTTCTCCGCCTGCCGCAAGACGTAATTGCGACTTCTCTCGTCCTGCTGCAACGGTTATGGGTCGAGGATTATGGCCAGGGTCATGCGGCAGCTGATCTGAAAGTAATCTATCCTCCTGAATCTCTAGGTAGGCGTCGATTTTCTGACTCATCTTTCCAGACAAGATCTGAAGCGTCAATTTACCTCTCTGCGAAGCTCTCCTTCACGCCCGTATCTCCTCGATCAGTGTGTAACATATACGCCTATCTACTTTCTACATCCTCGCCTCTATTATTCATCAACCCCAATCCTCCAGCTATAAATCCAGACTCAAGCTGTTACTACGTTTCTGAAGGTTACTACGAGCGTAACCGCGAAATGATCTTTCTCTGTGAATCACTGATCTTGAATAGTATCGGCTTTGATACACAGATCGCGCTTCCGCACGCCCTAGCGCTGACGTATCTGCAAGCCCTCGGTGTATCATCAGAAAAGCTAGCTAGCCGTGTCCTTGAACATCTCAACAGTGGTCTACTTTCTCCACAGCTAATTTATCTGACACACCAACCTAATGCATTGGCGGTTGCAGGGATATATCTGGCGGCGAAGGAGGTCGGGGTCAAGATGGTTGACGGGAATTGGTGGGAAGTATTTGATGTTGAGAGAGAAGATCTGGGATTCTTGGTCATGGCGTTTGGGAGCTTCGAAGGATTTGCCAAAGCCGAGAAGAGAACGTGGGATAGTGGAGCAGAAAATCTTCGCAAGCTGTTCAAAGAGGTTGATAATTGCTACGGGCCAATGCCATGAATTGGTTATAGGGCTTTGTGAAAGAGTGCAGCATTGCATGAGCCAAATGAGACCCTCGTTGGCCTTTATGGATTGCACATTTACGAAATTATGCCAGACCGTTGCGGTCGCATATCGCTGCAGCGCATATGCGGCGCTCAACACATGCCGGCTGAAACGTCGGTGCTGCAAAGCATGACTCGAGAAAGAAGCAGAGATGGATGGCCAGATTGCTTCTTCTGTGAGCAAAATTCGAAAACATTGTACTGACAGACGCTTCGGCCACATTAAGGACAGAGCATGAGGGAGGAGCATTTAAGGAGCAGACTTCTTGAAATGTGCACAAGCTCAACAGAAAAAACGTCACGGTATGCAAGAGTGCCAAATCAAGCATAATAAAGGATCATAAGAGATTTCCGGCGTGTCCATAGGAGCCTCGTTCTGAGTGACTGTGATACGGCGTTGGCTCCTTTGATGCTTTCTCACATATAGCAGCTTTTAGGACAGTAGTCTCAGAGCCGACTGGCGTTGTCCCATTCACAGACCTCTGGCCAGTTTTCCATTTCTCTGGCACCTGAGACAATGAGGATGAAACCTGTGGTGAGGATGATTTTTGGTATTACTATTCTGAGATCTCATTGCCATCTTGTTGTAATCTATTTCATCAGGTCATCTGGAAGCACTTTGGGCTCTACCGAAGGATGGAATGGAGCAGGCTCGGGGGAGAGTCCAGACCACACGCCTTAACCACCTGTTCGATGAAAAGACCGGAAAAGGTAGTCCGCTTGCCGTCGCTGTATTAGCTCGCCAAGGTCCAGGCTGGGTAGGATGCGAGACATGTTCCTCTGGAGTATTGTGTTCTGCTGCTTCTACACCACCCACATCGTCAAGCCTCTGCTAAAGTACTGGAGCACACGACGATATCACCCATACATGAGACATGATTATCTGACTGCCTTGGATGCCTTCAACTTCAACTACAAGTAGTGTGCTTCGTCGACTCAGCCCTATCATCTGTGCTAGCATCAACAGAGCTTAGCTCCGGCAAACCCTCTGAAACTTCCAAGATCTGCCGATGCATTTGTTCCTACACCAGAAATTTGAAGAGCTTCTGAAGCTTACCCCGAGTTCCATAGTCCCTCGTTTCCTGCTTTTCTCCCATTTCTGTTCATGATGGAAACCGCTGCCCTTCTTGCTGCTCATGTCAATGGGTCCAGCATGGCTTCGAACTTGGTTGGCACCATTGGCCAGACCACAGAGGAGAGATTGGCTGGCGAAGATCACGCGGAAATCCGCTATTTCACAAGGTATGCTGTATCAATACGGTGGACTCGCGTCGCTCTGGCTGACCAAGCGCGCTAGCTATGATCATCATGGTAAGTAGCAACTATCCTAACGTTATTGAACTTCGATGCTGAGAATCCGAAAGGGATCCACGAAGAAATGCTTGTACGAAAACAAAGTCCTGACGCTGCGCTCTCATTAATTTGCTGCAGAAAGATGAAGTCCGTACGAGATCATACCGGGACGCGATCTATCAGAACAAACACATCTTCAAGGACAAGGTTGTCCTTGACGTGGGATGCGGGACTGGTATATTGAGCATGTATGAAGAGGACGAGGGTCCTGACGGTTCTGTCTGATATCGTGACAGGTTCGCCGCAAGAGCTGGCGCTCGCCACGTCATTGGTGTCGATATGTCAAGCATAATCGACAAGGCGAAAGAAATCGTTGCTGCCAACGGAATGTCAAATGTCATAACACTGCTCCAAGGGAAAATGGAGGAGGTAGAGATGCCTCTAAAACACATGCCAGGAGGCAAGGTGGACATCATCATTTCAGAATGGATGGGCTACTTCCTGCTTTACGAGAGCATGCTGGACACAGTTCTTTACGCACGAGACAAATATCTCACCCTTGGGGGCAAAATCTTTCCGGACAAGGCTACCCTATACATGGCCGCAATCGAGGATGGAGAGTACAAGGATGACAAGATTGGATGTGGGTTCGCAAATTCTCAACCGTCGGTGGTTTACTGACAGTGCTTAAGTCTGGGACAACGTCTACGGCTTTAGTTTCTCTCCGATGAAGGAGAATGCGCTTACGGAACCGCTCGTCGATACTGTCGAAATCAAAGCACTTGTAACAGATCCATGTCCAGTCTTGACTCTCGATCTCAACACTGTCACCCCAGCCGATCTTGCGTATCGTGTACCCTTCAGCCTGCGCGCTCAACGCAATGACTTTATTCATGCTCTTGTCGCCTGGTTCGATATTGAATTCACCGCCTGTCATAAACCCATTCGTTTCTCTACCGGTCCGCACACGAAATATACTCATTGGAAGCAGACCGTGTTCTATCTTCGTGATGTGTTGACCGTTGAGGATGGTGAGACTCTTTACGGTGAGCTCGAAAATAAGCCGAATGCTCGAAATAAGCGCGACCTGGATATCAAGATCTCTTACGAACTTGATTGCGGTGACCCATCCCGAGAAGCAAAGGGGCGGTGTCAATACAGAATGTGAGATCTGCCAGTGCATGGAGCCGGCTGTTCGATTGATGACAGGACACAGGTGCTGAGAAAACCTCATTTTCGTAACGGCCTAGCTGCTGCATGAACCGGCGTCTACGATTCGCACTGGCGACAGAACCAGTAACCGCGTCGAACCATTAGAAAGGCGTTAAAAGGCGCGGCCACTTGTTTCATGATTGAAACGAGTTCTGAGATTCGACTTGCCAGCTCCTCGAGTTCATTTTAGATACCCCTCGAGTTGACGCGGATTTGGATCAATGGATTCTTTCAAAAGAATACGCTTTCCGTTACATTTCTGACACACGGATCCACTGTTACCTCCAGGACTCAATCCGTGATATTTTGTTACAGATTGCTTTTCGTCCTTCCTTCAACACATCTCATCAACGCCCTCCCATTGCTCAGACAAATCTTACCACCTTCGACTCTTGTTACAAATCTCACTTCTTCCCAACCACCTTCTCTCTTTTCGCCTGTCCTCCACATCTCTGTGATCAGCTTATCTCCTGGTTTGACCGGACTGGCGAATCTGGCCTGGAACTCCTTGATATTGGCAGGGTCGCTGCCACCAAGTTCTTTGAGCAGCCCGTGGCAGGTGGAATTCCAGCTGAAAAGACCGTGCATGATCGCGCCACCAAATCCCATCTTCTGACCTGGTCCGGGCGTCGCATGGAGAGGATTATAGTCGCCATTGAGCCTGTCAGCGCACCGTCTCAATCAGCCACGGGCGAGCCCCCATCATTCCAAGAAGCCCTTACAAGGACCACTCACCGATACAGCAACGCGGCCTCATCACTCAATTTCAGCTCAAACACCTTACCCGGCCTCCTCCCCTCCGGCGGCGGAAAAGCCTCCGTCCTCGGCCCCTGGGGCCCACCCCAATTCCCCTGCCCAATAAACACGGCGCTCCCCACCATCCGAGCGTACACCTCCCCATCACTTCCCCGCTTCTTCTCCACCAGCAATTGCTCCGTCTCAACCACACTGCCGACTTTGCCCTTATCGTAGACCCCTATCACCTTGGTGCGGAGTTCGAATTGTCTACCGGCTGATGTAGGCGGGAGCGGCCTAAGGAATTGAATGAGTCGTTGACCGTCGACGACGCGGCGGGGGTCGAATTTCGGGGCGTTAGGGATGGGAGTACTGGATTGGCTGGTGTAGAAGTCTATCACTTCTTGGGAGGTCTTTTTGAACGCTAGAAGGGAAGATGGGGTGTCAGATTAGAGGGAGTGGAGAGGTGGGTTGAGGAGAGGGAGATATTTGCTGGATGAGGTAGCCTTACGCAAGATGATTGGGTAGGTGGGGAAGACGGAAAAGTTGGGATGGAGTTCCTATTTTTCGCGTTGCTTAGTAGGGTACTCAATTCAGCTCTTTCAAGTGCTGGGGGTATGGAAGGCACTTGAGGCGTACATAGAGGAAATGCAGCTCATCTGTTGTACAGCCAATGCTGTTTGCGAATAGCAGTACATCGCGCTTCAGCCATGACACCTCTGCGGTGGGGTATTCGAACCCTGCGCCTGGACCACCCATGGTGGATGTGTGTTGGCGGGACGCTTCAAAGTGAAAGGGAACGCTGTTGGAACACGTTTGGTAATTAAAACGAGCGGTTGTTGAGGGAATGGGTCGCATCTAACTACAACTCTCTGCTTGCGAGGAAAAACGGCCCTGGATGCGGGGAGACAGCCTCGGTTCTGGCTTGAAAGAAGAAATCGGGCTGCCACTTTGGGTCTGTTCAACCATCAGGTTTACTGAGTGGCGGAACTGGTTAGCCTCTGCCGCTAGTACCTACGTCTGCCGTATCAGACTGGTACCTGATATTGAGAATGACCTCTGGTATCTATCAAGAGGATCCATTTGCGATGATATAGCCTTCGAGCGGTGGTAATCTAGCCTCCTCAGGAAATCATTCTTTATAATATATTTTACGGCTATTATGTTCTAACTTGGGCGTGTAGTTTAGTGGTATAATATCCGCTTTGCATCTCATGCAAATCTGCGGAAGGTCCCGGTTTCGATCACCGGCGTGTCCAGAAGATGTTGTGTTTTTTTTGGTTTCTTGATGAACTTTTTGTGGGATGCGAAAGAAACACCGTGAAAGTTGCCTGACCTTGACAATTCTGAAATTCTGAAAGGTGCGAGGCGGAAGGGTCAGAATTTTTAGTGCCGGCAGCTCCCTTCTCTGCCTCTCGCGTTTGCATCTCTTAATTACCACTCAACTCTAGTTTTCGGGACATTGGACGCTGTTTCTGACGGTCTTTGACGTCGGGTTTGACACCCGTTGCACACCTTGTGGTCATATAACTTCATGCCGCTATTTTTGTCGTCAGATCTGCCATCCTAGAGCAATACCAAAAACGACGTTCATCCCCCGCTCCTCTTTCTCCAAAAAAGAGCAAGAAATCCACGGTCCAAAACTACTCGCAGATTGGATCTTCACAATTCCACGCAAAGTCACCTTCATCGATGAGTCAGCCATGATGTCTTATCTCTCCTATCTCGTTCTACTCCGTCGTTAGATCCCCTTCTTCAACCCTTCATTCTTCCTCTTCTCTACAAGCTCTGCTGGCATTGCATAACGCTTGAAGAGATTATGTAAGAAGATTGCACAGTGCTCATGTCAGACAGCCTGCGCCTCAGCCTGCGCCTCAGGCTGTCCATCGGCCCAATTGAGCCAATCTCCGGCCTGTCTTGACCTCATTTCCTTCATACTTAGGCCTCATTTCAGGAGGCATTCTAGATACTTGCTAGACAGTCAATTCTATCATTTTGATTGTACTCAATTCGATTCTACACAGACAAAAAGAGCTATTTCAGTTATTTGTCTGACAGTTATAAGCCCGAAGTTGTTTTCTATAAAATAATACTTATTTTCTAATTCGTGCCCGCTTTTTCGGCTTAATTTATCTCATTTATAGCGCTCGATATTTATTATGACGTTCATCGCCGTTCTCTCTATTCTCAAGACAACAGTCATCCTCAAATCCTTAAGGAATTAGAATGAATGACTGTTTCTTGTAAGAAGTAGAGCTTAAGAAAACGACATTCTGCTCTATCTCTTGTGTTACTGGAGTTGTGATATTTCCTTATTTAGAATAGCATTCCCGCGTTATAGTGTTGAAATTGAGTGCAGTCTTGACATGAAAAATGTCACGAGTTGCTACAGTCATAAAGGATAGTTGTACGCGAGAGATGATTGCAGGCTTGATTATGGAAATCCAACTATTTCATCATACGTGCGATACGGTAAAATGCCTGAGACTTAACACACAGGCTTAACGCGTTAGAGTTATGTCTTCTGATTGAGTTTCAGAGCTAAAGAACTATATTGAGATTAGTGATCGCAGTATATATTTAATACTTTTACAGCTTCTTTATAAGCTAGATTAGTTTTTATAACTTAAGTATTTATTTTTATAGATTATTAAATATATTTAACTTAAACTATTATAATATATTTAAGTTCACTCTCTTTTATTATTTAGATAAATATAAAACAGTTATTCTTTAATTAATTTAAATTTTAAGTAAATTAATTTATTTTTATTAAATCTTCTTTAAATTACTCTTAAACTCTTTAATAATAAGATAGATTTTATGAATAAGCTTAATATATTAAATTCGATTATTTATCTTCGAAAAGAAAGAAATCAGAGATATCTTTGAAAAAGTAAGATAATCTGAGAATTAAATTAATAGATTTAGAATCTACTAATTAATAATTAGTATTCGTGAATAAAAGAATCTTAAGAGCACTTAAAATAATATAGTTAAAAGTAGAATCTAAAATTTAATTTCTGAGCTAATTAATATTAATATGACTTGATTTAATCAAGAAAGATTAAAGAAAGATTCTGTGTTATAAAATGATTTAGATATAAATTGATAATAATCTTCTTTATAAATAGAAAATATTGAGATAAAAATGATTTAAGAGATAATAGCTTTAAGATAACTTATTAAGAATTAAGAAGTAATAAAGTTTATTGTGAGAATATAGAATAATGTGGGTAATACATTACGCATATTTAAGAAATTCTGTGATTTATATAATAAGATGATTAAGACTTATAATAAAGAGATTAATAAGATAATAGAAAATTATTAAATAATTTATGAGTTATAGAATTATTAATGAGAAGAAAAAGATATCTAAATAACTGAATGGAAATAGTTAATTTAGAAGAATTAGATTTTAATAAAAATGCTGAAAGATAAGAAGATGTTAATGAAGAATCTATTAATAAGATTTATAATATCTGCAGCTTCTTTAATATATTAGAATAATGCGGAGAGTGTCTGAGAAACGCCAGAAGTAATCTTTAATATATAGACGAGTGATTAATATAATAAAAGCGAGAAGCTGTTAGATTCAGATACTTTTAAGATAAGAACTTTTTAATAGTTCGCGATATGATTATTAGTATTAAAGCTGAAGTTACTTATAAATGAAGATCGATATTTTATAGAAATAGATTATATGATTTATATAAGATTGAGAATTAAAAGAGAGATTAGTAATCTAATAAAGTTATATTTAAAGATATCTCAAACAGTTATAATTAAGAATTTATTGTAAATATTATTAAATCGGTTTGAAGATTTCTTTTAAAGAGATACTGCGCGAGATAATTATTATTATCTGCGTTAATTAAATAAGAATTTATTTAATTTTCTTAAAGAATTCTTTTAATATATTACAGAGACGAGTATCTTAGAGAAGAATTAGATTAGAGATATTAGATTAAAGATATCTGATAATTTAAAGTTGATTATAATCTTAAAGAGATATATAATTATTAAGAAGATTGTGAAGAATTTATAATTTCTGAAATTGAATTTACAAAAAGTAGGATGATATGTGAAAGATTCTCAATCTACTTAAGCAGATTTAGAATCTTAAAAGAGAAGATTGATTAAAAAGTTAGAAGATAGAACTCAGCTTATAAAGATAATGTTTATTTATATATTAAAAGTTGATTGAAGAGAGTTTAGATATTATAAATATTAATAATTAGAATATATGACTAGAAACTACTTAAGCTTAATAGCTGTTAAGAAAGAAGACTTTAATATTTTAAAGAAATTGGAAAAAGAGTAGTTTATTATAAAGATGCTGTAAATAAATCTATAAGCGCAGAAATAGTTATGAAGAAGTTTAGATAGAAGTGTTAATTAAGGATATTATCTGCGATCATTTCTGTAATAATTAAAGACTGAATAAAGTCTTTATTTCTGATGAATATTCTATTAAACAAAGAAAAGATAGATTCTCTGAACGTGTTTATATTAATAAATATTAACTGTCGGCTTACAGTAATAATGAATTATTAACTGACTGAGAATCTATATAAAAGATTGTAAATCGAGTTAGTAAATCTAGTTAAGAAGATTTTATTAGTGGATTTTGTAGAAAGAAAGTATTTTATTATAATGCAGACAATTTATATACTTATAATGATTATAAGATATTAATAAATATCACAGATCTTTTATATGATTCAGATAACATACTTTATTATTTTAGAAAAGAAGTGAATGAGATTATATAATTATATACTTAATTTTATTATTAATATTGTGAATTTCGAGTTAAGATATTATTAATATAATGATAGAAATCCAACTATTTTGTTATATGTGCGATACAGCGAAATATTGAAAAATGAAAATAAATTAGATGTGAATAACTCTGATTATTCTTAAATAGAGAAGAATATATCTGATTATAATAATAAATTCTTATTATTTAATATCACACTAAAGTTAGCTGATACAGATCTACTCTATTTAAATATTATATTCTTCCTTCATCTTTTATTCATCTTACTATTAAAGAATGTTTTAAATAAAATCTTTCGATTCTCATGCTTCTCGCATATTTCGCGTCTGCGTTACGCCTATTTTCTCTTCTTTAATTACTGTTATATTCTTTTAAAACTGTTTAAGCAGCTTTATTTATAGAATAAAATAAATCGCGGCTGAAGCGCATTCTCTATTTATTAATATATACTTAAGATTAATATCTCTTCTCTCTAACTTCTCTCTTCTCTTCTAATTCTATAACGGGCAGATTAGTAATACGTGATATATAGATATCGCGTTCTGATTATATGCGCAGTACTTATTAAGTACTCCCGAAACGCGTCTTCTTATAAGAAAGATGTTAAAGTCGATCTTATTTATTCTTAATTAAAGTAATAATGAGCTTACTTCTTTCAGACATTTCTTATACAGCTTAGCAATCTTCTTTAATGAGCAGTCTTAAATTTTGCGTAAATAAATATCTTTTTCTTCTCTTTATTAGTATTGTGCTTACTTCTCGCCGATGAGTTGCTTAAGAGACATATATGATTATCTCTAATTTAACTTTTTAAATTAAAGTCTTTTGTGTTTCTCAGAGATTTTTCTTTATTTTATTATTCTTTCTTGACATTTCCGCATCTGAGTTATGAGAGTTATTTTAGTTATTACTTACATGTGAGATGTCTGCGCGGCTTAAAGTTTGTTAGAGATTGATATCACTAATTGTTTAATATATAGATTTAGCGGAGGAATATTTATTTCAATCTTTATTATCTCTATAAAGATCGCACAATAAGCATCTATAATGCGTTAAAGATATTAATCTTATATATATTAAAGCTTTTTAGCTATTCTCTTTTTATAACTCTTGATATTTATCGGAGTGTATTAAATATTACAGTTATATATTATAGCTGAACGAATAACAGTCTTGTATACTCGCTTATCTATCTGCTGTAATATATCTTATATAAAGTTAATTAAAAAATTGAGAGTAAAGCGCATTTATATCGCGCGCGTTTCTATTGCTCAAAGATGAGATTTCTATTATAGCTTTAAGTTGAGAATAATATTTAAAACACGGATATTTATCTTAGATTAAATTAAGCATATACTTAAGTTAATTATAATAATTATATTAAATCTTCTTAAGAATTTTAAGAAGTGAATAAGATTATATTTCTTAAGTAAGAAGAAGAAGTTATGACATCTCACTTATATCTCGCATGTGAGATGCATGCGTTTTAGATTTTAATAGTTTCTCTTTATTAAGTATTTATGTGTGAGTATATTCACGTTATTCATAAATTCTATAAAGTTAATGCGTAATTAAATGCTTTTATAATTTTTCAGCAGCTCTATATTATAGAAGAGATAAAGAATCGGTGATATTAAGAAGTTCTGCGGAATATTTATAAAGATTATACTTTCTGTCTATATATATTTATCGATTCTTATCTTCATATTGCGATTTAATAGAAAACTCTTCATTTATTTAATTAATTATTTTGATATATTCTTCTATCGTAAATTATATAAGAGTCTTACGTGCGAGACGCAATTAAAGATCTCTGTAATATTTAAATAGAGTATACTTATTACTTATTTTCTATTTCCTCTTTAGATAATATAAATCTTTTCAGTAATTAGTTATAACGCAGTATTTATTAATCTATATCTTCTCGCGCTCATTTAAATGTCTAAGAGAAGCGCATATATCTCAATTAAATCGCGTATATGAGTTATTATAACTGTTTTTAAGATCTTTTTTAATATGTTTAGAAGAGCGATAAATTAATACGCTGAGAGATTAAAGTAATCTGTTTTATTTAATTTGCGTAATATTACTGTAGAAGCTCTCTTAAAGTGATTTAGATAAACTTCTAAATTTAAATAGATTTAAAAGATACGCGTAAGAAGTGCAGAAAACTTACTAATAAGAAGATGTATAATACTATTTAGAATCTCATTAATGCCCGAAATCTTATCTTTTACTTAATAAAAGAATATATTAATTATCTTCTGCTCAGATAATGCGTCTGATATATTAAGCGCTGAAGAATAATTATATATAACTATATCTAAAAGATCGATTTTTAAGAGAGAGAGAAATAAGATTATACGAAGAAGATTAACTTTTTCTTAAGAGATGCTTATAATAGTATTCTTCTTAAATAGTATTAAAATATTTACTTAAATATTTATACTTAGTACTTATCTCTTCGCTCATCTCACAGTTCTTTAAAGATCCGTCTATAACTTATCAGTATCTCGTATGTGAAGACGGAACTCTTCTCTTTTAATTTTGAAGATTATCTTTTTCTTACAATCTTTTACTTATATATAATTCTGTCAGACTCTTTATAATAATGTTTTTAAGTAGATATATTATATATATTTTGATTATCTTATTATTTCTCTATATTTCTAACTTCAGAATCCTCTTAAGAATTAATATAACTATTTTTTTGGAGTTAATATACTTATTATCTGCTAAATATC
>JAABUK010003394.1_pt1 | contig 26995 bp, 21 predicted proteins | sample 5559141 | NCBI WGS metagenome assembly JAABUK01 (sample SAMN10711869, study PRJNA513367) | rock metagenome | isolation source: Antarctica rocks | place: Antarctica: Victoria Land, Pudding Butte nord | collected 2016-01-03
GCAGGCAGGTGCCGCGCGGGGTCAAGCGCAAGATGAGCGGCTATCCATTGCGCCCGCGCACGCCACAACCGACCACGCGCATCGACTTCAGCGCCGCCATTCGGATCGCAAAGTGAACAGTATTGGGCCTAGAGCTTGTTATGTCGAGAGTGATTCGTTCTACGCCGGGCGCCGCTGCAGCTCTTCCAGCATGGAAACTGGAGGACGCGAAAGCCCGTTTCAGCGAAGTCGTGCGCCTGGCCCGTGAGCGAGGGCCACAGCGGATCACGGTGCGCGGGCAGGATGCTGTCGTCGTACTCTCGGCAGCCGACTATGCCCACCTGGCGCCGACTGCCGCGAAACCCACCCTGTTCGCCTTGTTCGCGGATAGCCCCTTTGCACGCCTAGAGGACTTCGACGGGCACCTTGTACGCGAGACGGCCCCCGTCCGCGATGTGCCGGATTTCTAACGCGTGGCCTCAGCCCCGCGCGGCTGGTTGCTCGACACGAATGTCATCTTTGAAATCAGAAAAGGGCCACGGGCCAATGGCGGTGTCCGATCTTGGGCCGAAACGGCTCCCCCGATCGCCTGTTTCCTTAGCATAATCAGCGTTGCTGCGATTCGCATCGGAATCGAGCGTGTCGTCGATCCTGGCTTCCGCGCCGAGCTGGAGGCTTGGCTGTTGGATGGCGTGCGGGTCTGGTTCGGTGACCGCCTCCTCGCGGTCGACGAGACCGTGCTCCTGACCTGGCGGCGCCTGGTCACCGAAGGGCAAAAGCCACGCTATATCTATTCACAACCGGATGCCCTGATTGCGGCGACGGCGCTGGTGCATGGACTTACGGTGGTGACCCGCAATACGGCCGATTTCGAGCAGGCCGGCGTTACGCTCATCAATCCATGGCAGGATACACGTCGCTAAAACTCAGCGTTACCCGAGGTCAATTGAGGCCTCCACCACCTCGGGCTCATCGGCCATGCGCTCGATCTTGAAACCCATGCGGCGCATGAAGGCCAGCATCGGCGCGTTCTCCGACAGCACCTGGCCGGTGATGCGCGTCATGCCCTGGCTGCGGGCCCAGTCCATCACCCGCTGCATCAGGCGCGTGGCAAGGCCGCGGCCCTTCATGCTGGCCTCGACCACAACGGCGAACTCGCCGGACTCGGTATAGGGCTCGCGCACCAGGCGGCAGACGCCGACGGTCTCGTTGGTAGTCTCGCGGACGGCGACGAAGGCCATCTCACGGTCGTAATCCACCTGGGTCATGCGGGCGATCTGCTCCGGGGACAAGGCGCGGAGCATACTGAAGAAGCGGTAGCGGATGTCCTCGGGCGATAGGCGGGCGAACAGCGCGGCGTGGGCCTCGGCGTCCTCCGGACGGATGGGGCGGATCACCAGGGTCTGGTCGCCGACGGTCCAGCGCTCCATGAGTTCCGCCGGGTAGGGGGCAATGGCGAGTTTCGCGTGGTCGCCCGGTGGCCGCAGCGCGATCCAGGCATCGGCGACCGAGACGCCGGCCGCATCGGCGAAGATCGGGTTCAGGTCGAGCTCGGCGATCTCGGGGAAGTCGACGATAAGCTGGCTGATGCGGACCAGGACGTCGGCAACAGCGCCCCGGTCGGCGGCCGGCTGGTCGTGCGACTCATCGAGCGAGTGGGCGGCGCGAGTGCGGGCGATCAGGGTGGCCGCGAGGGTGAGATTGAGAGGCGGCAGGTCGAAGGCCAGGTCGCCCAGCAGCTCGGCCGCGCTGCCGCCCTGGCCGAAGCCGATCGCCGGGCCGAAGACCGGATCATCCGTCACGCTGATACGGATTTCGCGGGCGCGGCTGACCTGACGCTGCACCAGGAAGCCCTCTGCGAGTCCGGCGTCCCCGATGCGCTGGCGGCGGCGGTCGAGCCGGACGGCGGCGGCGCGCACGGCAGGCGCGCCATCAAGGTCGAGCGTCACGCCGCCGGGTCCGCCAGCTTGGGGCTGGGCGCTGCGGCGCAATTTGAGCACGGCGGGAAACCCCAGCAGGGTGGCCGCATCGGCCGCATCATCCACCGATAGCGCGGCGCGACTGGGCACCACGGGAATCCCATAGGCGGACAGCACCGAAAGCGCCTCGTCCTGCAGCAGGCCGGTGCGGCCGGTCCGGCGCACGGTCAGGAACAGCGCACGCACCGCGACGCGGTCGGGCGCCACGGTCAATACGGCGCTGGGGGGTAGCTCGCGGGCGCTGGCGCGGGCCCTGCGCTGTTCCACAAGTTGGCCGAAGCCCCGCATGGCCTGCTCTGGCGAGTCGAACGCCGGCATGCCGGCCGCCGCCAGGATGCGGCGGTGCGCGGCACCCGTTGTCTCGCCTAGGATGCAGGCGAGCAAAGGAATTTTCATGCCGGGAAGGCAGGCCGCGAGGGCCTCGATCCCTGCGGCGTCCGCTGGGCTGGAGGGCGCCATGACCACGACGACGCCGCCGACTTCGGGAGCAGCCGAGAGCATGGCGGCGGTTTCGGCCAGGCGGATCGGCCGGCCCGGGCCGGTCCAAACCAGCGCCGGCCCGGCCGGGCTGCGCGGCAAGGTCAGGTCCAGCACCCCACGCGTCGGGGCGGTGAGGGTTGCGAGCGGGATGCGGAGCAGGAGGGCGGTGTCCGCCGCCATCTGGCCGGGGCCGATGGCGTTGGTGACGACGGCAACGGCCTCGTTCCGGGGCGGGCGGGCACGCGTCAGGGTCTCGGCGGCGGCGAGCAGGTCCGTCAAACGCTGCACCCGGATGACGCCGGCGCGGCGAAGGGCGGCGTCGAACACCGCGTCCTCCCGGCCGGTCGGGTCCTGCAGGCGGCCACCGGCGTGGATGGCGACGACCGGACGCAGCCGCGCGGCGGCCCGGGCCGCGGACATGAAGGCCCGACGGTTCTTGATGCCGCGGATGTCGAGCAGGATGGCGCCGGTTCCGGGATCGCGGGACAGCCAGTCGAGCACCAGGCCAAAGCCGATATCGGCGTTCCCCCCGATGCCGACCACATGGCTGAAACCGACGCCGTTCGGCTCGGCCCAGTCCAGCACCGCCCGGCAGAGCGCCGCGGACTGCGACACGAGCGCCACCTTGCCAGGCCGCGGCTGCAGGTGCGCGGTCGAGGCGTTGAGGCCGAGTGCCGGGACGATGAGGCCGAAGGAGGACGGACCGAGCACCCGCACCCCCGCCGCGCGCCCAGCCGTCAGCAGGTCCGGCGTGGGGGTTAGGCAGACGGCAGCGAAGGTGCCCCGCGCCGCGAGCGCCAGCAACGCCGGGGCGACGCCGGCAGGGTCCGTCGCGATCACGCCGAGGCTCGGAGCAACCGGCAACGCGGCGATGTCGGGATAGGCCAGCACGCCCCCCACTGCGCCAAGCCCCTCGCCTACTGGAAGCACGGCGCCGCGGAACCCGGCGCCGAGCATGTTTTGCATCGCGGTCCCGCCCAACTCAGTTCCGGCGCCGATGATGGCGACGGAGTCGGGGCGAAACAGCCGTTCGGCATAGAAGCGCCCGGATTGCGCGGGCCGGATCAGGGGCATGATACCCTCCATGGTGCAGTGCAACATAGGGAGGGAGCGACGCATTGCCTAATCACGGCTGCGGTCAGCATGCCGGCACGGCGCGCGATGTTGTCGCGCGCCGGAAGGTAGTGGTGGATGCCGCCTACAGCGGCCGTTTGATCAGCGCCGCGATCTCCCCGACGATGCCGCGGCGGAATGCCAGCACGCAGGCGACGAAGATGACGCCCTGCGTCACCGTGACCCAGGACCCCACGCCGGAGAGGGCGTTCTCGGTCCAGACAATGATGCCCGCGCCGACCACGGGACCGAAGATCGTGCCCATGCCGCCCAGCAGGTTCATCAGCACGACCTCCCCGGACATCGCGTAGTTCACGTCGGTCAAGGTTGCGATGCCGAACACCAGCGCCTTGGTCCCGCCCGCGATGCCGGCGATGAAGGTGCTGAGGACGAAGGCGATCAGCTTATAATCATCCGTCCGGTAGCCGAGCGACGTGGCTCGCGGCTCGTTCTCGCGGATCGCCTTCAGCACCTGGCCGAACGGCGAATGCACGACGCGGTGGATCAGCAGGAAACACAGCAGGAACACGACTGCCACGACGACATACATCGCAAGGTCGGTCCGCAGCGAGATCAGGCCGAACAATGCGCCGCGCGGCACCTGCTGGATGCCGTCCTCACCCCCGGTGAACGGCGCCTGCAGGCAGAAGAAGTAGTTCATCTGCGCCAGCGCCAGGGTGATCATGGCGAAGTAGAGCCCCTGCCGCCGGATGGCGAGCGCGCCGAACAGGCAGCCGAGGGCGGCACCGGTCAGGCCGCCGAGCAGGATGGCGATCTCTGGCGTGACCCCCCAATTCTTTGCGGTCCAGGCGGTGACGTAGCTGCCCATGCCGAAGTAGGCGGCATGACCGAAGCTCAGCAGGCCGACGAAACCGATCAGCAGGTTGAAGGCGCAGGCGAAAAGCGCGAAGCAGAGCACCTTCATCAGGCTGACCTGGTAGAGCCAAATGGGCGCCACCACGAGCAACGTCACCAGCAGCAGCAGAGCCAAGGCCTGCGCGCTGCTGAATCCTAGGATGCTGAATGGGCGCCGGGCCACGGAGCGCGGCAGGATCGTCGTGGTGCTCATGCTATGCCGCCTTTCCAAACAGCCCGGCTGGCCGGACCAGCAAAACGATGACCATAACGACGAAGATGACCGTCGCCGAGGCCTGCGGGTAGAAGACTTTGGTGAGGCCCTCGACGATGCCGAGGCCGAACCCGGTCACGATGCTGCCCAGGATGCTGCCCATGCCGCCGATCACCACGACGGCGAACACGGTGATGATGAAGCTGGACCCCATGTTCGGGTTCACCGAGTAGATCGGCGCGGCCAGCACGCCGGCAAAGGCCGCGAGCGCCACGCCGCCGGCGTAGGTCAGGCTGATCATGCGTGGCACGTTCACGCCGAAGGCCTGCACGAGGTCAGGGTTCTCGGTGGCGGCGCGCAACCGGGCGCCTAGCTGGGTGCGTTCGATCAGCAGCCAAGTAAGCAGGCACACGCCCCCCGCCGCCACGACCACCCAGCCGCGGTAGTTCGGCATGAACATGAAGCCGAGGTCGGTTGCCCCCGACAATGCCTGCGGGATGCGATACGGCATGCCGGAGCTGCCGAACGCGTTGCGCGCGAGCCCCTCCAGGATCAGCGCCATGCCGAACGTCAGCAGCAACCCGTAGAGATGGTCGAGTTTGTACAACCGGCGGATGATCGTGCGTTCCAGCAGCAGCCCGAACGCGCCGACGATGAGCGGCGCCACGATCAGCGCCGGCCAGTAGCTGAGTGTGAGCCAGTCCGGCACCATGAGGTCCGGAGAGATCATGGCGAGCCAGGTGTTCGGAGTCAGCAGCATCCACGCGACGAAGGCGCCCAGCATGAACAGCGCGCCATGGGCGAAGTTGATGATGTTCAGCATGCCGAAGATCACCGCGAGGCCAAGCGACAGCAGCGCATAGAACGCTCCGTTGATCAACCCCAGCAGAAGCTGGCCGAACAGCAGTGGACCGGGAACGCCGAGGATCATGAACATGGCGGAGCCCTATGCGCGGACGAGGGGGCAGCCACCGTCGCTGAGCGGCCTCCAGGCTTTGTCGGCCGGGGTGATGGCGATCTGCTTGTAATAGTCCCAGGGATACTTGCTCTCGGCCGGGGTCTTGATCTCGAAAAGGTAGGACGGGCACAGGAACAAGCCGTCGGCGCGGATGTTGCCCGATCCGAAGGCGTCGTCCTCGGTCGGCGTGGCCTTCATGCGGGCGACGACCGCGGCACCATCGGATTTGTTGCCGATGCCGACCTCCTGCACGGCCTTCAGGAAATGCAGCGTGCCGGCGTAGTTGCCCGCGCTGGCCATGTTGGGCGTCGTGCCGGGCATGCGGGCCTGCAGGCGCTTGGTGAAGGCGCGCGTGCGGTCGTTCATGTCCCAGTAGAAGCTTTCGGTCAGGTATAGGCCCTGCGCCGCCTCGAGCCCGAGCCCGTGGACGTCGTTGATGAACATGAGCAGGGCGGCGATCTTCATCTTGCGGGTCAGCCCGAATTCGGCCGCCTGCTTGATGCTGTTCACCGTGTCGGCCCCAGCGTTGCAGAGGCCGAGCACCTTGGCCCCGCTGGCCTGGGCCGAGACCAGGAACGAGCTGAAGTCGGTCGTGCCGGGGAACGGGTATGGTGACGCGCCGGTGACCTTGCCGCCCGCCGCCGTCACGAACTGGGTGGTGTCGCGCTGCAGTTGCTGGCCGAACACGTAATCGGCGGTCACGAAGTACCAGCTATCCCCGCCCGCCGCGACCATGGCGCCGCCGGTGGAGCGTGCCAGCATGTAGGTGTCGTAGGACCAGTGGATCGTGCTGGGCGTGCACTGGACGCCAGTCAGGTCGGCGGTGGCGGCGCCGGTGTTGATGTAGACGCGGTTCTTCTCCCGCGCGACGCTGTTAACCGCGAGCGCCACCGAGCTGGTCGGCACGTCGATAATCATGTCCACGCCATCCCGGTCGAACCACTGCCGGGCGATGCCGACGGCGATGTCGGGTTTGTTCTGGTGATCGGCGAACACCACCTCGATCGGCATCCCGCTGCCGAACTCGGCCACAGCCTGCCGTACGGCGTTGACCCCGAGCATGCCGCCGATGTCGCGGTACGGGCCGGACTGGTCGTTCAGCACGCCAATCTTGATGGTTTTCTGCTGCGCCCGGGCAACACGTGGCAAGGCGAGGCCCGCGGCGGCAGTGCCCAGGAGCATACGGCGGTCGATCTGCATGATTTATCTCCTCAGGCGCGGACGAGGGAGCAGCCGCCCTCGTTCAATGGACGGAAAGCCTGGTCTGCAGGCGTCGTGGCGATCAGCTTATAGTAGTCCCAGGGCGCTTTGCTCTCGGACGGCTTCTTGACCTCGAGCAAATAGACCGGGTGGAGCTTGCGGCCGTCGGCGCGGATCGTGCCGGCGCCGAACGCGTCGTCGTCCGTCGGCATCGCCTTCATGCGGGCGACGGTCGCCGCGCCACTTTTCTTGGCCTCGTTCACGCCCATGTCGGCAACAACCTTCAGGTAGTGCAACGCGCCGGCGTAGCAGCCGGCGTGCGACATGGCGGGGTAGATGCCGCCGGTCTTTGGCAGCACGCGCTGGGTGAAGGCCCGGGTGCGGTCGTTGAGGTCCCAGTAGAAGCTCTCGGTCAGCACGAGGCCCTGCGCCGCCTCGAGGCCTAGCGCATGGATGTCGTTCAGGAACACCAGCAGGCCCGCCAGCTTCACGCCCGACCGGGTCAGGCCGAACTCGGCCGCCTGCTTGATGGTGTTCACCGTGTCGGTGCCGGCGTTGCAGATGCCGACGACCTTGGCGCGGGATGCCTGGGCTTGCAGCAGGAACGAGCTGAAATCGGTGTTGCCCGGGAAGGGGTGCCGCACGCTGCCCAGCACCTTGCCGCCGGCCTGCTGCACGAAGTTGGTGGTGTCCCGCTCCAGCGCGGTGCCAAAGGCGTAGTCGGCCGTGATGAAGAACCAGGTGTCGCCGCCCGCCTTTACCATCGCCGCACCCGTGGAGTGCGCCAGCATCCAGGTGTCATAGGTCCAATGGATCGTCGTCGGCGCGCACGCCGATCCCGTCAGGTCCGCGGTGGCGCCGGTCGAGTTGATGTAGACCCGGTCCTTCTCCCTGCAGACCCCGTTGATCGCAAGCGCCACGCCAGAGTTGGCGACGTCGATGATCATGTCGACGCCGTCCCGGTCGATCCACTGCCGGGCGATCGTCGTGCCGATGTCGGGCTTGTTCTGGTGGTCGCCGGTCAGCACCTCGACCTGGAAGCCCTTGGAGCCGAACTCCTCGACCGCCTGCCGCACGCAGGCGACCGAGGTGGGTCCGCTGATGTCCCGATAAACGCCGGATTGGTCGTTCAGCACGCCGATCCTGATCATCCCCGCCTGCGCACGGGCCGTCCTTGCCAGGGGGGCAGCGGCGGCCGTGGCGAGCAGGGTGCGGCGGTTCAGGACCATGGTGTCTCTCCCAATATGCAGGCACGGCCAGCTTTGTCAGACGCCCCAGCCTTGTCAGACGCCCCAGCCTTGTCAGACGCCTAAGTACTCGTGCAGCTTGTCCATGTTCGCCGAAAGCTCGCTGTTCGGGATCATGTCGATCACGCGGCCGTGCTCCATCACGTAGTGCCGGTCGGCCACCGTCGCGGCGAAGCGGAAGTTCTGCTCGACCAGCAGCACGGTGAACCCACGCGCCTTGATCTCGCGGATAGTGCGGCCGATCTGCTGCACGATTACCGGGGCCAGCCCCTCGGTCGGCTCGTCCAGCAGCAGCAGCCGGGCGCCAGTGCGCAGGATGCGGCCGATCGCCAGCATCTGCTGCTCACCGCCCGACAGCTTGGTGCCCTGGCTGCCGGCGCGCTCCTTCAGGTTCGGGAACAGCGTGTAGATCTCTGTGACCGTCATGCCGCCCGGCGCGATCTGCGGCGGCAGCATCAGGTTCTCGGTCACGTTCAGGCTGGCGAAGATGCCGCGCTCCTCCGGGCAGAAGCCGATGCCGGTACGGGCGATGCCGTCCGGGCGCATGGTCGTGGTCTCGGCGCCCTTGAAGCGGATGCTGCCCTCGCGCCGGGGCACCAGGCCCATGATGCTTTTCATGGTGGTCGTCTTGCCGGCACCGTTGCGGCCCAGCAGGGTGACGACCTCGCCCTCCCGCACGTCGAAGTCGACGCCGTGCAGGACATGGCTCTCGCCATACCAGGCGTTGAGGCCGGACACCTGCAGCATCGGATCGTGGTTGGAAACCGAGTCAAGCATCGGGCGACCCCAGGTAGGCGGTGATCACGTCGGGGTTCTTGCTGACGCTGGGATAGTCGCCCTCCGCCAGAATCTGCCCGCGCGCCAGGACGGTGATGGTGTCGCACAGGCCTTCGACGACGCTCAGGTTGTGTTCGACCATCAGGATCGTGCGCCCGGCCCGAATACGCTTGATCAGGGCGACGATGCGGTCCACGTCCTCATGCGTCATGCCGGCGGTCGGCTCGTCCAGCAGCAGCATGGTGGGTTCGAGCGCCAGCGTCGTCGCGATCTCAAGCGCGCGCTTGCGGCCATAGGACAGCAGGGCCGCCGGCTCCTCCTCGTATCCCTCGAGCCCCACATCGACCAGCAAGGCCCGGGCACGATCGTCGAAATGGTGCAGCAGCGACTCTGGACGCCAGAAGTCGAAGCTGTTGCCACGCACGCGCTGCAGTGCCAGCCGGACGTTCTCCATCGCACTCAGGTGCGGGAACACGGCCGATATCTGGAAACTGCGCACGAGGCCGAGCCGCGCGACGGCGGCAGCCTTGAGCCCCGTGATGTCGCGCCCCTTGAACTTGATCGTGCCGCGGGTGGGCGCCAGGAACTTGGTCAAAAGATTGAAGCAGGTCGTCTTGCCGGCGCCGTTCGGGCCGATCAGGGCATGGATCGTGCCCTCCTGCACGTGCAGATCGACGCTGTTCACGGCGATGAAGCCGCGAAACTCACGTGTGAGGCCCGTCGTCTCAAGAATGGTGCCTGGCACCCTGGCCGTCTCCCCGCTTATGCATTCCTTGCATCGTTGATTTGCATATCGGGAGCAGGCGCGCAAGATTGTTCCAATGTCGTTCTGCAACGATCGGAGTTGATGGGGTGTCCGGACCGTTCAAGCTGCGTAGCCTGCTGTTCGCGCCCGGTGATAGTGCGCGCAAGGCCGAGAAGGCGTTGGCATCGGCTGCCGACGGCGTGATCCTGGATTTGGAGGACAGCGTGGGGCTGCCGGGCAAGGACGCCGCGCGCGCCCAGGTGGCGGCGCTGCTGCCCGTCCCCCGACCCGGCGTGATCGTTCGGGTGAACCCGCGCGGCACGCCTTGGTATCTTGCGGACCTGGCCGCGGTCGCGCCGCGCGGCCCGGCGGCGATCCTGCTGCCGAAATGCACCGGGCCGGACGACCTGCATGCGCTCGATCACCATCTGGAGGCGCTGGAGGCGGCGCATCGGTTGCCGGTCGGGGGCATTCGCGTCCTGGCGCTGGTAACCGAAACCGCCGCATCGCTGGCGCGGATGGACTATGGCACGGCGCCCGCCCGGCTGCTGGCGCTGTGCTTCGGCGCGGAGGACCTTTCGGCGGATCTGGGGATCGCGCCGCGAGGGCCTGGCCAGGCCTATGCCGCGCCGGTCGCCGCCGCCCGCGCCATGACGGTGCTGGCGGCGGCGGCGGCCGGGGTGGCAGCGCTGGACACGCCTTGGCCCGACCCGCGCGATCCGGCCGGGCTGGCCACAGAGGCGCAGCAGGCGGCGGCCGATGGGTTCGCCGGCAAGCTCTGCATCCATCCCGGCCAGATCGAGGCCGTCACCGCCGCCTTCACTCCCACGCCGGACCGGGTGGCCTGGGCAGAGCAGGTGCGCGACGGGTTCGCCGCCCGTCCGGACGCCGGCGTGTTCGCGCTTGATGGCAAGATGATCGACCGGCCCCATCTAAAGCTCGCCGAGCGTATCTTGGCCGCCCGCTGACCGGTCCGGCCCGCGTGGGGTCAGGTGCGCGCGCCCGTATCGCCATCATGGCCAGGCTCAATCCCTTCGCATGACCCCCGAATCCTCCCCCACTTCCGACCAAGCCCTGATGGCGCGCACCGCCGAGGGCGACCGCTCGGCGTTCGACACGCTGGCGGCACGCTATCTGCTGCGGCTGCGCCGTGCGGCGCTTCGGGTGCTGGGCGACCCGGCGGCGGCCGAGGACGTGGCGCAGGATACGCTGCTGCGGGCGTGGACCCGGGCGCGATCCTACGATCCGTCACAGGCCGCCGTCGCGACATGGCTGCACCGCATTGCCGTCAACGCGGCCATCGATCGCGTCCGGGCCACGCGCCCGAGCACCGCCGTGCCGGACGACCTGCACGACGCCGCGCCTGCGGCGGACACGGTCATCGCCGTCCAGCAACGCAGCCGCATACTGGCCGAGGCCATCGCCACCCTGCCCGACCGGCAGCGCACGGCGCTTACCCTGACCTATGACCACGGCTGGTCCGGTCAGGACGCCGCCCAGGCGTTGCAGGTGTCGACGCGCGCGCTGGAAGGACTGCTGCACCGCGGCCGCAAGGTGCTTCGCGCCTATCTGGAGGAGCGCGACGTATGATCTGGATGACGCCCCGGCGTCTGGATTGGGCATTGCGCGTCCATGGGACCGAACTGGCGGCATGGCCTGCGGCCGAGCGGACGGCGGCGCTGACGCTGATGCGCCGCTGTGGCCGAGCGCGGCAGGTCATGGCCGATGCCCTGGCCCAGGAGGAGGACGCGCCCACGGACCAAGTGCTGTTGACCAGCATGCAGTGCCGGCTCGGCCGGCGGCTCATGGCGCCTTCCCCGGCACGGCCGGCCATGCGATGGGGCGCGCTGGCCGCCAGCGCGCTGGCCGGGCTGTACCTGGGTTTCGCCGGGGTGGATGCGGAGCAGCCCGACGTGTTCGCCACCGTGCAGGCCATCGCGATCTACGCAGCGCTGTAGTGTTCACGCTCCGCGAACCCTGGCGAACCCGCCTCCTATGGCTATCGATCGCTGGTAACCTGTTCAGCGCGACGCTGATCGGCGCCCATCTCGCTGCCGGACGGCCGCCGGGTCCGCCGGGGCTGGCGGGTGCTGCGGAGCGCATGGCGCGCGGCCTGCCATCCGCGGACGCCGCCCGGTTCCGCGCCACGCTCGATCGCGAGCGGCCCTGGTACGACATGGCCCGGCGCCGCATGGCGGAGGCGCGCGCCGACCTGTCCCACAGCATCGCGCAGAACCCCTATGACGAGGCCGTCGTCCGCGAGCGGATGCTGGTTTTCCAGGCCCGCTGGGCCGAGACCTCCGGGCGGTTTGGCGAGAGCCTGCTGACTGCGATCGGCACCCTGTCGCCCGAGGGCCGCGCCAAGCTCGCCGAAACCACGCAGAACTCTGGCCCGCGGTGATCGCCCGTCGCTCCCTGACGCTGGCCGGCGTGGCGCTGGCGCAGGCGGCGCTGGCTGGGTGCAGCCTTGGCCCGTTCTACCACCGCCCGGCGCTGGACGTGCCGCCGGCGTTCCGCGCCACGGCGGATACGGCGGAGGCCGCGTGGCCGCCCGAGGAGTGGTGGCGCAACTTCCATTCGCCGGAGCTGGACGGGTTGATCGCCAGCGCCCGGGTCTACAACAACGACCTTGCTGCCGCGGTCGCACGGGTCGTGCAGGCGGACGCCCAGGTGCGGATCAGCGGGTCGCCGCTCTTGCCCACGGTGCAGGGGACCGGCGACGACAGCTATCGCCGCACCGGCCTGTCCGGCAGCCGGGGCGGTGGTTCGAGCTTCTCGATCGATCCGCTGACCGGCGGCGCGGTTCCCGGGTCGAGCTCCCGCAGCCAGCGATACTTCGACAGCCGGACCTACAGTGTGGGGCTGCAGGTCTCGTACGACCTGGATTTCTGGGGCCGCAACCGCGCATTGGCGCAGGTGGCGCAGGCCAGCGCGGTCGCCAGCCGGTTCGATCAGGTGACGGTCGCGCTCACGGTCGTGACCTCGGTCGCCAATACCTATTTCCAGGTGCTTGCGGCCCAGGACCGGCTGGCGGTCGCCGAGCGCAACCTACGGGATGCCGAGCGAATCCTTGGTGCCTTCCAGGCCCGGCTGACCGTGGGGACCGCCAATGCGCTGGATGTATCGCAGCAGGAGGCGCTGGTGGCCGCGCAACGGGCGGCGCTGCCGAATGTGCGGAACCAGATCGAGCAGCAGCGGATCGCGTTGGGCATCCTCACCGGCGTGGCTCCGGAACGGTTGACAGTGCAGGGCGGGTCGCTGGAGAAACTGCCTTTGCCGCTGGTCGCGCCGGGCCTGCCGAGCGAGCTGTTGGCCCGGCGCCCGGACGTCGCCAATGCCGAGGCGCAGCTTGTGGCCGAGAACGCCAACATCCGCGCCGCCCGCGCCGCCTTCTTCCCCAGCGTGCAGCTCACGGCGTCGGGTGGGCTGACCAGCACCGTGCTGGCCGGCATCACCGGGCCCGGCACGCTGGTGGCGCAGCTTGCCGGAAGCCTGACGCAGACCATCTTCGACAATGGGCTGCGCCGCGGGCAGCTCAATCAGGCCAAGGGCCGGTATGACGAACTGCTGGCCGACTATCGCCGGACGGTGCTGCAAAGCTTTACGGATGTGGAACAGTCGTTGACGGCGCTGCGTTACACGACGGAGCAGGAGACGCTGGAGCGGCGGGCCATTGCGGTGGCGCAGCGCTCGGCCGACATCGCGCGGGCACAGCTGCAGGCAGGGACCATCGATATCATCACGTCGCTCAACACGCAAACCACGCTGTATAACGACCTGGATCTGCTGACGCAGATCCGGTTGGCGCAGTTCCAGGCGTTGGTGAACCTTTACAAGGCGCTCGGCGGCGGCTGGTCGCAGTCCTCGGGGGCAGGCCGGTGAAGCGCGCATTGCTGATCCTGTTCTTGCTGGGGGCGGCTGGCGGTGCTGGGTACTATTACTGGTACCGGCCGACGCACACGGAGCAGGCAAGCACGTCCGGCGGGCGGCGTGGTGGCCCCAAGGAGGAGGCGCCGCCCATTCCGGTGCTGACCGCCCGCAGCGAGACGCGGGACGTGCCGGTCTATCTGGACGGGCTCGGCACGGTGCAGGCCTTCAACCTCGTCTCCATTCGCCCGATGGTCGAGGGTCCGCTGGTCGAAGTGCGGTTCCGCGAGGGGCAAGACGTGCATGCCGGAGACGTGCTGGCGCGCATCGACCCGCGGCCGTACCAGGCCAGCCTGGACGCGTCGAGCGCAAAGAAGCAGCAGGACGAGGCGAACCTGGCCAACGCCCGGCTGGACGCCAACCGGTATGCGAAGCTCGCCGCCACCGCCTATAGCAGCGCCCAGCAGTCGGACACCGCCCGCGCCCAGGTCGCGCAGCTCGAGGCACAGGTGCGCGGCGATCAGGCGCAGATCGACACGGCGCGCACGCAGCTCAGCTATGCCGTGATCACGGCGCCGATCGACGGGCGGATCGGGCTGCGGCAGGTCGATAACGGCAACATCGCCCGGCCGACCGATCTGCTGCCGCTCACGGTCATCACGCAGTTGAAGCCGATCTCGGTCGTTTTCACCCTGCCGCAGCAGGCGCTTCCGGTGGTGGCGAGGGCGATGCAGGACGGCATGCCCGAGGTGCTGGCGTTGAAGCAGGGCGGCGCCGCGTCGGACCCGCTGGATCGTGGGCAGCTTGCCGTGCTGGACAACCAGGTCGATCCGGCGACGGGCACGATCAAGCTGAAGGCGACGTTCCCCAACGAGAAGCTGCTGCTGTGGCCCGGCGGCTTCGTGAACGTGCGCATGCTGGCCGAGACGCAGCGCAGCGTCGTCACCGTCCCGACGGCGGCGGTGCAGCGCGGGCCACGCGGGGCCTTCGTGTTCGTGGTCACGGCCGCCAACGTGGCGCAGCGGCGGACGGTGACGGTCGGGCACGAGGACGACCAGGTGAGCGTGGTGGCGGACGGCCTGCGCACCGGCGAGCAGGTCGTGGTCGACGGGGCCCAACGGCTGACGGACGGCGCCAAGGTGGCCGTGGCCGGCCCGGACGGCAACGCGCCGGATGCCGTTCCAAAGGAGCGGGGCGCGCCAGGCACGGCGCAACGGCGGGGCCGGTCGAGCTCCTGAAGGGAAGGCACCTCGGATGAACATCTCCGCTCCCTTCATCGCGCGGCCGGTCGCGACGTGCCTGCTGGCGGTGGCCGTGCTGCTGGGCGGGGTGCTGGGCTACCGGACGCTGCCGGTCTCCGCATTGCCGACGGTCGATTTCCCGACGATCCAGGTGACGACGCAGTTGCCGGGCGCCGGGCCCGATACGGTGGCGACGCTGATTACCGCGTCGCTGGAGCGGCAGTTCGGGCAGATCACCGGGCTTGCGGTAATGACCAGCACCAGCAGCGAGGGCACCAGCCAGATCACGCTGCAGTTCAACCTGAACCGGCGCCTGGATAGCGCGGCGCAGGATGTGCAGGCCGCCATCAACGCGGCGTCCGGCACGCTGCCGGTCACGCTGCCGTATCCGCCGATCTATGCGAAGGTGAACCCGGCCGACGCGCCGATCCTGTCGCTGGCGCTCACGTCGGACAGCATCTCGATCGACCGGATCAGCGACGCCGCCGACACGCTGCTGCAGCCCAAGCTCAGCCAGATCGACGGGGTGGGGAAGGTCACGGTGCAGGGCGGGTTACGGCCAGCGGTGCGGGTGCGGGTCGATCCGGCGCGGGTGGCGGCGTATGGGCTGTCGATGGAGGACGTCCGGACCGCGGTCGCGTCGGCCAACGTGAACGGCGCCAAGGGCGGGTTCGATGGGCCGCGTCAGGCCTATGCGCTGGGCGCCAACGACCAGTTGGTGACGCCTGCGGCCTATAAGGATCTGGTGATCGCCTATAAAAACGCGTCGGCGGTCCGGCTGTCGGACGTGGGCGCGGTGATCGCCGGGGTGGAGAACAACCGGGTCGCCGGCTGGTATAACGGCAACCCGGCGGTGGTGCTGGATATCCAGCGCCAGCCCGGCGCCAACATCGTCTCGACCGTGGCGGCCATCAAGGCGGCTTTGCCGGGTCTGCAGCGCGCGATGCCGGCGGCGGTGACGATGGCCGTCGTGGTGGACCGGACCGAGACGATCCGGGCGTCGGTCAACGACGTGCAGTTCACCCTGATGCTGTCGATCGGCCTGGTCGTGTTCGTGATCTTCCTGTTCCTGCGCAGCGCACGCGCCACGCTGATCCCGGCCATCGCGCTTCCGCTGTCGCTGATCGGCACGTTCGGCGTGATGGCGCTGTGCGGCTACAGCCTCGACAACCTCTCGCTCATGGCGCTGACGGTCGCGACCGGGTTCGTGGTGGACGATGCGATCGTGATGATCGAGAACGTCGTCCGCTACATCGAGGACGGGGTGCCGCCGCTGGAGGCCGCGTATCGCGGCGCCGCGCAGATCGGCTTCACCATCGTGTCGCTGACCGTAAGCCTGGTCGCGGTGTTCATCCCGCTGCTGTTCATGACCGGCGTCGTGGGCCGGCTGTTCAACGAGTTCGCGGTGGTGCTGAGCACGTCGGTGATCGTGTCGGCCGTCGTATCCTTGACGCTCACGCCGATGATGTGCGGGCGGCTGCTGCGGGCCAACGAGAGGCCGAACTGGCTGACGGGCTGGTTCGAGCGTGGGTTCATCCGGCTGACAAAGGGGTACCAGCGCACGCTTGCGGTGGCGCTGCGCTATCAGAGGCTTGTACTCCTGGTGGCGGTGGGCACGCTGGCCGGCACCATTATCCTTTATGTGGCGACGCCCAAAGGGTTCCTGCCGTTGCAGGACACCGGCGTTATCGTGGCGGTGACGGAGGCGTCGCAGAGCGCGTCCGTGCCGCGCATGTCGAGCCTGCAGACGCAGCTAGCGGAGATCGCACAGCGGGACCCGGCCGTGACCGGCGTGGTGTCCTTCGTCGGCGCCGGGACCATCAACGCGACGCCGAACACCGGGCGGCTGACGATCGCGCTGAAGCCGCGGCGGGAGCGTGATCCGGCGCCCGTGGTGATCGCGCGGCTGCAGGCGGCGATGGCGGGCGTGCCGGGCATGTCGGTGTTCATGCAGGCGGTGCAGGACATCCAGATCGGCACGCGCATCAGCCGCACCCAGTTCCAATACACGCTGCTCGACACCGACGCGCAGGAGCTGGCGACCTGGGCGCCGCGGCTGCTGGACCGGCTGCGCACCATGCCGGATTTGCAGGACGTCGCCAGCGACCAGCAGACCGAGGGTTTCTCCACGCGCATCCAGGTGGACCGGGATGCGGCGATGCGGCTGGGCGTCTCGATGCAGGCGGTGCAGGACACGCTGTATGACGCGTTCGGGCAGCGGCAGATCAGCACCATCTTCAGCCAGTCCAACCAGTATCGCGTCGTGCTGGAGGCCGATCCCGACTGGCAGGCCGATCCGCATTCGCTCGACCGGCTGCGGGTGCCGGGGCTGGCTGGGGCGCAGGTGCCGCTCTCGGCCATCGCCACCATCACCCGCGGCACGGCGCCGCTGGCGGTGACGCATCAGAGCCAGTTCCCGTCCATCACCATCAGCTTCAACCTGGCGCCGGGGTCCAGCCTGAGCCACGCCGTAGCGGCGGTGGCGCAGGCGGAGCGGGAGATGGGGCTGCCCAGCACCATTGTCGGCAGCTACTCCGGGGACGCGGCAGAGTTCCAGGACAGCCTCTCGAGCGAGCCCTGGCTGATCCTGGCGGCCGTGGTCGTGATCTATATCGTGCTCGGCGTGCTGTACGAGAGCACGATCCATCCGGTGACGATCCTGTCCACCCTGCCGTCCGCGGGCATCGGCGCGTTGCTGGCGCTGGACTTCGCGGGCCAGGACCTGTCGCTGGTGGCGCTGGTAGGCATCGTCCTGCTGATGGGCATCGTGAAGAAGAACGCGATCATGATGATCGATTTCGCGCTGGAAGCGGAGCGGCTGCGCGGCCTGTCGCCGCTGGCCGCGATCACCGAGGCCTGCCTGCTGCGGTTCCGCCCGATCATGATGACGACGGCGGCGGCGCTGCTGGGCGCGCTGCCCTTGGTGATCGAGAACGGTACCGGCTCCGAGCTGCGCTATCCGCTGGGGCTTACCATTGTGGGCGGGCTGCTGCTGAGCCAGGTGCTGACGCTCTACACGACGCCGGTGATCTACCTGGCGTTCGAGCGGACGCGGCTGCGCTTCGTGCGGCCACGGGTGGCGGCTGCGGAGTGAACATCTCCGCCCCCTTTATCCATCGCCCGGTCGCCACGTTCCTATTGGCGCTGGGGCTGTTGCTGACCGGCCTTGTCGCCGTGCGGTTCCTGCCCGTGGCACCGCTGCCCAGCGTGGACATCCCGACCATCGTCGTGTTCGCGGGCCGCCCCGGCGCCGACCCAGAGACCATGGCCGCCAGCATCGCCGCACCGCTTGAGCGCCGGCTGGGCGAGATTCCGGGGGTCACGGAGATCACCAGCACCAGCAGCACCGGCAGCACGTCGATCGTGATCCAGTTCGACATCGACCGCGCGATCGAGGGTGCCGCGCACGACGTCCAGGCCGCGATCAACGCCGCCTATTCCGACCTGCCGTCGGATCTGCCGACGCGGCCGTACTACCGTAAATTCAACCCGGCCGAGGCGCCGATCCTGACGTTGTCGCTGACCTCGGACATCCTGAACACCGCCCAGGTCTTCGACGCCGCCGACACCATCCTGGCGCAGCGGCTGAGCCAGGTCGACGGCGTTGCACAGGTGCAGGTGAACGGCGCCGAGAAGCCTGCCGTGCGCGTGCGGCTGAACCCCGCGGCGCTGCGGGCGGCGGGCCTCAGCAGCCAGGATGTCTATACCGCGATCCGCAACTCCAATGTGAACGGGCCCGTCGGCGGCTTCCAGGGACCGCTGCGCGCCGAGACGATCGAGCTAAACGGGCAGATCACCCAGGCGTCGGACTACGCGCGGCTCGTGCTGAAGAACACCGGGGGGGCAACCGTCCGGCTGGGTGACGTGGCGGAGGCGCTGGACAGCGTCGCCAACACCAAGCTCGCGGCGTGGCAAGGCACGAAGCCGGCCATCCTGCTGACGCTGACGAAGACCGCCGGCGCCAACGTAATCGATACGGTGGACCGCGTCCGCGCCGCGCTGCCGCAGCTGCTGGCGTGGATTCCGCCGGACATCCGCGTGACGACGATCTCCGACCGCACCACGACCATCCGTGCGAGCGTCACCGACGTGGAGTGGACCCTGCTGATCAGCATTGCGCTTGTGCTGATGGTGGTCGCGCTGTTCATGCGCCGGCTGGTGCCGACCTTGGCGGCGGCAGTGACGGTGCCGCTCAGCCTCGCGGGCACGCTCGGGGCGATGTACCTGCTGGGCTACAGCCTCAACAACTTCTCGCTGATGGCGCTGACGATCTCGGTGGGGTTCGTGGTCGACGACGCGATCGTCATGATCGAGAACATCTTCCGGCATCAGGAGCGCGGGCTGTCGCCGATGCAGGCGGCGCTGGTGGGGTCGCGGCAGATCGGCTTCACCGTCGTGTCGATCAGCATCTCGCTGGTGGCGGTGTTCATCCCGATCCTGTTCATGGGCGGCCTACTGGGCAAGCTGTTCCATGAGTTCTCGATGGTGCTGGCGATCGCGATCGGGCTGTCGGCGGTCGTGTCGCTGACGCTGACCCCCATGATGTGCGGGCGGTTCATGGGGGCGCACGTGGCCCCGCGCGGGGTGTGGGGCTGGATCGACCGAGGGGTGGACAGCCTGTTCGACCGGGCGCAGCGGGGCTACCTCCGCAGCCTGGACTGGGCGCTGCGCTGGCGGCGGCTGATGCTGCTGGTGACGCTCGCGGTCGTGGTAGGGACCGTGAAGCTTTATGGCTATGTGCCGAAGGGCTTCCTGCCGATCCAGGATACCGGGCTGATCATGGGCAACACGCTCGCCAGCCCCGATATCAGCTTCGATGGCATGGCGGCTCGGCAGAAACGCGTGGTGGATGTCCTGCTGGCCGACCCGGCGGTGGAGAGCGTCGGCAGCACCATCGGAATCACCTCGGGCTGGTCCAGCATCAATCGCGGACAGCTGACGGTGTCGCTGAAGCCGCTGTCGGAGCGCAAGATCAGCAGCGAGGAGGTGCTGAAGCGGCTGCGGCCCAAGCTCGTGCAGATGGCGGACATCCAGGCCTATCTGTTCTCGGCGCAGGATCTCCGCGGCGGCGGCCGGTCGGGCGGCACCGGCTTCCAGTTCGTGCTACTGGACCAGGACCTGAATGAGCTGCGCGAATGGACGCTGAAGCTGCAGGAGGCGCTCCGCGGCGTGAAGGGGATCGAGGACGTATCGACGGATCAGGACCGGCCGGGCCCCCAGGCCAACGTGACGATCGACCGGGACGCGGCCTCCCGCCTGGGCGTGCCGATGAGCGCCATCGACGCAGCGCTAAGCAACGCCTACTCGCAGCGCCAGGTGTCGATCATCTACACCCAGCGGAACCAGTATCGCGTGGTGCTGGAGACGCTGCCGGGCCTGCAGATCGACCCGGCGCTGCTGGACCGGCTGTATGTGCCCGGTGCGGGCGGAAAGCAGGTGCCGATCACGAGCGTCGTGCGGCTTGACCGCGCGACGGCGCCGCTGGCGGTGCGCCACCAGGGGCAGTTCCCGTCCGCCAGCATCAGCTTCAACCTGCTGCCCGGCACCTCGCAGAGCGACGCGATCGCACTGGTCACCGAGGCGGCCCGGAACCTGCGGATGCCGGAGGGGGTGCGGACCGAGTTCGCGGGGAACGCCAAGTTCCTGCAGCAGTCGCTCGCCAGCCAGCCATTCCTGATCGGTGCGGCGATCGTGTCGATCTACATCGTGCTCGGTGTGCTGTACGAAAGCCTGATCCATCCGCTGACCATCATCTCGACCCTGCCATCGGCCGGGCTGGGGGCGCTGCTGGCCGTGCTGGTAACCGGGGGCGAGCTGAACATCCTCGCCATCATCGGCATCGTGCTGCTGATGGGCATCGTGAAGAAGAACGCGATCATGCTGGTGGACTTCGCGCTGGAGGCGGAGCGGGAGCTGGGCATGCTGCCGCACGCGGCGATCCTGGAGGCGTGCCGGGAGCGCTTCCGGCCGATCATGATGACGACGCTCGCCGCCCTGCTGGGCGCGGTGCCGCTGGCCCTGGCGGCCGGTACTGGGTCGGAGTTCCGGCGGCCGCTCGGCATCGCCATATGCGGCGGGCTGATCGTGTCGCAGATTCTGACGCTCTATACGACCCCGGTGATCTACTTGGCGCTGGAACGGCTGGCGACGGGCCGGCGGCGCCGGGTTGCGGTCAATCCGCAGCCTGCCGAATAGGAGGCTCGGCCGGCATTGCACGGTCCTGGGCCGTGCCCGCCAGGGTGAGTGCAGCGGTTACCAGCGCGACGTGGCTGAATGCCTGTGGAAAGTTGCCGGTGAGGCGGCAAGCCCGGGGGTCGTATTCCTCGCTCAATAGGCCGACGTCGTTGCACAGGCCCAGCAGGCGCTCGAACAGCGCTTGTGCCTCGGCCGTGCGCCCCTGGTGGTGCAGGGCGGAAGCGAGCCAGAAGCTGCAGGCGAGGAAGGCGCCCTCCCCGGGTGGCAGACCGTCCCCGCCGTCATCGGTGCGGTAGCGCAGCACGAAGCCGTCCACCAGCAGATCGCGCTCGATCGCGGCGACTGTGCCGCTAATGCGTGGGTCGTCGTGCGGCAGGAATCCGACAATGGGGATCAGCAGCAAGGTGGCGTCGAGCGCCTTGGCTTCAAAGCTCTGGACGAAGCTGCCGAGCTGTTCGTCATAACCATCACGGCAGACGGTCGCATGGATGGTGTCCCGGACAACACGCCAATGGTCGACGGGACCTTCCAGGCCATTGGCCTCCGCATCCTGTATGCCGCGGTCGAAGGCGACCCAGGCCATGACCTTGCTGAAGGTGAAATGGCGCGGGCCGCCCCGGGTCTCCCATAGTCCCTCGTCCGGCCCCTGCCAGATGGTCTCGAGATGCTCCAGCAGAGCGCATTGCAGTGACCAGGTTTGAGTATTGGTCAACAGCTTGGCGCTACGGGCCTGATGCAGGGCGTCCATGACCTCGCCATACACGTCCAGCTGCAATTGGGTCGCGGCGGCATTGCCGATCCGCACTGGGGCAGCCCCCTGATAACCCGGCAGCCACGGGATCGTCAGTTCCTGCAGCCGCCGCTCGCCGGCGATGCCGTACATGATCTGCACCTGGTCGGGACTGCCGGCGATGCTGCGGTGCAGCCACTCGGCCCAGGACACCGCCTCGTCGTAGTACCCCGTGGACATGAAGGCGAACAGCGTGATGGTCGCGTCACGCAGCCAGCAGAAACGGTAGTCCCAATTGCGCGAACCGGTCAGGCACTCGGGCAGCGAGGTGGTCGGGGCCGCGACGATGCCTCCGGTCGGTGCGTAGGTCAGGCATTTCAGCGTGAGCAGCGAGCGCTTGATGGCCGCTGCCCAGGGCCCGTCATAGGCGAGGCGGCCGGACCACGCGGCCCAGTGCTGCTCCGTCGCATAAAGCGCGTCGTCGGCGTCTACGCTGGGCGGCATCGGCAGGTGCGACGCACTTTGGGTCAGCACGAAATGGACGGAACTGCCCTCCGTGACCGTGAAATCGGCGACGGTCTGCATCGCCTCGCCGCGCAGGGGGACGTTGGTGCGCAACACCACCATCTCCGGCCCGGCGATCGCCACGATGCCGTTGCCGCCCTGCCGCTTGGTGACCCAGGGGATCGAAGTGCCGTAGTCGAAACGCAGCGATAGCTCCATGCGCATCGGGACGGTGCCGCGGCGGCCCTCGACAATGCGGACAATGCAGCTATGCGGGCTTTCGGGCACCATGAAATCGATGACGGCGACCTGTCCGTCCGGCGTGTCGAACACCGTCTCCAGCACCAGGCTGCCGTCGCGGTAGCGGCGGGTGGCCGGCCCGCTTTGCGTCGTTGGCGCCAGGAGGAAGCGACCGTTCTGCTCGTTGCCCAGCAGGGCGGCGAAGCAGGCGCCGCTGTCGAACCGAGGCCAGCACAGCCAGTCGATGCTGCCGTTGCGACCGACCAATGCGGCGGTGCTGCAATCGCCAATGAGGGCGTAGTCTTCTATGGGCAGTGCAGTGGCGGGCAACACGGTAGCGGGCGATGCAGTGGCTGGGATGTCGTTCATAGCTTCTCAGGACTCCGCATTGCCGGCAAAGTTGCCCAGCAAAGTTGCATCGAGCCATTTGTGCAAAAGGCTTGTCGTCTCGCCGGGCCGTTCCATCGGCAGCAGGTGCCCGGCGCCGTCCACCACCTCTAGGTTGGCGCCAGGAATGCGGGCTGCGATCTCGGCCGCGAGGTCCGGTGGGGTCAGCTGGTCGCCGGCGCCCACGGCGACCAGGGTCGGCACGGCGATGCGCGCGAGGTCCGGGCGGCTGTCGGGCCGGGCGACGATCGCGGCCTGCTGACGGAGGTAGGCCGCCTGCCCTACCCGGTCGGCCATCGCTATCACCTCCTCGCACATCGCCTGGTCGCCGAGACGATCGGGGTGCAGCAACAGCGGCAACAGGCGCGGGGTCACGCCCTTGAAGCGGCTGCCACGGACGACCAGCGCCATCAGGCCACGCCGGCGCCGCGCCTGCTCCGGCGTGTCGGGCCGGGCGCTGCTATCCATTAGGCAGAGGCCCGTGACGCGTTGCGGCGCCAAACGCATCAACGCCAAGGCCGCGTAGCCGCCCATGCTCAGCCCGGCCACCGCAAAGCGATTCGGCATCGTGGACAAGGCACGCCGCACCATGCCGTCCAGCGTATCGTCTTGCGTGCAGTCGGCGACGACGCAGCGGATGGTCGCCGATAATTCCTCGAGCTGGTCACGCCATAAACGGGCGTCGCACAGCAAGCCGGGAAACAACAGCAGGGGTGGCCTGGCATTCGGGTGTGTCTCGTCGGCCATGGCTGGGTCATACAGTGGCGGATTTATGGCGCCTAGCTTGACTTTCATCGTTCCTTTCCCGATATCCCCGCCGGAGCGCGCGCTGTTGCGCGATTGCCGCGCATTGGCGGTTAGCCACCCCACCCTATACTGTATCGAGACCTATTTTTGACGGAAATTGCGACCGCTCCTGCGGGAGAGAATGCACATGTGGACCCCGCATCGTCTGCCGATGCAGGGAGTGCATGTGCGGACCATGGTGAGCTGCACGTGCCGGGTGGGGCATCGGGGGATGTGATCGCGCCGGAGCCGCCTGAAGATGCGACTGCTGCAAGCGCGATTACGGGGAACGCCATGACTGCGGACGAGGCGGCCTATCACGACGAGGCGGAGATTGAGCCGAACGGCTTCGCCGACCTCGGCCTGTCGCCGGAAATCCTGCGCGCAATCGACGACATGGGCTATCGCACGCCTACCCCGATCCAGGCGCAGGCAATCCCGACCGTGCTGATGGCGCGCGATGTGCTGGGCTGCGCACAGACCGGCACGGGCAAGACCGCCAGCTTCGTGCTGCCTTTGATGGACATCCTGTCCGGTAGCCGCGCCCGTGCCCGCATGCCGCGCAGCCTGATCCTGGAGCCGACGCGTGAGCTCGCTTTGCAGGTGGCCGAGAACTTCGTGCAGTATGGTAAGTACCTGAAGCTGAACCATGCCCTGCTGATCGGCGGTGAGAGCCTGTCCGATCAAAAAGAGGCGCTGATGCGCGGCGTGGATGTGCTGATCGCGACGCCGGGCCGGTTGATGGACTTGTTTGATCGCGGCGGGCTGTTGCTGACCGACACCAAGATTCTGGTGATCGACGAGGCGGACCGGATGCTCGACATGGGATTCATTCCGGACATCGAGAAGATCGTGGGTTTCCTGCCCAAGATGCGGCAGACGCTGCTGTTCAGCGCGACGATGGCGCCGGAGATTCGGCGGCTGGCGGACGCGTTCCTGTCCAACCCGAAGGAGATCACAATCAGCCGCCCGGCCAGCGTCGTAGCGACGATCGTCGCCGGGCTGACGGTGGTGGACGACCTCGATAAGCGCGAAGCGCTACGCCGGCTGATTCGCAGCGAGGACGTGAAGAACGCGCTGATCTTCTGCAACCGCAAGCGGGACGTGGACATCCTTTATAAGTCGCTGAAGCGGCATGGGTTCAGCGTGGGTTCGCTGCATGGCGACATGAGCCAGCCCGAGCGGTTCGCGACGCTCGCGAAGTTCAAGGCGAATGAGATACGGCTGCTGGTGTGCAGCGACGTGGCGGCCCGTGGGCTGGACATTGGCGGGCTGAGCCACGTGTTCAACTTCGACGTGCCGATCCACGCCGAGGACTACGTCCATCGTATCGGCCGTACCGGACGCGCTGGGTTGACGGGGCATGCCTTTACTCTAGCCACGCCGGACGACCGCCAGTTCGTCGATGCGATCGAGAAGTTGATTGGTGCGCCGATCCCGCGCATGCAAGTCGAGGGAATGGAGGAGGTTGCCTTTCCCGAGGACGATGGCAAGCGGCGGCGTGGCCGCGGCCGGGGCACGAAGGCCGCTCCACGGGTTGCGAAGGCCGCGAAGCCGGTGGCCGATGCCGCCAAGGCTGAGCCGAAGGTAGCCAAGCCGCGCCGCAGCCGGTCAAAAAAGACCGATCGGATACCGGTCGAGGCGGGTACACCGCAGTCCGATGTGGCTGCGACCTCCACCATTGTTGAAACCTCCGACGTTGTCGAAGCGGCCGACGTGATGGATTCCATCGAGCGGGCACCTGTTGCTCCGTCACCTCGAACTGCTCGCACCGAGCCACGTCGCGGCGGCCGCAACGAGCCCCGCCGCGACGAGGTCCGGCAGCCGGAGGTTCGGGCGCCCGATATGCGGGCGGGTGCCTCGCGGGGTGGCGACCACGGGCGGCCGCGCGATAGCCACCGGCGCGATGAGGATTTGGGTTCGTTGGTAGTGGGGTTCGGGGACGACGTGCCAGCATTCATGCTGCTACGGTCCCGTGTCGCCCGCGCCCCCGTGCCGGAGCCGGTCGAGAGCGAATAACAGGAGGACTCCAAGATGAACGTCGCCTCCCCCATTCAGCAGCCCGAGGCTGCGGAAGCCAAGCTGACCGAAAACCGTCCCGCGGCGTCCCGCAAGCTCGGCCCGTTCAAATGGGACGACGCTTTGCTGTTGGAGGACCAGCTCTCCGAAGACGAGCGCGCGGTCCGCGACGCCGCCCATGCCTACTGCCAGGGTAAGCTGTTCACGCGCGTGCTGCAGGCCAATCGCCATGAGCGCTTCGACCGCGAGATTATGAACGAGATGGGCGAGATGGGCTTCCTCGGCGCCACCCTCGATAGCCATGGCTGCGCCGATGTCGGATATGTCGCCTATGGCCTGATCGCCCGCGAGGTCGAGCGGGTGGATAGCGGCTACCGCAGCGCATTCAGCGTGCAGTCGTCCTTAGTGATGTATCCCATCTGGGCCTTCGGGACCGAGGATCAGAAGGACCGCTTCCTGCCAAAGCTGCGGAGCGGCGAGTTCGTCGGCTGTTTTGGCTTAACCGAGCCGGATGCTGGGTCCGATCCGGCCAGCATGCGGACGCGAGCGAAGGCCGTGGATGGCGGCTTCCTGGTAAGCGGCTCTAAGACCTGGATCACCAACTCGCCGATCGCGGATGTGTTCGTGGTATGGGCGAAGAACGACGCGGGCGATATCCGCGGCTATATTCTGGAAAAGGGCATGGCCGGCCTGACGGCGCCGAAGATCGAGGGCAAGTTCGCGTTGCGCGCCTCGATCACCGGCATGATCATGATGCAGGACGTTTTTGTGCCGGCTGGCAACGAGTTGCCGCATGTGAAGGGCCTGCGTGGCCCGTTCAGCTGCCTGAACAATGCGCGTTACGGTATCAGCTGGGGCGCGCTCGGGGCGGCGGAGTTCTGCTGGCACCAGGCGCGCAGCTACACGATGGAGCGGCAGATGTTCGGGCGCCCGCTGGCGCAGACGCAGCTGATCCAGAAGAAGCTCGCGGACATGCAGACCGAGGTCACCCTGGGCTTGCAGGGCGCGTTGCGGCTGGGGCGGCTGATGGAGGAAGGGCGGGCAGCGCCGGAGATGATCAGCCTGATGAAGCGCAACAACTGCGGCAAGTCGCTCGACATCGCCCGGGTGTCGCGGGACATGCACGGCGGGAACGGCATTGCCGACGAGTACCACGTGATCCGGCACGTGATGAACTTAGAGGCCGTGAACACCTATGAGGGCACGCATGACGTGCATGCGCTGATCCTTGGCCGCGCCCAGACTGGCCTCTCCGCTTTCGGCGGATAGCGTCGCGCCCGTCCGCGTCCAGCGCATGGGCGCGGACGGGGACGGCGTCGCAGCCTTGCCGGACGGCATGGCGCTCTACCTTTCCGGTAACAGCCCAGGTCCTCTCGTTGGAGGGGGGCATTGACAGGTCACGGCTGAGTACGAGTCAACGTGTCAATGGCACCGCCCGATGACACAGGCTCCGGAGACGACGTATCGGCCGCGATTGGC
>JAABUK010003395.1_pt1 | contig 26995 bp, 30 predicted proteins | sample 5559141 | NCBI WGS metagenome assembly JAABUK01 (sample SAMN10711869, study PRJNA513367) | rock metagenome | isolation source: Antarctica rocks | place: Antarctica: Victoria Land, Pudding Butte nord | collected 2016-01-03
ATTCTTAATCGAATTGCTGCCGCCAAGCTCCAGAGAAATTAAGTGATCTACTTCGTACTCGCGCGGCTGGCGTGAAGCGATGCCATATTCTCGATAAGCCTGCTCTTTGACAGCCTGCGGAACATTGCGCACTTTCTTCGAGTAGCCGGATACGCAGATGTCATCTCGCGTCACGTCGAGCGCATCACCGGGCGTTAGTTTCAGATCAGGCACGATTGGCGATTGACTGGACGACATAGATGTTATGCCGCCAGCGTTGCGCGAGGCTACGGGAGCGCTTTGAGCAACCGCAGTGTTGTAAGTAGCAGAAGTTGCCGAACGGCCACCGCATGACGTAATAAACAATACGGCAATCCACAAGAAAGTAACCAAGCTAAATCTCACTGGATAGTCACCTATCGGCTTTGGTTTGAAACTGCGTAAGGCGAATTGTGCCGGCGGGAAAAACTGCAATCAGTTCAAGTTCGCCGCCGAGCGCCCGCACATATTCCTGCAAACTGCTGACGTACATATCGGAGCGATTTTCGAGCCGCGAAACGGCGGCTTGTTTGACATCGAGAGATTCCCCGATTTGCGTCTGCGTCACATCTTGCGCTTCGCGCAATTGGGAGAGGCGCATTTCTTCGAGCGTTGCTTCGACGCGCGCTTTCACGCGACGGCTGCTCTCCGCAGGCATCTTGTCGCGCAACTCATTGAATGATCTGTGTCCGGGCATTAAATCAATCCTTCCTTTCTGATTAGTTCGATGTACGAATCGTAAAGCCTATCGGCGCGCGGCACATATTCATCGTACCAGCGCGAATTCCCTGTTTTGTCACCGCCAAGCAGCAGTATTGCCATCCGGCGCGGGTCAAACGCATACAGCACGCGGTATGGTCGCCCTTCGTGCTGCACTCGCAATTCTCTCATGTGAGCGTGCCGCGAGTCTTTAATGCCGGAGCAATGTGGATAACCGAGCGCCGTTCCCTTTGTCTCTAACAACTCGACGTAATACCGCACGGACTCTTGTTCAGCAAGTGTTAATTCGCTCCACCAAGCGCCGAACTCATCCGTAAATTCGATTTCGCAAGCCATACAACATTATTACATAAATGTAATATCGAATCAAGCTAATTAAGCATGGGCGTGTCATCCCACGACAAAGAATTGACCGGATTTTTATCCAAGTTTTCGCGCCCGTAATCATACTTCATCAGCGTGTTGACTGATTTATGTTTAGTGACCATCTGCGCTTCGCGGTAGCTGTTGCCGTCGTCCAAAAGTTTTGTGACCACCGAGCGGCGCAAATCGTGCGGCGTAACATGCCCGATCCCGGTGTAAGCAGCCCAGCGATGGATTGTTTTTTGAATCCACCGTTGACCGAGCGGCTTATCGTAAACGAGCGTGCGATGATTGACGACGGGCTGAAATAAAAAGGAATCATCAGCGTCGGTGTGAAGCGTCTGGCGACGCTCTAAATCTAATTTAAGATAGTGGTCGATGGCTGCTTTGACATCCTTCGGCAACGGCCACGTCTCTTCCCCGCCCCCTTTGACCTTGCAACGAAGTATCCAGCGCCCATGACTCCAGCGAATCGCCGAAGTGCGTAAAGTGCTCGCTTCAGTGATACGCAAGGCCAAGCGCAGCATCAGAAGCATGAGAGCGTAATCTCTCGCGCCGGATGGTTTCGCTCGATCCGGGCCGCTCAAAAGATAGCGCACTTCCTTCGGCGTGAGTGACCTTCCCGACGGCGCGCGCGGGCGCTGCGGTGGCTTCACGAGCTTAGGCGAGAGCGGATTAAGCGTGATGACTCCGGCGACGCGCAGATACTCGAAAAACGCGCTCAGGATGGCGAGCTTGGTGGCGACGGTCGCGGCCTTTCGCCCAAGGCTCCGCAGTTGATCTCGGTAGGCGATGCCGTGCGCCGTCGTTACATGGCATGGATGAACACCGCGCACGAAGATAAAGAAATCGCGGATCGTGCGCGAGTATGCGGCGCGCGTTTCTTCGGAAATCGTTTTGTAGATAAAGTCGCGCGCGATTTTCTGATCGAAGCGCTGGAGACCGTGTGAAGCGTCGGAGCCGGGCGACGGCACAAGTGAGTTCATTTAGTTCCCTTCTCCTTCTTGAATGAATATTTTTGCGGGCGATTTAGAGACGGATCGGATTATACACGGCATTCTTTATTCGCATAACGGTATTTACGCGAATAAGCGTAACGAAGCGAGCAACATTCAATTTTTGCAAAAATTTACGAACCGAATCGACTTTTTCAAAAGCGATTTTTCGAGCGTGATGGGACGCCGCAAACTTTATCTAACTTGCAACGAAATTTGCAACGGTAGAGAAAATGCGAGGTTGGTGAAGATTAGTCTTGACAGCACTGTGCGAGGTATGTGAAACTCCAGCTCGCTTTACGAATTCCAGATCGTGTGTGAAACGAGCAGCCCGCGCGGGCAAAGCCGTCCCCTCTCGAAACCTATGAAATATGAGTGCAGAACAAAAAGATATTAACACTTCAGCAGCAACCGGAGACGGGCAAACAAGCCAAGAAAACGGGGCGGCGCGCGATGGATGGATTCAGATCAGCAAGGCCATAACTATTATGGGCTGCACGAAGACGACAATGGCGCGCTTGTTAAAAGAAGGGGCGTTTGAAATGAAGCAGCACCCGTATGACCGTCGCGTAAAACTCGTGAAACGCAAAGCTGCCGAAGATATGCGGCGCGAGATCGAGGAAAGCGGCACATTTTTCATTCGCAAATTAACTCCCAAAAAAGGAAAAGAGGCTGAATGATTACCTTCACCGTTGCAAACAGAAAAGGCGGGGTTGGAAAATCAACGAGCGCAGCTATGCTGGCAACGGAATTCGCGTTAAAGGGGTATCGCACGCTTTTGATAGATGCAGACCCGCAGGCCAATGCCACCTCTTTTTTCATGCCGCCTGAAAATGTGCGTGTCGGCCTCGATTTAGTCCTGCTCAAGCGAGTTTCGCCAGACACAAAGCAGGCATCCATCACGGATGTTGCCGCGCAAACGCAAATTCCCCAACTAAAACTAATTCCACCGGGAATAGAATTGGCCTATTACGAACGGGAAAACTATGTAAACATTGCCGGATTGCGCAAGGCTTTAGCGGAAGTGGACACGGGATTTGATTACTGCTTCATTGATACACCGCCGACCCTCAGTCTCTTGCTCTCGACAGCACTTGTAGCTTGCAACTACGTACTAATTCCCTGCCAGACCGAGCCGATGTCAATGAAAGGCGTGCGCGATCTGATGGGCGTCGTCGTTGACGCGCGCGACATTAACCCGCAACTACAAATTGCAGGCGTGTTTATTACCATGCACAACCGCCGCACAAATTTAGCGCGCGCAATCGAGCACACTCTCCACAACAAATTTAACGAGCATACGTTTGAAACGGTGATAAATCGTCAAATAAAGCTAACTGAATGCTCGACCCAACATCAGCCGATTCAACTTTACGCGCCTGAATCAACCGGCGCGGCCGATTATCGCGCGCTGGCAAGCGAGCTTCTCGCATACACGAATTTTATGCGCTCAGACCAGCCGCGAGAGACAAGGTTTGCTGTCGAAAGTCTCGACGAACAGCAGCTACAAAAAGCGACTGTTTAGTAACTAACGCATGACTCGAAAAGCGAAGAATTTCAATCTACCGATTCTCACGGACATTGAAAGCACTCCCGTGTCGAAAAGCTTTTTCAGAGAAAGCAGATTGATGACTTCACAGACGGGCGAAGAATCTTCGCCCCATGTAGATTCTTCGCGGCACGAAGAATCTTCTCCACACGAAGAACAAGCGAAAGCAGTTCAATCACCTTTGAGCGCTAAAACGGAGTCACCGATACGATTAGTTGCTACTCCCCACGTAGAATCTTCGCCCCGCGTAGATACCGATAAATCACTTACGGATGAGATTACTCCAGAAAACAGATCGGCTTCGGCAACTGAAAAAACCGCAGGGAGCGGACGCATTGCAAGCTGGCGCGAACCGCGCGCGGACGGACGGCTACGCATAGGTGATCGCTTAGTCGTTGATTTCTTGAAAACTAGATTAGACGAAAATAGCGGCGTCACCTATGAAGTTAAAATGAAAGAGATAGCGAGTGCGTGCCACATAAGTCATCGAACCGCGCAGAACATCATTAAACGCTTGCAGGCGGCGAACGTCGTTAGCCGCCTTGAGCAGGAACTCGGCGGCGATACCGGATGTTGCTATAAAATTTCAGCGCCGACAATGCAAAGTTCATCGAAATCTTAACGAGGTGAAGAATCTTCGCCCCGTGTAGATTCTTGAGGACGTGAAGAATCTTCGCAGACTATAAAAGAAAGTTATTGAAGCAATGCAGCTACTTAAACTATTGAGTTTCAGCGCAACCGACGAATTTATAAAGAGAGGCATGGAAGATCAGTGGTTGAAAACTCTGGAAGAAGCAAGTGAATTATCTTTGATTACAGAAAGCGTGGCGGGCGACATCCTGAAGGAAAGTCAGGTAGAAGAAGGCAGCTAATCCATCACTCTACACCGGGCGTAGTTGCTACGCCACACGAAGAATCTTCGCCCCATGCAGATTCTTCACGAGGAGAAGAAGAAAGATGATACCGACAGCACAAAACGAAGCAATCGGCCAAACATTCAGCGGCCATGCGCTTATCGAAAACGCGCAATTAAGTCGCGACGAGAAAACGAAACTGCCAGCGCTAGATTGGCAACTCCGGCTTGTTGACGAACAGGGTAAGACTTTGGAGGTGCGCCTTTGCCGGCAAATCTTTTCGCCGGAAAATCTGGACGAAATCAAAGGAAATCTCCGTATCTGCGGGATCGTTTCCAAGTACGAGGATTTGCCATCGCATCTCATCAAAGCGAGCGGATGCGAAGTGGAAATTAGCTGGAGCGATGCAGGCGTGCAGTTTGTCCGGCGAATCGACTCCAACATTTTCGCGGGTGAGATAATTCCTCAACAGGCAGCAGCAGATTTACCTCTTTGATTGGATTAAATTCCTGCGCACCTCGAAACAAGGCACAGCTTTTTCGCTGACTTGGGCGAAAGCTAAACTTTGACAAATAAAGTACCTAGCACGTTTTTGAGAGGTCTTCCAAAGGGCATGACGCCCCTTGCACCATTTATGGCAACCTAGAAGAGGACGAAAGATGCGCACCTCGAAACAAGTTTTCTGCGCACTTGGAAACAATTTGCGCACTTGGAAACAAGGTTTTGCGCACCTCGAAACAAGGTTTTGCGCACTTGGAAACAAGGTTTTGCGCACCTCGAAACAACAGAACAGGGCTTATGTTGTTTATCTACAACAGTTGCGATTTATTAGAGTATTTCTCAGACAATTCTTAGATTGTATTTCAGACATGCTGATGATGAACAAGATTTTAGTTTCGCGAAAATATCGAGGAACGAAAAACTAAATGGCGGCGCAAGCATCCGGCAAAGCTAAAACAGAAAAAGCCGAATTGAGTGCCGGAGAATCGGTGCTGCCATTAAGCGACGGCCTGATTATTCGAGTCGAAAAGAATTTGGCGGCGCTCGGTTTCTTCTCGCCCGGAAAAAAGGATTTGAAAGACCCGCGCGAAAAAATCGTGCGGTTCCATCGGATCGTCGAGGGACGCAAAACCGAATCGAGCGTTAAAATCGTCGCAGGCGGCTCCTACGGTTTGCCCGGAACAGCCGATCTAGATAAGTTTCTCGCTTTACAGAAAATTATTAGCGACCGGAAAAGACGCGAAGGACTGATTACAAATCCGATTTGCTTTGAATCGAAAGAGCTGATCGAGATGCTCGGACTCAACACACGCAGCGGTAAGAACATCAAGTCAATCGAAGAATGGCTGGATCGAATGTACGCCACCACCATTGAATCGAATAATGTCGTTTACTACGCGGGAAGAAAGCGTTTTGCGAAGGATCGAACCCGCGTCTTCGACCGCGCCGTGAGCGTCGGACGAGAAGTGGAAGAGGGCGTAACCGCGACGAAAAATTATGTGTGGCTATCGGAATGGCAATTAGAAAACATTAATAGCAATCATTTGATTCCACTCGATTTTCAGAGCTACCGAGCATTAAAATATAACATCGCGAAAACTCTGACGCCGCTTCTTCAAGTCTGGCTTTACGCGACTCGCAAAGAAGGTGTTTTTGAAAAGCGCTACGATGAACTGTGCCAGATTCTGGGCATCAAAATTTGCCGCAGCCCGTCGGAGATCGAGCGAAGCCTCAAGCCGTCGCTCAACGAGCTTACATCTCAAGGTTATCTAGCGTCATGGAGTCTGGCAACAGCAAAAGAAGGTGATTATAAAATCATATTCAAGCATGGCGAGCGCTTTCAAGTCGATGCGCTCATTGAATCGGCAGAGGATGGTGATGGTGGTAGTGACGGTGGTGATTCACCCGCCAAAGTCCCGGAAGCGGCGACGACGAACCTTCTCGACGAATACAAAGCGCGCGGCATCGACGAAACGGGGGCGCAAATGTTGCTCACCGAACTTCCTTCCGGCCAGCCCGTTCTGGAGCAACTCGATTACCTCGATTTCAGAGTCGAACAATTAGGAAAGCGGCTCACGAATCTGCCGGGCTTTTACATCACCAATCTACGCAAAAACATTTCCGTGCCTGCTGACTTTGAAACTCGCGGGCAAAGAGCGGAACGAGAAACGTATGAGCGAGCGGAGAGCGAACAAGAGCACTTAGCGATCCTGCTAAATTTCGCATATGAACAATATGAAAAAGATGCTATCAAGGCGCACATTGAAACAAATCTTACACCGGACGAGCGCGCCGCGCTCATCGCCGAAGCAAAAGAAGATTTACTTACAAGAAATCCAAACAACGCTAGAAAATGGTTGAACGGATTGACAGAAGAACAGTTGGCGCATGAAAAACGAGACGGAGCGATAATGGCAAATGCAATTCAGATCATTAAGCCTCAAGTCCCGCTAAAATCTTCGGAAGAGTTTGCAACGTCATGGAAGTTTGAACCGGAAAATGGATAGCAGGATTTAAGCCCAAAGGTTAAGCAACTTCGTCGATAACTTTTTAGAGTTGCACTTCGACGTAAAAAAGGGAGAAAGAAAAAAGCTATGAACGATGACTCAATAACATCCTCGCTTCGTTTAAGAAACGAGATCGGCGCTTTCGGTGAAAGCTACACCGGAAAGGCGGCCGCGCGCTATCTGACGGATTCTGCACCGGCGCAAGTTATTGCGGATTTACGACAGGCAGCCCGGACAGGCGGCGAAGCGTTTAGCCCGACGCTAAGTCTGATGCTAAAACTCGATGATGATACTCTCAAACTCATTATCGCCGCTCTGCGCGATACAACCGGCGCAGCGGCAGGGCAATCTCCGTCGGAAGAAACAGTGAACGATTCCGCCTTACTAACGGGCGCGCTCGCCGAAAGCTACATACAGCAACACCGTATGTCGGCGATGCTCTCAACGACAATGGATGTTATGAAGCGACTGCTCAAGCGAGTGGAACGCGCGGGCGCAAATCTGGAAGCGGAGGCGGTCAGCCGCGATGCTCTACGAATAATCGGCACGCACCGGGATTGGCAAGCCAATCCCGACAATCCGCATATCCTAAATGTGCTTGATGAATTAGCGACGGCGGCGCGGCTGAACGGAAATATATCCACGGGGTCGCAACTCGGAATGAACGGATAAACATTGATTCGAGCGTCGCACATCGAGCGGCGTAAGAACTCGCGCGGGTTTCACCAGAGTGTGCGGCATCTCGAAAACAGCCGCATCCGCGCGACAAGCGAGCCTCACATTCGAGCTTGCAGATTTTGTTGCAGCAAGCCACTCGGCAAACGAAAAGCACGAAAAGATAAAAAGCGCACTCACCAGTGCGACAAGCGCAGGCAACAACATAATAGCTTGCTGCGGGGAATCATCAATCTCCCGCACTCCCATCTTCAGGATCGCCGTTGCCACTCCACTCCACAGCGCGGCGCGTTTCATAATTCCAACTCGACTTCGATAAAGATTTTGCTTGCGGGAAATAGTTCCGGCGCGCGACGAGCAAATATCGCATCTTCGTGCGCACAGATTCCAGCGTATCACGTTTCGGTTAAAGTAAAAATTATTTTCTTGCTCATCCTGCGTTTATTTGGTAGTATTACAATTACGCGAAGCGCCTACACTTTGCAACGCAGGGCGGACAAGGAGTTTTCTAAACACCTTAACGAAGCGAGTGGAAAACGCTATGAACGAAATGACCGTTGGAAACGAAGATACGCGCCGAGCAGAGGCTTTGCGGCAAATAAAGGAAAAAAACAATCACCGGGCGCGGTGGGCGGTGGCGGCATTGGAAACCTTCGCCCGCTCAACCGGCTTGGATTTAGAAGAAGACGGTAAGGAAACGGCGATTATGGATTTGTTGGCTGATCTAATGCACTTGAGCGACATAGAGGGAATGAACTTCGATGTTCTGATAGAGCGCGCTCGCGGACACTACATTAATGAAGTTGTCGGGCAAGCTGAAAGATTAGCGGAAATATAGGCAAATAAGGATGAGCATAGATACAACAATTCAAGATTCGAGGTGGTCTCCTTCCGTAGATACGTCTCTTGCCGCGTTGCTGAAAGCCCTAGAACCGTTTCTGGATGATTTTACTGATTGTGGCTGCGGAACTGAAGATCATCCCGCTTCAGAGCGTCCCTGTCGCTTCTGCAAATTGAAAACCGCACTTGAACGAGCGAGGGCAGTAAATAGTTCTACTGCGCGATTCGTTAAACGCAATTATTGGGATGAAAACGGCTCACAGTGTTCCTATCGGTGTGTATGGCATGACCACTACGATGAGCGTGTTGATAGACGTGGGGAAATAGAAAGATTGATTAGACACGTTGCCGATGGCGAAGAATTTGAGGTCACTATTCGGGCGACGGGCAAAAAGCCGTTCGGAGAGCGTCTCTATCGCTACCAACGTCCGCATGTATATGAGCCTGAAACAGACGAACAAATGGCCGCGCGTTTAGAAAGCGATACGAAGTAGAACCCGGAGAGTTTGAATTTATGAGACAGGCAAAGAAACGACGCATTATAAGAGCCGCAGATTTGTTTTGCGGAGCTGGCGGAACCTCGACTGGCTTAATGGAAGCGTTGGCTTTATGCGATGCCGACGTTGAACTGCTCGCAGTCAATCATTGGGCGGTTGCGATTCAAACGCATGAAGCAAACCATAAGGAAGCGCGCCATTTATGCCAAACGCTGGACACGATTGATCCCCAAAAGGCCGTTCCAAGCGGACGCCTTAATCTGCTCGTCGCAAGCCCTGAATGTTTCCCGGCAGGAACGCTTATTTTAACTTCCAAAGGGTACGAGCCGATTGAAAAACTCAAAGCCGGTGATCTGGTGCTAACGCATAAAAATCGCTGGCGCAAAATCACTGGCGTGATGACTGCCTGCAAAGACACGGTAATTGTAACCGGGCAAGGTCATCCGGGAATCGAAACAACAAGCGAACATCCATTTTATACGAGACGAAGACGACTTCTACACCGTCCAATAGGCGGGAATTATCACCGATATGAAGAACCCACATGGACTTCAGCAAGTGAATTCAAAGGTAAATTGTTTTGGGCGTCCCCGTCGAAAATCGAATCGCTGCCTGTTCCCAAAGTCGGCGGGCGGGGATTTGATTTAACTACAAATCTTCTTTGGCTCGTTGGTTTATGGCTTGCAGAAGGGACGGTAAGAATACGAAAAACTAACAGTGAAATCACGATTTCATGCGGAAATCACGAAGCCGATAAAGTTGAGAAACAATTAAGCGTTTTTGCTTCAGAGGCGAAACGGGCGGGACATTCGGAATTGCGATGGCGAAGAAGAAAAGTGAGAACAGCTACATTATTTGAAACCGGACACGCCGGATTAGCGAGTTGGATGGTTGAGAATTTTGGAAAACTTGCAAAAGGCAAAAGATTACCGGCATGGGTGTATGGTTTAGAAGACGACGAGAAAACAGCCTTGCTCTCCGGTTATTTACAGGGAGACGGACATCTTCACCGTAAAGATTCAAATAGCCCGAAACAAACTTGCCAGACTGTTTCAAAAGCGTTGGCATACGGCATTAAAACTCTTGCTTCAACGCTTGGATTTCGCACCTCCGTTCACCATCGTAAAAATATCAGCGACATGATTGAAGGTCGTAAAGTTAATGTCTCTGACGCATTAGGCGTGCAATGGACTATTCACCCGCAAAGAAACGACAGCTTCGATGATGGCAGCCATCACTGGACGAGAATAAGAACAGTTTCCATCGGACATCAAAACGTCGAAGTATTCAACATCTCGGTAGAAGAAGATGAAAGTTATATTGTTGAAGGTATCGTCGTTCATAACTGCACACATCATTCGAGAGCACGAGGTGGACGCCCGATGTCGGATCAATCGCGGGCATCGGCATGGTTGATTCTCAATTGGCTGGAAAAGCTATACGTCGAAAATGTCTTGATTGAAAATGTCAAAGAGTTTCGCGATTGGGGAGCGCTCGGCGCAGACGGCAGACCTTTGAAGTCGAAGCGCGGCGAACTCTTTCAGCAGTTCATCAGTAGCCTCGAAAGTTTAGGCTATAACGTTGAGCACCGCGTCTTAAATGCCGCCGACTATGGCGATGCCACGACGCGCGAGCGGTTATTTATTATTGCCCGGCGAGGCAATCGCCCGATTACCTTTCCGCAGCCGACACATGCCAGCTCGAAGGCGATTGCGAAGGCAGAGAATCAGCCATCGCTGTTCGGAAACAAAAAGCTGCAAACATGGCGCTCGGCGCGCGAGATCATTGACTGGAAGCTGAATGGGCAAAGTATCTTCAATCGTAAAAAGCCACTTGCGCCGAATACGATGGCGCGGATTTATGCGGGACTGCGAAAATTCTCCGGCCTGCCGTTTATTTTACCGAACCGCCATAACAACGATGACGGGACGGCGCGATTGGCGGACGCCAAATCAATTGAAGCGCCGATGCCGACGCTTACGGCGACAAGCAGTGACTACCATCTTGTTGAGCCTTATCTTGTCATACTGCGCAACAACTCCGATGCGAAATCGCTTGACGAGCCGGTGCCGACGCTTTGTACCGCGCGCCATGTTTATTTAGCTGAACCATACCTTGTTCAATTGGCGCATTCCACTGAAGGACATGAGCGGCGCACACAATCGCCGGACAATCCTTTACCGACAATCACGACTGTAAATTCGCTCGCCATTTGCGAGCCGTATCTCGTCAAGTATTACGCAGGCTCGGATGCCTCATCTATCGACGAGCCAGTGCCGACCGTAACCGCGAATTACGAGCATCTCGGATTGGTCGAACCGTACCTTATTGAGTATCACGGCAATCACAAAAACAAGTGCGACGGTGAGCAGCGAACGCGCTCCTTAGATGATCCGCTTGCCACTGTTGACACTTCCAATCGCTTCGGCGTCGCTGAACCGTTCATCGTGCAGTTTTATCACAACGGGAATGCCCAGAGCGTCGATACGCCGCTCGGCACGATCACTACAAAAGACAAGTTCGGTTTATGTATCCCGCAAATCGGCGCGGTACTCGACATCCGCTTTCGTATGTTGCAACCGCACGAACTGGCGGCAGCGATGTCGTTTCCTCGTTCATACAGTTTTGCCGGGACGAGAGAAAATCGTGTGAAACAGATCGGAAATGCTGTACCCGTGAAATTAGCAAAGGCTTTATGCAGTGTGTTCTTTGAAGAAAAAACTGTTGGGCAACGGACTCGAAAGGCGGCCTAATGACGCAAGCGGTGCTTACAGCACAGGAGTTTTTTTGTGAACGCGCAAATCAATCAAATGTCGGATTTGGAGCTTAATCGAGCCTTGCACGAAGCGCGCGGATTGTGTTGGCACGAATGCAAAAAAACAAGTAGCTATTTGAAGCGATGCTCTAAGTGCTTACAGCTTTTAGGCAATAGTTATCAAACAGGCTTCGATAGAAATCCTAATTATTGTCGCTCGCTCGATACAGTGGCGAAAGTCGAAAAGGAAGTGATTGAGAGAGTCGGTTTTGTCGAGTACGGGAAGTGTTTTTGGGAAGTGTGTATGACCGGCTTGCCGATTGAAGTTTATGAATCGACCAAAGATTATTTATTTCAAACCGGAATGTTCGCAACAGCGACCGCACGGCAGCGTGCTGAAGCCTGTCTGTTAATTTCACGGCGAGCGATTGATCTGTATGAAGAAGAAGCGATCAGGCAATGACTGAAAGCAGCACCGTCCAAACATCATCAGCGACTATCTCGCGCCCCGTGCTTCGGTATCACGGCGGCAAATGGAGACTCGCGCCGTGGGTAATTGAGCATCTTCCGCCGCACCGGATTTACGTCGAGCCGTATGGCGGCGCAGCTTCGGTGCTGATGCTCAAAGCTCGTTCCTATGCAGAAATCTATAACGATCTGGACGGTGAAATCGTCAATGTCTTTAAGGTGCTGCGCGACCCGCAAAGCGCAAGCGAACTGCTTCGTCAACTGCTCATAACACCGTTTGCCCGCGAGGAATTTTTAAGTGCTTATGATATGGCCGACGACGCAATCGAACAGGCGCGCCGCACCATTATCAAAAGTTTTATGGGATTCGGATCGTCGGCAATTCATAGAAAGGATGGAATGAGAACGCGGGCATCGACGTGGAAGCCGCCGGTGGGCTTTAGAAGCAATTCAAATCGAAGCGGCACAACGCCTGCGCACGACTGGAGCAACTACCCGGAACAACTATCAAGATTCTGTGAGCGGCTACGCGGCGTCGTGATCGAGAATCGCAAAGGCATAGAGGTCATTAAAGCGCACGACCGCGCGGATACTTTGCATTACATCGACCCGCCGTATGTTGGAAGCACGCGGGATCGCGGCAGCGATTATACGCATGAAATGCGCGATGAAGACCACCGTGAACTCGCTAGTGTTTTACACAAAGCAAAGGGCATGGTCGTTCTCTCCGGTTATCGAAGCGACTTGTATAAGGAGCTTTACGGTAACTGGTCGAGAGTCGAGTGCGCGGCGTTCGCCGATGGTGCCCGTCCACGCACGGAAGTCTTATGGCTCAATCCTTCGGCGCAGAAAGCATTAAACGAAATGAAGAGGCAGCAATCGCTGTTTCTAGAGGCAATCTAACGAGGGCAAGCGAAACAACTTCGACAACGGAGAAGCTAAATGAAACGACAAGAGTACAGATGCGTCGAGTGCGGGTTGGAAAGCAATGTCATGTATCACGACGGCGAAGACAAGCAATCTATTCTCCAGCGGATAGAAGAAGATCATCGCAAGTGGGCGCACAAATGCTCCACTCCAATGGAGAAGTTGATCGTCGAGACTGTGAAAACGAATCGTTACGCTTAAGGCAGGAAGATTAAGAAGGACGAAAATGAAAATTACAAGACGCAACGGTTCATTCATCAAGCGCTTCGTGGGCGCTGGCGATAACGAAATCGTCTGCTTCAAATTCTTTCAAGCCGTTGTTGCTTCGGGTTGTCCGGGCGCGTGTTCCTACTGCTTTCTGCAAACGCAGTTTCCATATCGCACGGGCGCGTATGACTTGTACGGCACTCTTTACGAAAACTTGCCGGAGATCGTTTCGCAAGTGCGCCTGTGGCTGCGCCAGCAAAAAGAACCGGCCGCGCTTATCATCGGCGAAAATCAAGACGGCCTTGCCTTCGAGCAGCCTTACAAGGAATTGTTGGGCGTGACACCGCTCGAACTCTTGATTCCACTCTTCAGGGATGAAAATCCGCGCGGCCATTCGCTGATCGTGCTCTCGAAATACACCAGCACGAAATACGCCGAAGCATTCGGGCCGCAGGCTTTCATCGTTTATTCATGGTCGCTTAGTTTGCCGACGATCAGCCGTTTGTATGAAAAAAAGGTCGCATCGCTCGACGCGCGATTAAAGAAGGCGCTCGCGATGAAGCAGGCGGGCTACCGCATTCGTTTCCGTCTCGATGCGCTCGCGCCAATTCCCGGATGGATTGATGAGCTTCAGGCGGTCATGGCGCGCGTCAATGAAGTATCTCCAGAGATGCTGACCGTCGGAGCGTTGCGTGCGACGAATCCTGTTGCTTTACGGCGTGCCGCCGAGGGCAACAATCGTGATGCGTCCATCTTCGATTACATTCGAGAGACCGATCCATCCGGCTTCAAACATCGCACGGATGAAACCTTTCACCGGGAAGTCTTCCGTCAGGTGCGTCAACTCCTTGCGCCGGGAATAAAACTCGGACTGTGCAAAGAAGATTTGTCGATGTGGCAAAACACAAATATCGAATGGCAGGGATGCCATTGTCTACATGGCGCAAAAGATGAAGCGACGAACCCGCGCCTTGTATTGCTTGAACGAACAAAGGAACAGCGTAACTAAATTGCGGAGGCCAATATGAACGAAGGAATACGAAGGAGAAACATGGCTGAAACAACAACAGATAATGAAGCTACGGCCAAATCTAAAGCCGTGCTCTGCGTCGATGCCAATGAGACGGCGATGGACGTCATCGAACAACTAATCGGACACCGCACAGAGTTCTGGCGCGCACGAAACTTCAAGCAGGCTGTGGCCGCAATCAAACGCCAAGCCTTCGATTTAGTGTTCTGTGACATCACGGCTGAAAGCGTTCAGGGAATGGATGTCTTGAGCATCCTGAATTCGCTTTATCCGTCAACGCCCGTCATCGTGACGACGGAAGATGTGCCGGGCGACTGGACACACGATGCGGACGCGCTTGTTGCGTTCGCCGGATTTCGCAAGCCCTTTGAACCTACCGCTCTCAAGATCGCCATCGAGGAAGTCTTGGGATGCCAAGAAGAGGCTGAGGGATTGGTTTTCGGACAAGGTGAAATCGGGCGCGCCGTGCAAAGAGTCGCGGCCGCTCACGAGCAGGCGGCGGACGCAATGGCGCGTCTCTTACCCGACGAGCGCGTCGAGATATGCACCGTCGCAGAAGTCCTAGAGCGGTTCAGCCCGTTCTTCGGTCAAAAATAAGTAGTAATGAAAACTGAAAAAGGAGCTTTGGAAGGTAATGGAACATAATCCTCAAACAAGTAGGACTCACGAAACAAATAATCTGCTGGTGCTCGACGATGACGATGCTACATCGCTGTCGCAACAAAGCATTTCTGCAATTCACACGCTCAGAACAGAAATAGCGAGTTACGAGCAACAGGGAGAAGAAGGATTAGCGAAACTCATCGCATTGCTTAACGCGCTCGGCGAAGCGGTCTTTGCCACAGCCGACGAAGCGATTGCGCGGCAACAAGAAGCCGATTCCGATTCATCGCATTCGCTGATCCAGTACGGCAGTCGAAATCTGGATGTCATCTTGCGCGCGCTCAATGACAGCGATGATTTTCAAAGCGCCGTGCGCTATATTATGCGCGAAGCGCCGGAAGATATAATTGTCGCCCATGGACTTGCGGCCATCGACGTAATGCGCACAGCGTCCGGCGCACACTTGCGGCAACGCGGCGAGGATGCGTATCGCGCATGTATGGAGATCGCCCACATAAGAGGCGGCGCGCGTCGTCTCCAAAAAGCATTCGACGCGGCCTCTCACCAAGATCAACAAGATGATGACAATGGAAACCACAAAGATAGAGAAGCTGGAGAAACTAGCGGATAGAATTGATCCGCGCCGCACAATCGTTAAAACACGAGAAGAACTGTTCGATTTGATTGAACCGACGACGCCGGATCGAGTTCTCGTTTTAGATAAGAAACATTCGATATTTCGCGGCGAGTGGTGGATCGGAAACGGTGATGCGTTCGGCGTGGCAATCGAGGAAATTGCGATTCTTCTGGCCTCGCCGAATCTGGTGCCGCTCACAAACGTTACTTTTTCCGGCACGGCAGAAAAGCAGTTCGCGGGCTTTTGCTTTGCCTTTACGGATTCGACCGTGATCGTCAGTGAGGGCGTGCATTAATGCCCGGCGGCAAAAGCGCGAAAGAGAAATATGTGCCGCTCATCCAAGCGGCGAAAATGTTGAATTGCTCGGTGCGGAAAGTAGCCACTCTCGTGCGTCAGAATAAGCTTGAAGGCTTTACCGATCCACGACCGCGAACCGAGCGCGGACGCCCGCAGCTTGTCGTCACCAAAAGTTCGCTTGAAAGCTATGCAGCGTCCCACAGCATAATCTTACGCGAGCCGGACACAGAAGATCAGCGCGGACGAGCGCGGAAGTTATCCGAGTGGTTAAACGAATCGCCTGCTTTGATTGCGCGGCTCCGTAAGGCTCGCATCATTGAGATCGACGGGCAAGCAACCAACGGACAAGTATGGGTTCGCTTCTCTTCGCTCTTTAATCGTCGCGAAATTCTATGCTGCTTTTGGCGACAGGATACGGGACATATTTTCGGGGCACGCTCTTTTCGCATTGAGTTGGAAGAAGCAATTGCTCGCGCGCATGTTTTTGTGCGAAGCCATGATGATGAACTTGACCGTATAGAAATTAAGCGATGCTTTGCGGCGGCGGTTGCGAGTGTCGAAAGGGAAGATCAATGGCTCAAAGAAGACCGCGAACGAAAAAAGGCGCTTCTACTACTCAAGTCAAGGAAAGGAAAGCCGTAGTAGCGGCCAGCGACGCGCTGCCGTGCCCATCGTGCGGGGAAGTAGGAACGGTTCATGTGCTGGATGTCTTTCGCTATATGGAATGCAAGCAAAAGAATTGCTGCCAAGCGGCGGGGTGGATGTATAAGCCGGGCGACATTATTACGCACTGGCTGAATCCCTATGCGACTGAGCAGCGACGATCAAGATTTAATTGCAAAGAATCTTGAGAAAACTATGTGCAGCAAATTCTCTGAAATCAATTGAAATCAAGGAGCAACGACCACATCAAAAGAACGTTCTGCTAGGTAACACAATCCGATGAAAGAAGATTCTATATTCTTTGAGTGCCTTGTGCGCGATGTTGCGCGCACAACACTCTTTTACTTATCGAGCATTAATGAAAGCGAAACGGTTCTTTGTTCGGATGCGGTTGATTACTTAGAGCGCAACCATTTATTAAAGATAGACGAAGACTGGCTTTCATCGGATGCGGTGGACGTGCGAATATTTTGGGAACTGTTTAGAACGCTTGATTACAATGATCTGGCACGCATCTTAAACAGTGCGATTCTTGGATTAGCCGAGAAGGGAAAACAGAGCATCTTTGTTGGAGAGATTCCCAAATTCGCGGCTTCACTTTACGTCCCTAATACAGATGCCGAGTGGCCGGACATGCTTTCTTAGAAAGCAGGCCACCGCCGCGCATGATGGGGAGCCGATTGACGCAGCCTACGCTGATCGCGAGGCAGGAAATAGTATCTCCCGTCTCCTTCATCGCGCGTCTTTAAGCGACTGGGTATAAGGTTAGACAAGGCAAAGCCAAGTGTATCGTCGTCAAGGTCGGCCAATATCTGAATTTGCTTCCATGTCCGCGCGCCGCCTCTGACTGCTTGCAGGACGGCGTTTTCGGCGCGGGAAGCATGATAACGTTTTGCTAGCGCGGCGCGGTGGCGCATTGCCGCGCTGCCTTTCAATCCGCACATCCGGCAATGTTCACGCGCTAATTCCGACGCAGACTTTTCATTGAGAACACCATCGAGCAAAGAATCGAGCGCATCAACGCGCGCTTCTATGGACAATTTGCTCATCTCGATTAGCGAACAGTCGATTGGGCGTTTGACGGTTGCGGCGCATTGGGAGAGGCGAGGGCGCGGGCAAGTTTATCGTGCTCACGCAAGTCCCTGATAACGAGTTGACCGAGCTTCTTAAGTGATTCCATCACTCCTTCGCCCGATGCCGCCGAAGCCTCGACAAACGGCTCGTCTTTGAAATTCAGTTCAGCGCGCATTTCCGCAATCGACGCAACGTTCGGCAAATCACGTTTATTGCACTGCACGACATACGGCAGAGATTTCAAATCGAGGCCGTGCGATTGAAGATGCTGCTTTAGTCCCTGCAAGCTCTCGACGTTGGCATCCATGCGCACGCTCTGACTATCGGCAACCAGCATTACGCCGTCCGCGCCCTTCACCACAAGCTGCCGCGTGGCTTCATAAAAGACTTGTCCGGGAACGGTGTACAAATGAAGCCTGACCTTGAAGCCGCCGACCGTCCCGGCTTCGAGCGGCATAAAATCGAAAAAGAGCGTGCGGTCTACTTCCGTCGCCAGACTGACCATCTCACCCGTTTGATCCGACGGCGCGTGCTCGTATAGCCAGCGAAGATTTGTGGTCTTGCCGCCAAGCCCCGCGCCGTAGTATACGAGCTTCAAATTAATCTCTTTTTTAACCATGTCTATATACATAATTAGTTGTTCTCCCATGAGCCGATAATATCCGGGTTTGCGCAGCCAAACCCGAGTTCCGTTTCACGATTACTCACAAGCGCCATGATAAAATTTTGCGAGGCATCCTTGTAGGATGGTAGAGATATGCGCGCGTGACGCGAGCGAGCGCGATCATCCGGGTAGCAGAATGCCTGTCCTTCGGAATCGTGGTCGAGGCCGACGCCCAAGCCGATTTGCAGTAAGCACGTCAGAGCCGTAATCGCCGCTTCGCTTAAGCCCGCTTCGGCGGGCGGCGGATTCTCTGCGCAGAGCGTGGCATCAATAATGCTGCCTTCGTGAAGCCACACCCAACCGATGCCGCAGCGGGCGAGCGGCGAAAGCCGTTTCGATAAAATTGTCGTTTCGAGTAGCGCCGGATTCCAATCGACGAGAATATATCCGGTCACGCGCCCCGCTTCTGCTTCAGCGATCACGGCGGGAAGATTAGTAAAGGGAAACTTGCCGCCGCAAACATAGCCCTCATAAACGCCGCGCGCTCGCGCCGGAGTGCGGGAGGTCGCTTCAACGACACGTTCAAGCTGCTCGGCAAAGCGGGCAGAGATGTCGGATGCAACGGATATGGCCGTTTCATGCAAGTGAGCAATAAAGGCAGGCATTAATTGATCTGGAACGAAGACGGGCGAGGCTGGCACTGTCGCGGCATGTTGCAGGGAAGTGGTTGGCTCATCCGGCGCTTTGGGCGCGGCTTCTGCCAGATAAACGGGAGTCTCGCTTGCCGGTCGGGAAAGTGTTTGCCAACGACGAGCCTCAAAGATATTGATTCCGACGGGCGGCTGCTCATCCACTTCAACCCATATCCCGCTTGCTGCTTGGCACCGGGCAAGTAACATTTGATTCGACGATTCATCAAATTCCAGACGCGCACAAAGCGCCGCCAGCATCGCCGCGCCGCGCTCTTGCTCGCCGCGCCTGCACTCATAAATCGCTTGCAATAATTTGTAGTAGTCGAGCCTGTCGGCGGCAATCTCCGCTTCGAGATGGCGATGTTGCCCGCTCGTAACGGATTCTGTATCCGTCAGCACGCTCGCCGCTGCAATGACGCTCGCCGCTTGCAAATGCTTCGCGGCTTGCTCGATTGCTCCCACGATGAGCGCAAGTTCGGCTTGGAGAAGAAAAGTGTCAATGGTGACTTCCTTCTCGACGCGCGTAATTAAAGGCGGCGTATCCTTTCCGCGTTCGATGACTGTGCAATCTATTTGCGCGGAAAGCGTGAGCGCTTCGCGTAGTTGATTTTGGTCAAGCAGAAGCCGTGTTTCTTCCCGCTTAACCTCGGCAAAAAGTTGGACGGAACTACAAGACAGCATTCGTATGCCTGCTTGCCCCATCCACATTTCAGCTAAAAACAGATCGCCGAGCGCGCGGGCGGCGGAGGCGGCCGCCAGCAGAAGCTGAACGGCGTCGTGCGCCGAATAGCCGTCGCTCGCCGCTTGACGCACAGCAATGCGCGCCGTGCGCTCTAAGGCCGATAGCTCACCGGAGCGTAAAAGTTTGGCGAGAGCCGCCGCAATCGGCGGTAAATCATTGCCGTGCGGGATACTAAGGCGCGTAAGTTTGGTAGAGGAGCGGGCGAACGCAGAATTATCTAATTTGAATGGCATGTTGGAATAACCGGCGGGCGGGTGATCGAGTACCAGCGGCTTAAAACCAACACGAATTCTAACTTAAACGAAGCTATTTGTAAACATTGTTTTGGAATGTTTTGTATCTTGCTTAACAAAAGAAATAACGCCCCTCACTGAATCTTTGAACTCAGTGAGAAGGCGTCGAATTGTTGCGGAGTGCGCGAGGATCAACTCCGTATGGGATCACAAGCTAAAGATACAAATACACTGGGCCTTCGCTGCTGCCTTCGATATAAACCTCGACGCGGCCTGCTCCGCTCAGAGCCGTCGGGATACGCACAATGATTTGGTCAATGCCGGGAAAGAACTGTGTTGCGCTCGGGTAGCCTGCGTTCTCGACCTGTAACAAGAAATCCGTGTTATCGGAGAGGCGTCTGGCATGAACCTTCAATATATTGTAATACAGCAGACCGTATGTGGCGTTGCCGAACAGCATTACGCGCGCGCCCGCACCGGCCGGGTGCGACGCATTGATCGCCACAAACGTATCGGCATCCTGCGCCAGAGCATCGCCGGTGGGCGTGCCGTTCACTCCCCAGAAGCAAGCGAGCGGCATCGTTCCTACCGAGACAAGCGAAGTCCATGAAGAATTCGTCGGCGCGTAAGTCACGACGAGAGGAATATGAATGCCGCCCGTCGCATCAATGGGCACGGCAAAGTCTATGCGATAAGTCGGCGTTGTGGTCGCGCTGGTCACGCGCGTGACGGCGACGATTCTCGTGAGCTTCCCGCCGACGGTTAACGTAAGATTGTTCAGGCTCGTCGGCCAATTGCCTTGCGCGTCGGGGCGCGCCGCGAAAGAATCAATTAATTCAACGCCGGGAAGCGGGACAACGGCGCGTGCCAAAGCGCCTGCGCTTAATAGCCTGCCGGTCGGGGAAGATGCGCTGCGTAAAGGTAGTGCGTAAACTCCGACTGCCTCGGTGAGCGTGCCTTCACCAGTGCTGCTGCCGCAATAAGGATTTTGTGACGGGTACTTTTGTGCAAGTTCGGCGCGCTTGGCCGCTGAAACAGGCCAATGCCACGCATCCATTTCACACACGATATTTGTGTTTGCGCCCGTGGCAAGCACATCTACAAGGACGTCCTGCTTGTCTTCGGGGGTTGCGGGAAGAGTCGTTGAAGATGCTTTAAGATTACTTATAGCACGCATCGCTTGCTGGACTGCCGCGCGTCCGTGACGCTTCGTGTATTCGAGCATCAGCGCCGCCCATTCGCTCGGAGCGATGATCCCTTGAGCTTGACAGCCGCCGCCCGTGCGCACGCAATTAGACCATGTTGCCGGCGGGATGACCGTGTACCACGAACCCAACAGAAGACGGATCGAGCTGTCGATCTGTGTGGATTGATCGTCGGGCAAAACGGGAGCGATTCCCGTCGGCGGAAACTCTCGGAAGTAATGAATCAGAAAGCCCGTCCACGCGTGGACGCCTTCGGGGTAATATGAAAGATACGCATTATAGACATCGAAGTTGTGAGCCATCTCGTGCGTCAGGACTTCAGATATAGAATTGCGCGCGAGTTGCGCTCGCACCTCACTGAGCATCGAGGCAGAGTTCGAGATTTCAACGCCCTTGGCACCGATGTACCCTATCCCGCCTTCGCCGCCTGTTCCGACATCGACAACTGCAATACGCAGGAGTCCATCGCCCGCTGGTTCGGCCGCCACGAGCGCGCTCATCTGGCCGTACAGCAAGTCGGTCGAGGAAACAAACGCAGTGATCTGCGCGGAATCCAACCCTGTGTCCGGGGCAAGCCACGAATCAGGCAGCGCTATTTGAACGTAGCGGCCGCTAAAGGCGCGAAGCTGATAGGTTTGTTTGGAGAACGACGTGTAGGTGATCGTCTGCGAAGGCGGCGTCTGCGCAGACGCGGCGGCAAAAGACAAAAGAAATCCGAACGCAAGAAGAAGAATAATTCTGATCGCGTTTAAGTTGGCAGGAAACCCGGACAGCGCTTGAGTGGCGCGCGTGTAAGGTAGAGAGGTAGAGATTACTTTCATGTGTTGTGAACAGCGCCCTTCATCGCTGGCTGTACAATTAAGTGTGTCGTGTTAATTAGTGTGTTGTGTAGTACAGCGACACTATTATAACACGAACGGCTGTCATCAGGTTACAATAATTTTATCTCCGTATCCAGTATTTTAAGAATACTTATAGGTAGTGGCACAGGCAATGTCGTCATGCAGCGACGAAGAAAAAGAGTCGGGTTGAAGCGATCTCAACCCGACTCCATAGCAAGCATGAAGCCTGTTTTATGGGCAGCTTTGCACGAAGCAAGAAGAATCGCACGCGGATGTTCCTACACCACTACCTGAATCGGTTTGGCAATCTCGATCAGTGCCAACGTAATTAGTGTAGTTATAGTCGAAGGTAATCTCTACTCTCCCAACGGAAACGACTCTCCCCGGCGCAGTCGTATAATCAAGAGAGTAGCGATCTCCCGCTGCAATAACACTGCCGTCTGTACCATAAACGACATACGAGTTTATATGTTCGATTCGCTCATTGCCTGAACAACTTGCAGAATCAACGGAGTTCTCGGAAATTTCGTGCGCAATATTGCCGGTGTGAGCACCGGTCGTAACATTCAGTTCATCGTGAAAATGGTCTAAATTTTGCACGTAGTAAGAAGGGCCGTTGCCCGGATAGACCGTTCCGCGCAAATCATCACGGTTATATTCCGTAACCTGAATTTGTGTTCCACCCTGCATAGTTCCAGCGCCACCGCACACTGTTCCTTTCTGCGTCACTGTAATGGTGACTTGACCTTGCGATTGAGCACCGCATCCGTTTGTGGCCGTTAACGTAAAAACATGGTTGCCGACCGTGTTCGGAGCGGCAATATCTACTCCGCCGGTGGCAGGCAGTCCGCCGCCGACGCCGCCATCTATCGAAACCGTGACGGGCTGGCCCGACGGATCGGAAACCGACCAAGACAAATTAATTGTCGAGCGCGTGCCTTCGGAGTACGAAGACGGATTGATCGCAAAGTTTGTGATTTGCGGAGCAGGGCAAGTAACCTGCAACTGAATTGTTTGTGAAACGGTACTGCCCGCCGCGCAGGGATTAGCGGGCGTCAGTGTGTAGTAATAAGTGCCCGGCACACTCGGAACATTTATCGCTACGGCGTCGGTGGCCGCGCCGGTGCGATCCACGCCGTTTCCCGTGAGCCGCACAGTGCCGCCCGCCTGCATGTTCGACACGCTCCAATAAAGCATCGTTTGCCCGCCCGCCGGAACGCTCGACGGATTCGGATAAAAGTAATTGATTTGCGGAACAGGACACGCCTGCGGTCTTATTTGCAGCGAGCCTTGTGCCGTTTGCGGATTACAGCCGCCCGACGCGGCGCTTAATAACAGATCAGTCGGTTGATTGAACACAGCCGTATAAGAGCCGCTTCGCGCATCGACGCCGTTGCCGTTTATATCCGCCGACTGCGCGCCGTTTATTGTCCACGAAATCGTGACCGGCTCATTTTGTTGCGGAGTCAGATTGGAAGCCGCAAAGGAGACCGTCGGAGCCGGTTGCGCGGCATCTACAAAGCGCGATTGCGAGCTTGTGCCGCAACTGGCCGAAACAATCGTCACCGTATAAGTCTGCGGGCCGGGCGGCAGGGTGAACGCCGCATTACCCGATAGCGGATAAGTGCCTTGCCCGTTGATTTGAACAAAAGAATCGTTGGCGCTCGAATGACCCGTCCATGTGAGCGTCACGGGGCTTCCCGGATACGCGCACGCCGTCGAGACATTGAAGGAATCAATGCCGAAGTTGCACTGCGCTGTCGGCGGCGGAGTCGGTGACGAAGAAGGCGGCGAAGAAGGCGGCGACGATGGCGGCGGTGTCGGCTGTGGTTTCGGAGAGACGACGAATTGCGCGACGCGGGAATCAATCGCGCCGCCGCATTCCGGGTAATCCGAAGATACGTCGAGACGCACGTTATATGTGCCGGACGCAAATGAACGAGCGCGCGAATCCGCCGCCGCGACGTATTCATCGAAGCCCGCACCAGTTAAATGAATATGCGTCGCGGCATTTACATTTGCCACAGACCACGCGATTGTTACCGAATCGCCTTCAGTTGAATTAGGTGGCGAGGCCGCGAAGGAAATAATCGAAGGACACAAGCGATTGTTGACGACAATGCGAACAGTTTGATCCTGCGGCGCGCATCCGGTCGTACCCTCGACGTGCAGCGTATAATCGGCTGTCGCAGCGGGCTGAACAGTCATTGAACCGGAGGTTGCGACTTGAACTCCGTTGATAAACACGCGCGCGCTTCCCGTATTATCGACGCGCCAATTAAGCATCGCCTGATCGCCGCGCGAAATCGAAGGCACGTTGGAATTAAAGAAGTTGATTGACGCGCAGGGTTGCACGCGCACGGTTTTGCTGGCCGATTGCGGACAAGAATTTGCTGCATCAATGGCTTGGAGCGTAAAGGTTGTATCGGCATTGACGGTCACGTTCATCGAACCCGAAGCGGAAACCGGTGAGCCGTTCAAAGTCACACGCGCGGCTGCCGTAACGTTCCAAGAGACGTTGACTGTGCCGCCGCCGTAAATGGATAGCGGTGTCACATCGAAAGACTGTATCACCGGGCACACAGGCGTTATGACACGCACAACAGTTGTCGTTTGCGAAGAACAAGTGCCGGTGCCTTCGGCGATAATCGAATAGTTGGTATCGGAAGTCGGGCGCGTCTGAAAAGTCGAGGTTTGCTGGCTAAGGTCATCATCGACGCTACGGCGCTCAATGGTTCGTGAGCCGTAAATTTGCACATTGTCGATGAACGCGGTGTTGTCGCCGCCCTGTGAATTTCGTCCGACAAATCGTAGGCGATGCGTTGTTGCCGTCGCCGTAAAAAATTGCGTCGTCTGTAGCTCGTAATTTGCGCCGGCAGGCCGGAACGTGCCGATTAACTGATTGTCGAAATATACATCGAAATCTTCGCCGCCCGAATTGTAATTGCCGCGCTGCGCCGCCATAAATTTGACGGTGTAGTTTGCAGAGGGCGTCAAACCGGAAACTGGTTGCGAGAGCGCGCCGCCGCCCTGAATAAAAGCGACTTGAGTGCCGTCGGGTGCAGCCGGGTTTCCGCTCGTAAATCCGCTCGCGCCTGCGGTCACACCCGCGCCCGGAAGATATGTCCAAGCCGTTCCCGACGGCTGATATTGGTAGCCGCCCTGTCCGAGTGCCGGTTGCTCGAAACTCGAATCATCGAGCGGAATCGACTGATTGTCGGCGACAAGCGAAAGGCTTGTGGCGCGCGTGTAATTTACTTGTAGCGGAGCGGTCTGGCCGCGCGCGATGGTTTGTTCCGAAGCCGCTACGCCAAGCGTTGTCCCGCACTGAAGATTATTCGGCGTGCCGAACATGGCTTCGCCGCGATCACGCGTGCGCCCGTTTTCACCGCCGCGCGCATCCATAATGTACTCGATGCGAAAGCTACGCTCGCCAACCGCATCGAACTTGTGTTCTTCGGCCACGCGCATATCGGCGATCCCAACCGTGCCGGCGGGCAAACTGCTCGCCGCGAAAAAGTCTGCATCAAGCAGCCCGCGCCGCGATTGAAGATACGCGTCGATGTTGCCTAAAACGGACGTGCAGTTATGCGCCGCTTCGCACCCCGAAACTTGCGACGACGCGCCGTTCGGTTGTGTCACGACAACCGGGACGGAAGCTGTGGCCGTAATGGACGGCGCATCGAAGGACGATAGGACGCGGCTCCCAAGTTGAGCGCGTCCCAATGCCAGATCGGACTTATAAGTTTTGCGCAACTTATCGTTGAAGTACGACAGTGCGGTCGAAGAACGCCCGTGCGCCTGCCATTTGTCGCCGATGCGCGTTTTCACTGATTCGGTGCGCTGCATGGCTGCCAAACCGCTTCGCGCGCCCGCCGCAGCCGCGACAAATACGATCAGCAGCACAAGGAGAACAGCTAAAAGGGCATTGCCGCGTTCCCGCGCGTTGCTATGATCGTGAAGGTGGCGCTCAGCGTAGAGAAGAAAAGTTTTATGTGACATATAGCAAAGATGATTAAGGCGTGCGAATGGAAATGCGTGTAGTTTGGAGGGCGAGCGGCGTCGTGCTCTCGGAGTTTGTCAAAACTGCGACCGTAATCTCTCGCAAATCGGGATAGTTCGGAACCGTGTCGATTCTCCAGCGCCGGACAAACAACTTGACGATGCCGTAAGGGAGTTGATCGCCCCAGTAATTCCCGCCCGCAATCGAAAACGAATCGTTGCCATTTTCGCCGCTCGATTCCTCAATACGATACTCATCACACCAGTTCGCGGAACACGCGGAAAGATTCAATTTATTGTCGGGCGCTAAAGTGAATGATCCGCCCGGACTTAAGCCGCCCACCTTTACCGTTAAGGCTTCGAGCGCGGAATCACAGGCTTCCGCTGCACGGCGCGAGCGGTCTTCCATTTCGATGCCCGCCGCCTTGACGAGAATTAATTGTAGTGAAAACATTGTGCCGAACATTAACAAGGCGAACGCCAGTAGGGTTTCCAGTAACGTCGAGCCGTTCTGTCGTGATTTGTATGGCAGTGGTGGCTTCATGACACTTTCGCTCCTCAGGGAAACACTTGCGAGAACGCCGATTGCGCACACCGGCGGCGATTAGCTCGGGTTTTATTCTAGCGGAAAATGAAAAGAAGTGCAAACAATGTTTATACATATTAATATCTGTTAAAATTGTTTGTGATTTTTGGAGAGAAGCGGTTAAAATCAGCAAAGTAAAAAGACAAGCGGGGCGCGTTCGGTTCGGAAACAACGTGCGTTTTCCACTCCCTCAAGTGTGCCGCACGCTGTTTTCCTTGCCCGCTCGCGCCCCGCATCCCGCGCGGCCTCACGCCCACCGTCAAAGCCGCGCGAAATCTCTAATGTTCAACAGAAAACCTCGCGGTAGCGGGCGCGGAGTCCCTGTCCATTTATGGCAGGGAGGAGCGCCCATGATTGGAACGATTCATGTTGCCCTATTGACGTTATTGCTCTATAATAGGCGACATGAA
>JAABUK010003396.1_pt1 | contig 26986 bp, 26 predicted proteins | sample 5559141 | NCBI WGS metagenome assembly JAABUK01 (sample SAMN10711869, study PRJNA513367) | rock metagenome | isolation source: Antarctica rocks | place: Antarctica: Victoria Land, Pudding Butte nord | collected 2016-01-03
GCCCCCTCCTACCTGCAAGTTTCTTCTGTGTAGACACCAAATCTGCACGTGCGTATGGGATCCAATAGTACAAACATGCCTAGAGCGTATGTTGCGTAATAGAGTGTGTATACGCAGGTACCAGTGTTGTTCACAGGAACTATGCGCAGCAATTTAGACCCCTTTGAGAGGCACAGTGACATGGACATATGGGCGGCCTTGAGGCGAGCCCACTTGGCTAGGGTTGTGGAGTCAAACCCTCTAGGGTTGGAGATGACCCTAGCAGAGGGCGGGGCCCCTCTGTCAGCAGGGCAGAAGCAGCTTGTGGCCCTTGCTAGGGCTCTACTGCGCAACTCCAAGGCATGCTTCCATGCATGCAAATCGACATAGAGAATATTGCCAATTGTCACGTTGACACCTTTTATCCTGATCAGTAGTGGCCCATATATTTTCCAAAGCATTGGGACTGTGTCGTGCTTCATCTTCTTCTTCCTTCTGCTCTTCATCTCCTTCTTCTTCTTCCTCTAAAGCAGTTTGTGTGACAGCGTGCAAAAGTTGGGTTGACCATATTTGGCGTGCCTCAAACCTAAATCCAAAACCCTAATCTGTGTGTTTCTGTTGTAGATTTTGATTCTGGATGAGGCTACTGCAAACGTGGACGTAGAGACAGACGCCTTGATCCAAAAAACAGTGAGGGAAGAGTTCAAAGGCCGTACCATTGTGGCAATTGCCCACAGGTACGTCATGCAAGCGTTACATGTTCTGCCTGCATAGTGTTACTATATTTAGGGTTTTAGGGTTGCGCAAAGTGGTCAAGTGTTGCACAAGAAAACAGATCAAGTGACATGATGATTTCTGGACACAGTTAATTAACTCATGATCGTGAAAGACTCCTTTGCATGAGTTCCATTCAGTGCTACAACCATCCGGAACTTGGCGGCTTGTACTGGTAGCTTTCCTTGTAAGTGCTTGCCAGCTGTACCTTCGCTTGCTCAGAGATGCTTGCTGGAAGCGTCTGTGCATGTGTGGGTGACTTGTCTATTCTCGTGTACAGGCTAGACAATCGCCAGGATGTGTGGTAGGTCGCATAATTAAATAGTCTGCCTGTGCCTATGTGCAGCCTGTGCATCGCCTCCTGTCTGTGCGTGTGTGCAGTCTCAAATGGTCAATTCTGTCTGTGCGTGTGTGCAGGCTGCACACCATCATTGACTGTGACATGGTGTTGGTGATGGACAATGGGTCAGCGGCCGAGTGGGGTCGCCCCTCCACCCTCCTGGAAGACCCCAACGGCACTTTCTCCAGTACGCGCCTGCTGTGCTCCCTCGCTGTACTTCTTCCTCTGCCTTTCAGCACCCAATTTTGTCTTTCGCTGTTGCCAATTGTGCCTTTCAGTCTTGCACCAGACTTGTTGATGAGCAATTTTGCCTGGTACCTTCTGCTGCCTGTGCTTTGCCTTTGCTGTTCTGCCTTCTGCCCTTTGCTGCTGCCCTTTGCCATCAGCTGGTTCTCCTTCTGTGCAAGCTGATCTGTCCCCTTGACAGGACCAACCCCCCCCCCCCCCTCCCTTGTCTTCCCGCCCTCCCGCGCAGCTACCCACTAGCCAAGCATGCATAGACATCGAGACACAGAGCATACCAAAGTGTGGTTCCCTGTGTGCATAGATGTATGTGTAGGCACGGTCTGACTGCCCACCTCAAAATCCACGCAGCCAAATGCCCTGCCCCCATTCTGCCCTCAAAGGGCTGAACACAGCCTGCCCTTAAAAAGATCAGCCTGTCTGCAGCACTCTGTTGCCTTTTGGTAGGGCAAAAACTTCAAAATCCGCCCCAGGGCTAGCCCCTCACATGGACCACCTGCCCATGTTCACCTGCTCTGGCAAATCTGATACCTCTGTCAAACCTGATCGTTGTACCAAAACACAAACAGTGCAAAAAGGCACATCGCTTTATGACGCCCTGCACATTTCCATATGCTCTGTCAAGTCCTGTTTCCAAACCTTACTATGCTAACTAAACACAGTTAACAAAAAACGAAAACATTGCTCCATGGTATTCAGGTATGGTGAAGGAGACCGGGCATGCAGCAGAGCAGTTCTTGCGCAGTGTAGCTAATGGGCAAGCAGACCACCGGGCCGAAAGGGACCAACAGGCAGCAGCTGCCCTTCAACGCGTCAACACCTCCCCTGACTGGCAGACCGACTGCAGGTCTACCCTGTTCCTCTTCTTGTCTTGTGTGGCCTGATACGCCTTCCCCTCCTCTTCTTTGCTCATCAACGTGTCAACACCTCACCTGACTGGCAGACCGACTGCAGGTCCACCCTGTTCCCCTTCTTGTCTTGCGTGGCTCGATACGCCTTTTCCTCCTCTTCTTGTCTTGTGTGGTCTGATATGCCTCTTCCTCCTCTTCTTGTCTTGTGTGGCCTGATACGCCTTTTCCTCCTCTTCTTGTCTTGTGTGGCCTGATACGCCTTTTCCTCCTCTTCTTGTCTTGTGTGGCCTGACATGCCTTTCCTCCTCCTCTTCGTGCTAGTTCCCTGTGAGCTTCGTCGATGGCGTCGTATTATGTCGTACCTTTGGCGAGTGCAGCTGCTGCTGTAACTGCTGTAGTGCCTGGTTAGTCTGTATATATGGGGTGCATGGTGTACCAGGATATATAGGGTTATGTGATGGTATAGGGCTACAGAATGCAAATGGTATGTCCAAAGAGAAGTTGCTATGTGAGAGTGTAGTCTCACATACCATATGGTCAATTGTGCGTCTATCTGTGCAGTGCTGTGTCTGATGCCTATTCAGACATATCTCTCTTCTGTTTCCGCTTTGTGTCCTTCCTGAGTGTGCGCATCTGTCCTTGCGAGCGCTGCATCCACAGTACCTGGAAAAGTGTCAGAAAGTCTAGGATTCCCACTTTCATCGTCCCTGTTTCTCTTCTTCTTGTTTGTGTTCTGACCGTGTGTCTGTCTGTGCAGTGCTGCGTCGACAGACCTGGTGGAGAAGTCTCAGGCGGCACAGAATCCCACTTTCATCGTCCCTGTTTCTCTTCTTCTTGTTTGTGTACTGACCGTGTGTCTGTCCGTGCAGTGATGCGTTGACAGACCTGGTGGAGAAGTCTCAGGCGGCACAGAATCCCACTTTTGCTGTCCCTGTTCCTCTTCTCATTGTTTGTGGTTGACTGTGCATCTGTTCGTGCAGTGCTGCGTCGACAGACCTGGTGGAGAAGTCTCAGGCAGCCCAGAAGCTGCTCAAGGTGGTCATTGCTGGACTCAGCGAGGACGCCCACTCCGAAGAAGTGCGCAAGGTGTGTGTCCCCTTCTTTTTCTTCTTCTTCTTCCCCTTCCCCTTCCCCTTCTCCCTCTCCCTCTCCCTCTTCTTCTTCTTCTTCTTCTTCTTCGTCGTTGTTGTGCCATGAACTGTCACTTGTTGTTGTTTTCCCAGCAGAACACCCACTGCTGATCTGTTGTTGTCTGCCCTCCGTGCTTTTTGGCTTCTGTGACGCACTTCTGTGAGCATTCTGTGTATTGGAATCATTGTCAAGACGGAACTGGTCTCAGAGTCTGATAGCAACACTCTAGCAGTTACTGTCAGATGCAATGCATGCGGGACTGCATGCATTATACAGCATCAGCGCATGAACTGTTTCATTGCTTTTTTATGTTTCATGTCGGTCCTCGGTGTTTCATGTTGTGTTTGTTGCTGAGACTGTCGTTGTGTGGTGCATCAACTGGGCATAGATTTTTTTGCATGTGTACTGTTTCATTGCTTTTCCATTTGCTGTGTTGTTCCTCAGTGTTTCACGTTGTGTTGATTGCTGACTCTGTTATGTTGTGTGGTGCAGCAATTGGGCATAGACTCCTTTTCTGGTGAAGGAGGCTCTGTGGAAGAGCACAATACTTATCAAGCCATGATGCAGGTCTGCACCTCTTCTTCTTGCCCTTTCTTACCCTGTGCAGTTGATATGGCAACCGTGTGCACAGGGCTACAATGCCACTTACATGCACAGCAATCGACATTGAGTTGACCCTGCAGTCACGTGTTGCAAGCAAGTGCTGTGCATGTCACAGCAGCAGAACGCACAAAGTCGGTCTTGTTTCAGCTCTGACAGTAGCAACAGCACACAGCACAGCAAATCGCTGATATCTTGTGTTGTTGATGTTCAGAACGGCAGCCTTCACAGATCAGTCTTGCGTCAGCCTCGTAGCAAAAGCATGCTTGCAATATTACACAGCACAGCCCGTCATTGTATTCCTTATTTCTCAGCAATAACAGCTTGAAGCATGCTTTCATAGTTGCCCAACAGATGTGGTGTTTCACCACAGCGCGATGCCTTTGAATACAGCACCCATTGAATGATGAGTAAGAACAACCGTGTTGTATGAATTGTTGTCAGCTTTTTATCATATTCTCACCTTTGTTGTATTGGTATGGTCATGCAGGCAGTGGATTTGCTGACAGACATCAACAAGCTCGCAGCTCAAGCTCGCCGCTTCCTGAAGCCAGATTCCAAACCCTCCAGAGCCTCCTTTTCAGCCCCCAGGTCCCCCGCCTCATCCTCCCACCCTGGCACACCCCCGCCTGACTACGGGGGTGGGGGTGGGTCAGTCACCAGCCCCCTGCTGAGCCCCAGGAGAAGCACAGAAGAAGCAGAACGGTCGCAACCTCCTCAGTCCAGAGGCTTGAGTAGGAATAACAGCACAGGACTCGGCAGCAGGAATCTGGCTGGGCCATTTGGTGCAGCTGCTGTGCAAGGTAACAGAAAAAAAAGAAAAAAAAGCCATTTAAAAGTTGTTACGATTCAAACCGAGCTAAAAGTGGTTCATGATAAAGTGGGTCTACTGTGATCCAGCCTTGGGGACTGCTAGTAATCTCTACTGTCTACAGACAGTCCCCAGTGCAGAATTTCAGTTTTGCTAAGTCCCCATGTGATGACATGCTGCTTCTGTGTTGACATCATCTTGTGCAGGTGGCAGTTATTATGTCATGCATGCTGAGCATTATCACACAGTACTAATCATGATGTAAATTCCACAAGGCAGAACAGGTGTTCAATCGGTAACATGTGTGCAACACACTGCATCATGAGCTCATAGACAGTCTTGGCCTCAGGCCGCCACCCCCCTCCCCCCCACCGCCCCAAAGCAGGGGTTTAAGACCTGCTCATGTCATCTCGCACTGCTTTCATGCTCTTCATACAAGTTTACACACCACAACACGCTTCTGCATACTGCAGTCATCATGCAGCATCCAGCTTTAGGCTGCTGCCTCAGGAGGCTCCAGTCATGATCGTTGCAAAGCATAAATTTTCCTCCCATGTTTTGTGTTGTTTTCCCCCCCTGAAAGCATCCTAAGCATGTGGCTTACAGTACTGTTGCTGCAGGCGTGAGTGGCCTTCAAAGCTACAACTCTCTGCCTGTGCCTCGCCCTAATAGGGTTTCCATAGATGGCAGAAGAAGACCACTGCCCAACCTTGATGAGCTTCTGCCCAGCAGCAGCAAGGACCTTGGCTCCTCAACTACTCAGCGCTGGAACAAGCTTCACTCGCAGCTCAAGTGAGTAGTGAGTTGCATGTTTGAGAGCTGAGTCTTATGTGAATGACCTGATTCGAAAATCCAACTGTTGCGCAGCTCTTTGATTTTAGATGCATTTTCAGCTCATGTGGTCCCTGGATGTATCTGTGGAAGCTATTCAGTGTTGCAATAGATCAGGCATCCACCATGATTCATGGTCCATAAGTGTACTGCAAGGGACAACAATTCATGGTCCATGAGTGTATTGCAAGGGATCCTTAAGAACCCCACTAAGCACATCTAGAGAAACTTGTGCACCAGTAAGAAAATTTAGTCAGCTGATGACAACTGCATCTCCATGTCTGCTGTGAGTCACCTTTGCACATATGACACACGTGTTGGCCACTGCAAGAAAGTCGTGCTCTGCATGTCAGGGACAACACGAGAGGAACACTATTCAACATCTTCATGTAGAGGGCGTTGGTCAAAGCAGTCACTCTACAGCTTTCAGCTGAGCCCCTGGGCAGCCCGGTTTAATACTTGGCCTCTCATGAAACTGGCCCCAAAAGGGCGTTTCTTTTCTTCTCTTCTCTTTTCTTTTCTTTTCTTTTCTTTTCTTTTCTTTTCTTTTCTTTTCTTTTCTTTTCTTTTCTTTTCTTTTCTTTTCTGTTCTTTCAGCTGAGGGATGTTTTGTGATTGCAGGGGGAAGCCGGGCAAGCAGCCCTCCATAGCCAACAGGCATAGGCTTCATGGAGAAGACCCCTCTCTCAGCAATGACCCCGAGTACCGCTAGTGATGTTGATAGCGATCAGGAAAACTTACCTGGTGAGGAAGAGCCTATGTGACAAGGCTCCTCACAGGCCCACTGAGGAGCATGCTACTGACAGTCTATTGATAACGATTGAAACGTAGGCTTGGCCAACAGGCAAAGCTCAAAGTTTTGCTGAGCTGCAACAAACGTCCTTCAGGCCATCAAGGCAAATTGTGATGACCTGCTGGATGTTTCATGTTGTTCTGGTGCCACGCTTGCTTTGTTGTATTTTGCAATAATATCTATAGCAAAATCTGTAAGCAACCTGCCTTACGAACAGCGCCTCACTGAATCATCATCAGATGCATGTTTGAGCCACCGTGGTGTCTTTTGGTGTGTAGCATGCTGCATGTTGCAGCTGCATTGACGTGCTGTGTGCATATCTTCGATTTTCTGCTTGATCAAGGTCAGGAGCAGAGTTCGATTTTTGGTTCAGTTACGATGTAAGCGAGGTGCCCACAAGCCTCCAGCAACATAGAGTCAACCTTGGACACATTTGGAGTGTTTGCTGGATTGTATAGTGCTTGCTCAGTGAAACATTGGCAAACTTTGTGAACGGTCTGATAGTGTCACTGGCTCCAAGCATGTCCTCATATGGTCGGACAATCACACCTGTGCCAGTCTACAAAGCATCTACAACATAAGTAGCTGGCCATAGATCTCAAAGAGCTTGTATGCAGTGCTCCAAGGTTGTTTATTACAATTGTGTCGTGGTGTGATGGTATCATGGTATCATGAACTTGTGCAAAACGACAGGACAAAACAAAACAAAATCGGCACATACTGATCACGAAGGCCAAACAGCATGGTACTCTTTGTGTCAAGTCTGAAAGATGCAAGTTCTACCCATCAACTGTTGTGTAGTGCTCAGTAAAATGGCTGTATGTGTGTATTTTGACTGGTTCTGATCTTGTGACATCAGCAACAACTGTTTGAAAAGGATAAAGCTGTTTGTGCGTCTACTCCTACATTGTCACAGCTCAAAGACAGTATGATCACATTGATCTCATGACATTATTGTATCACTGTTGTCATAAGTTTGTTGATCTGATGGGATCACTTGCATGGCTGGCTCCCATACGACTTGGGTATTGCAGAAAGGACAGCCTGCTGTGTCGCTGAAGAGATGGTTTGGGCAGAGTTTGAAACATCACAGAAAGTGCTCACACCCACTCCCGGAGCCTGCAGATCATGCGGGAAGAATGGTATGGTATGACAAAGGATATTGAATGAAGCATGAGGTTGTACAGGATTGGAGCATAGAGCAATGTGAAGACAGGAAGAGCAGATGCGTAACAGGACTACTGGCACGCAAACTGGAGAGGCCAAAAGGCAGAATGAAGAGGCCCAAAGGCAGAATGGGGAGGCCCAAAGGCAGAATGGAGAGAACAAAAGGCAGAATGGAGAGGACAAAAAGGCAGACTGGAGAGGCCAAAAGGGAGAACCAGTCAAGGGCGACATACCTGTGCGAAGCTCTGTGAGATGGCAGAAGCTTGTTTGGCAGAAACAGAGGCTGCTGCCAGGATTGCTGTTGCATCTGGGCTGAGTAGATAAGACCTCTCTGAGGTGGCTGCTTGTAGTGCTTGTGAAATGGCTTGTGGGTATGCCTGTTGCAAGGCGTCTTCAGACAGCCCAGCTGCAGCAACAGATCCGGACAGACTCTGAGCTGCAGCGGCCAGGCTGCCTGTGGATAAGGCTGCAGAACCGAGCAGAAGTGTGCCAATTTGGATGGTTTCCCTGCAGCAGGAAGCGCTTCTCTCACTTAGCAAAAGCCTGGATTCATACCACAAAGGAAAAAGCCTGGTTGAGCTGAAGGTCAGCTTTCTCAACTCAACTCAACTCGACTCAACTCAACTCTCTCAACTCAACTCTCTCAGCTCAACTCAACTCAACTCTCTCTCAACTCAACTCAATTTTGAGTTCAAGTGACCTCATGCATGGACTTACTGCCTACTGCTGAAGCTGAGCAGTCTGCAAGGGCTTGCATTTCAGCCAGAAAGCAAGCTATGTTCAACAGGCAAGCCACCAGTGCTGTGCACAAGTGGGCATCCTGCTCCATCAAAAGACACACTCCTGCTTTAGGCTGAGTCTGGCAATGCACACAGTCAGTTTGCAAAGTCATACATTGATACTATCAACATGCTTTGTTCTGATGTCAGGCATAGACACAGTCGGGAATCTGGCACAACACCTGCGATGATTGTCAAACCAGGTAAAGTGACAGCAAGCAGTACACATGCTGCTGAAAGCTGAGCTGCAGACCTCTGGCTTGACTGAGGGTCTGAGTGTTAACACCAAACACTGTTGCTGCTGCTGCCCGGAAGCTGACGAGGAGGCTTGGGTCAATTGGATTGTTGGCTACAAGATATTGCTGAGTGTTGTTGTCAAGTGAGGCTACTTCGTTTGCAGCAGCTAAGGGTGACAGGCCGTTTGCAGCAAACTGCAAGAGAGCAAAGAGAGGCTGAGCCCAGCATCAATCAGAAAACATCCTCAGAGTCAAGAAAGCCAGGACTTGAACTCATCAGAGAAGATGACTGGCCTCAAGTCAAGCTCAGTCTAAGCCACTGTGTGCAACATTACATGACTGCATCATTTGCAGCAAGCATTGTTGTTGTATTACATGTGCAGTTGATCTGACATATCTGGTGCAGAACACCCCACAAACGCATCATGAGATGCCCAATTCAACACATCATACGTCTTAGCCATGTGTGGTCTGTAAGGCATCATTGAAGCACCCCATGGGCTAACCTTGCACGGCACAGTAAGCCACACACAAGGGGCAGACACATTACCCTCTTGAACAGAGACAATGCCTCAAGATGATGTGACAATGAACTTCTGTGGGAGTGTGATGACTCTGAGCAGATGCGGATGGTATTGTGAAGAACTCTTTGAATTGACGTCAATAGTACTCACCTGCTGAAAAGCATACACGAAAGACTGGTCCAGGTTTGCAGCATGGGCAAGCTCGATCAAAGGACCCGTATAGTCAGGCCTGGCATCCTGCGACGTCTGAATGTCTGTCATTGTCCCGCCAATGTCGTCTGCAAAAGCTTGCACCAGGGCTGACTGGTTGTTTTGGTCCAGCTGCTGCAGGAGTTGAGCAAATGCTTCAGCATAGACGGGTTGGTTGATCACGATTGGGTTGGGTTCTGGAGTACCAGTGGTGGAGTAAATGTCGTTTGTTGACTGGCCAAAATCAAATACCGCATCAGCGATGACACTCGACAACGTCGACTGGTTTGCTTCTGTCCCAGCCCCTGTGCAACACTTTGGGCAGGTCGAGATGCAGCTCTACAAAAACTCGCCCGTGTCTGCAGAAGCAGCGGCGATTCCTACCTAGTCCGTAATAGCCAGAAGCGTTCCGGACCGCGGCAGGCAGGTTGCTGACGTTCAGGTACTGCGAATACGGAACATTCAAGGAGGGGGGATTGGCTTGGCATGCGCAGTGCAAAGACGATTGCAAGATTGTCAGCAAAGCGGCGACGAGAGAGAAGCAGCACCTCACAGGGCTGAGTGTGTTCCTCATTTTGTGCTCTGCCGACAATTTGGGTGTACAGCGTGCTAAATAAACAGGCAAGTATCGCGTCACGGCTCCTAGTAGCTGCGAACAGCACACACAAAGGTGCAGCATGGGTGGGCAGCTTCGGCGAACTTCTGCACGACGCCCGCCTGGTCCTGCTATCAAGGACCTCCTCCAAGAAAGTTGACCTTGACAGCAGCCGAAGCACAAGCCGCGAGACAAGCAAATACAGATGCTGGTCTGTAGGTCTGTCTGTTCGTCAGTGCGACGAAATTCGTCGTTCAGTATTTACCAAATATACATCCCCGAATTAAAATACAAGTTCAGTTCCCTCCAGCATATGCTCATTGCAAGTCTGCGACAGTGCCTTGAGCTTCATTCGCCTTGAAGACGCCAATGAGTTGTGCACAGACCATCGCTTAGAGGTACTGCATCTGCTATGCGAAGCACTGACTGATCATGAGCGTCAGTCCAGCACGTTGTCTGCAAGCACATTTGCACTTTAGGCTGCGGCTTATGGTCACACGTGCACAGCTCCAGGCTCCCGTTGTGATTCCTGAAAAGCGTGAAGTTTCCTCTTTCTTTTCATTTCATGCAGGATAGAACTGCTTGTGCCTCTGCTCCTACATTGTTATAACTCAGTGACAGTACTAATACTAGAATAATCTCATTGACTTCATGAGAATACTGAACCATTGATCACTTGCACGGCTGGCTCCTGTATAACTTGAGTGTTGCAGAAAGGACAGCCTCCTGAGTGGCTGGCAAGATGGCTTGGGCAGACTTTGCAATGTCACAGAAACTGCCCACAGATATTTCCTGAACCTGCACAACACAAACAGCAGCATAAAGCGTCAAGCCACCAAGATTGGTTTGGTTGGGACCAGGAGTAATGTCATTGAGTCAAGCTCAATGGGTGCGTCAGCAAGGCAATATGCCCTTGTTAGATCTGAGATTCTAGAAGGGCTGCCGTGTGAACAGACGTGTCGCATCAAACATGTCACTACAGTACCTGCAGGGTGCAGATGTAGCACCAGAGGCCACCATATGCTTCAAGGCCTATGCAGACAGGCCAAACTGTTAACATTGACTAGCTAGGCAGTGCCCTGCATCTTGATCAGATATTGACCTTTTAGGCAACCATATGAATGCATCAAACAGTGACAGTCATAATGGCTGTAGCATTACAATTGCCGGACAGTGCAGCAAAAGACAACAACACTGGCTCAGTCACTGCGCAGCAGGCTAGCTAGTTGTTATTGTGATCGCTATCAACACTGCTGCTGGTGTCACTATCACTTAATAATGATAATAAATTCGCTTTCCAGCTCATGATGAGCTAGGTACGTGCGGCACAAATCTTGCTATCATTTGCAGGCTGCTCATTGTTCTCTTCAGCTGTCACAGTGGTTGCAGCTGCCTCGTTTTCAATGTCCTTGCTGTCTGCTATCTCAAGCCTCTCTCATCTTTTGCCAAAATAAATGCCTGCAGTGTACAGGCTGTCAACAAAAGCAAGTCATCACTATGGCTTGACAACACATTACGTTATTAGTTTAAAGCTGTCAGCGTGAAGAAGCTTAGGCCCTTTCCACACCTGAATGGAGGCAGCTCCTGTTAACGGATTAGTGCATCCATTAAAAACGGAAACGGAAGTCATGAACGGAGGCTCAATCCACACCTGTACCTCCGTTGAGGCAGGTCTCGCCGCTGAGTTGCAGTTCAGAGCCTCCGTTATGTCGAAATGAACCTCGGGTGAGGGTTGAAGAACGGAGGCTCAAAACGGAGGCAGATTTGAATTCCGCTAATCCGAGCCTATTTACAGAGCTTCCATTCACCAGGTGTGGAAAGGGCCTTAGAAGCCTCAACACGCTTACATATCTTATGTTGTTTGTCTGCAACCTTCCAAAGCTCAAGCAAGCTTAAGGGAGCTGCAACTGTAATTCAGCAGGGTTTTGCAAAGTGTAGCAACCCCTTGATCAGCTTCTTGCAAGTCTGCACATGATGTGGTCAAGTCAGCAACAAGTATGAAGAGGTGTGGTAGAGGTACATTCCCTCACACACACATGTCCATACAGATGCCCATAGAGAGTGTCATCACCTTCACAAATCTTTGTTGCCTCTTTTCTGCTCAAGCTTGCAATTTAGGCACGTGGACTTTTGTGTTTGATACTGTTTTCCTGACCGGAACCCACTGTGCTTGCCACTGTTCAGTTGAGACTCAGTGAGCCATTGTCTGCAACAAAAGCAATATGCCTTTTGACTACAGGCATTACTCAGCTGAAGCAGTGGGAGACCAATTCTGCCAAGGTATATGATAGGCTCACCAGGCTGTGCCATAGCCTTGAGAGCCTGCTTGAGGAAGAACTCAGATAGGCAACAAAATGTCTCCACCCTGCAGATGCCAAAGCTTGTATGAATAAACATGCACGTCAAATGCTATATCGACTCATGTGCTTGAGCTCATTACCTGGAGCAATCTCGGCAAGTGTGTCAAGGCACTGCCCCTGAGTAAATTCCACTGCCAAAGTCTTGTCAGGCCTTGCGGTTGCTGGAGCATTGTTGACAGAAACAAGGTTGAGAGGAGGGTGCACCTCACGTGATGCAACTCAAGACGCTTCTCAACAGACTCAAGCTGTCATGGACTGTGGGATGATTGAGCTTAAGGTCATATGTTGGAAACTCATCTTTCAGGCTCTGAACCACAAACACAACTTCTCCTGCAGCTTCCCCTGCATCGAAGAGCAGGGCAGATGCTTACACCAAGTTGCAGGCATCAAGCCACGCAACAGAAGTTGTCTGTCAAAGCTAGAAATGCTCTGTAATGCTTGATTGCAACACATATAGTCCTGGACCACATGGTGCGTCTTGGCTGCTGACAGGACCGATTATTTGGCTCTGCAGCTGCTCAAAGAAGCTGACAAAAGACATCTATGCAGAACAGCATTGATTTTTCCTCAGAGCCCAGATGCATCTCAGCTGGGCTTTGCATTTTGCACATGGTGCTCATGATTTATTTCATTTCTGTTGACCTGCTGTACACACCTGCAAACTGAATTCCATAAACTTCACACTGGTTGGCGGAACATCACAACTTATAAAACGAAGAGTGATTAGATTCATATACAGCTGTGGGAAAAATGATGCAATGTAATAGGGGCAAGGTAAAAGGTCGTGCTAGCATGTCAGGGTGCATTTTATCCACCGTGTCACATGCAAGCCCAGCCCCTGGCTAAGGGTTTGCAGGACATAACCAAAACTGCACGGTACAACACAGTACGCACTGCAATGATATTACTGTACAACATCAGCTGCAACAGTGTGCACACAACCTGGTGCAACAGTATCCCTGCCCCGCCCTTGCCCCGTATATTCTGAATAGAATTTGTGAAGGCGTTCTTCCCTTGCAGTAGAGCCTAGCTTCCAAGGACTAGCATTTGTTTTTCGGGCATCAATGCCGTCTGACCATAGGTAACTTCCACAGATGAGCATTTGTTTTTCGGGCATCATTTGTTGCTGTCACCATGTGAACATAGATTCCTTGTCGCCTGCACATGTGCAAACATATGTGTCAACTACAAAGATCCATACGCTAGGGTACCTCTATGTCTTCTGAGTGACAGACATGCAGACAGAGTGCATTTAGAACAACAACATTTGAAGAAGCGATAGCTGTCTAAAAGCAAAGTGCCACTGCAGCATCAAAATAAAGATAAGTACCTGCACCTTCTTAACATGCTTTGGTCATAGGTTGCTAGCTTGATGAGGCTACGTGGTCTGGTGCATATGCAGTATAAAAACTGGCTGCTGTCTGTAGCTCTGGCCCAGCTCTCAGTGATCGCTCTTGTCTGTGGGCCGCCCTTGTCATTGCAGTGACAGTATCAGCGTACGCTCGTTTGACACCCATGAGGTGAGCTGTCATCTCGCGAATGTTCTGCTGTTCCTGTGAGTCTTTTCTGACGTGCTGCACGAGCAACACGCCACACCCGACCAGTACGCTAGCGCCAAGCACTCCTGGAGCGGACATGGTTGCTCACGTATTGAACAACGACGTAGAGCTTTGCCTTCGCTTGCTTCTCTGACGAGATGCATATGAGGCATCCCGTGGTGCTTAGCTGCCATGCTTGCGTCAGCTTTTATGAAACGTCGACATATATGGGCAGCGTCAGCTTGATGCAGCTGCTACTTCAGCTTCACCACGGACCGCGTGCAGCATGACGTACAGCTGACCCGATCGCAAATGTGCAATGTGGCAGAAACTTGTAAAATCCTTCTTCTTCTTCTTCTTCCCCGATGCAAATCATCGAGGCTGTAGGCAATCTAGTAAGGCTGTCGCCTTTGCACGTCCACACTTCTGCGAAAGAGCAATTGCGGTGCAACCTGGCTCTTGCCTACAGTCAGATATTGCGACACACCTGCGACCAAGGGACACCTCCTGTGCCAACACCTCACCGCAGGACCGGCATCTGTGACCTTGACTTGCCTCTCCGCGATACACATCCGTCCACATACAGCAAGGCAAGTCAAAGGCATAGCCTCCATGGCTCGCAAGTCATTACTGAGCTCTGCTTGTGTGCTGGCATATGACAGCCTTGCAACTTGCACTGCTTTGGCTAGTGAGCGACAATTGCAGACTGCGCAAGTGGCAATGCTGATCCTGTGATGTAATACAACATAGCGATATGACTATAAAAGCGTGTATGGAAGTTGCTGGACAGCAACCAGCAGCTGTCCATCTTGCAGGTCTAGCAACATACTGAGGAAGTCACTGAGAAGCTCAGCCAAGTCCTGGCCACAGAAGCATGATTACAAATCACAGACTGAGCATCCTCCACAGGCCAAAGAGGCCTTCAGCCGCACAGAAAAATGTGGAGCATGCAGACCAGGAGTTCCAGAAGGAGCAGGTGCATACAAACCACATCTTAATGACTTCTTGTTGCTGCCAAGCGATGCTACTGTGTCTCAATCTCGTGTGTTGTGTTACTCTAATGGCGTCGTCCTTGTGAGCATCAGGCAACAGGGCACTGCTTGCTTATCTGGTGCACATTCAAACATATGACAAATAAGTCCATATGGTTGTGTACTCAGGTTCTTGCACCCTGTATCAGTCACACAGACACACATATACACACAGAGCAGCATGTGTTTGCTGAGGAAAAGTTTGCATACAGCTGTACTACAACTTTGATGCTCCCGTCACACAACACCAGACATACTGTTATACCTCATAGGAGTACTGGGCTGGCAAGGCGCAGAAGCATGCTGAGTACTCAGAACAGATGCGCAGGAACCTGTACACCATGCCCGAAGATATGGCCCGGAACAGGTAGTCAACGCTCACCTGTTTGTTGATGTGTGCAATGCACAAGCCTCAACCAACTGTGCAAGTCACAAAAGGCCTTCTGCCACATATGTTGACCTGCTGCCACCATGTCCGGAGACATGGCCCATAATAGGTCGTCACTATGCCTGAAGATATGGCCTGCAACAGGTAGTCAATGCTCACATGTTTGTTGATGTGTGCAATGCACAAGCCTCAACCAAAAAGCTGCACAAGTCACAAAAGGCCTTCTGGCACATGTGCTGATTTGCTGCCACCATGCATGCACGTATGACAGTGACAGACTGGATGTCAATAGACTGTGAGCATCAGAAAGCACCATATCTTGCCCACAGCTGCGCTGGTTCAGAATCACAGCCTGTGAGTGCAGCGCAAGCCTTGACCATCATCAACATAATCATCATCATTTGTGCTGAATTTTGGTATGTTTGGCCGCATATAGGCCACAGCACCTGTGAGCTCTGCGCTGTGCTCAGGCTGCATTTGTGACTACAACCTAAAGCAGCAGGGCCACTTTCTCTTTGAGTGCCTTTACATGGGAAATGCAGAAGCTTTGGTGTCAAAGGCTGCAGTTGGTGCAACCAGTCTGTGCAGAGATGTTGTCATTTTTTTTGTCACTGCCGATGTCACTACAGGGAGGAGGCACAGGCTGTGCAAGAGGAGCAGCAGTACCACAAGCTGCATCAGAGGCGTTTTTATTTTTACTATTATTATTGTTATTGTTATTATTACTACAGGGAGGAGGCGCAAGCTGTGCAAGAGGAGCAGCAGTACCACAAGCTGCATCAGAGGCGTTTTTATTACTATTACTATTAACTTTGTTATTATTATTATTACTACAGGGAGGAGGCGCAAGCTGTGCAAGAGGAGCAGCAGTACCACAAGCTGCATCAGAAGCAGATGCAGGCCCAGCAGGAGTCAGCGTGGATGCACAGCGTGCCCGAGTGGCATGATGCTGAGCTGGTGGGCCAGAACAAGCCCTGGACTGTGCCCTCACAGCTGCTGACTGCTGAAGAAGAGGTAGGACCAATCTCGGTGCTTGGTATAGGACCGGTTTTGGTGCTTGGTACACCGGCAGATGATGTCTCACACTAGGGAGCACAAAGAGTCAGAGTGGCATACGTGGTTAAGCCAGGGTCTCGATTTAGGGTTTCAAGGGTCTAAATTGCAGTGCAACTAGAGCCTGGGATGCTGCCCTTGCGGCTGCTGGCAGCTGAAGAAGATGTACAGATGTCAGGGCACATTGATAGCATGATGCACTGACCAGTACAGGATGTCATGTCATGACAGCACAGCGTTTGGCCATCTTGCTGAGTAAGCCCAGTGCAACAGTGTCATGCACTGTGGAGTAGCTTCAAGAGGCACAATGCCAACATCTTGTGGGGAAGAGCCAGGCTCTTGGCTAGACCTGTGCAAGCTGCTTGCATCTCTAGAAAATGTTACACTGCTGCTGCACACGCCTGTCAAGAAGCACTGGCTGATACCAATGCACAGCTTCTTGAAAGTAGCATCAAGCTGACTGTATGACAACAGAACAGGCTTTGGGAAGCTGAGGACCAACGAACACAAGGGCAGGCTGGCCCTTGCTGTACTGCCTGCATGAGCAGCAGTTTGACTGCATGATTGCACATTATGTTGTACAGCATCAAGCTTTGGGGGGCAGGGAAAAATGGAAATTGCTTTTGCAGCCCTGCTGAAGAAGTAAAGCATGCGTTTTGTCAAGTCAGATCAAACCCTCGTGCCGTTTAGGGTGCTGTCATGTCAAATCAAATCCCGGCACTGTTTACAAAGATCTGCAACAAGGGACAAGAGCACAGGGCCCCAGCATAATAGTCCTCCTCATGCTGTTATCAGCACAGCACATGCTTGCCAAACCACTCAGCTTACACGGCTAATCAGGTCACATCCACACACTGCCCAGTGCAAGCTGACATCTGAAGTCTCTTGGGACTTGTCTTGAGCACATGCAGACTTGCGCTCACAATGCCCCTTGCAGTGGCCAGCACTGAAAGGCATCAAAGGCCTTGAAGTTGCCTTTGGCTTGCAGGCAGCTGCCAGGAGGGCCCATCAGCGACTGGCAGCAGAGGAGAACCAGCAGCTGATGATGGCCAAAGCACAGCGCAACTATGAGGAGGAGCAGTATGACAAGGATGTCACCCGGCATGACCAGCAGACAGAGGTCAGCCCCAGACAGCAGAAGACCAAGCTGCCTTTGGCATCCATTGCATTCATTCATTCATTTGTGCATGCATTTACATTCATTCATGCATTCATTCATGCATGCGTGCGTTCATTCATTCATTCGTGCATGCGTTCATACTCATGCATTCCTTTCATTTATTTGTGCATTCATTCATTCACTCATTCATGCATTCATTCTTTTGCTTGTTAGTGCGTTTGTTCGTTCGTTTTGCTTGTTCATTCATGCAATATGTGGCTTATATATGTACAGTCCTGAGTAGCTTTTGTAACTATAAAGTGCAAGATGTTGCACTACAAGTCACAGACTAATGCAGGAAGACTGGTTTAAGGTTGAAGCTGCATGTCCACCAGGTCCCAAAACATGTCAAAATACGGGGATGAGCAAAAACATGTTACAATCGTGTGATGGTGCAGGAGAACTGGTTCAACTATGGAGCTGCAAGCGAGAAGTGGATTCCTCCAGAGAGGCGGGTGCACCCCATCAGTGAGTACAGGGAAATGGAGGGCAAGAGGGACGTCCCATTCCACTGGAACCCTGCTCAAAACCCTGTCAGGGTATGCTAGCACTGTGTCTTCTTTTAGGGTTTGACTTGACCCTAGGCCATCAGTGAGTACAGGGAGATGGAGGGCAAGAGGGACGTCCCATTCCTCTGAACCCTGCTCAAAACCCTGTCAGGGTATGCTAGCACCGTGACCGTGCCTTCTTGCAGGGTTTGACTTGACCCTAGACAATCAGTGAGTACAGGGAGATAGTGGGCAAGAGGGACGTCCCATTCCTCTGAACCCTGCTCAAAACCCTGTCAGGGTATGCTAGCATTGTGCCTTGTTTAAGGCTTAGGGTTTGACTTGACCCTAAAACAGTAACGAGTGCTGGGAGATGGATGGCAAGAGGACGTTGCCTTGCCTTTGGAACTTGCTCAAAACCCTGTTAGGGTATGCTAGCTTTGGGCTATGTTCAGGTTCTGAAGTTTAGCGCTTTAACCTAAAACCTCACAGCACTTCCCACTGGAGCCCAGTCAGGGTATGCTGGCATTGTGCACAACAATCGTACACTGCCGCTTGGTCAGTGTAAGTAAACACGCTGGGTGGTATTGTGTATTGCTCAAGGTCTGTATGTGTGTGTGCAGCCAATCACAGAATACAGGGCGTATGAGTCCGGGCGTGAGTCCCCAACCCAGTGGGATGCAGAGCCTCTGCAACCCCACAGACGCCCCCGCTCCCCCAGCCCCAACCCCATCACTCAGGTCAGAACACTCGCAGTTCGCACGATGCAGTTGCATTTTGCAGTTAAACAAAGACAGTGACACCTAGCATTGCTGATGGTTTCTTGTGTGATAGGCAAAGTTGCTGATAGTCTAGCTGCAGCCTGTCAATCATGGCCAATGTCAAGAGGCAGCACAAACAGTGGCCACACACAGTCGCCTGAGTTCATCAAGTGCTTGAGGCCTTTCACAAAATGTGTAGTCTTTGCTGCTTGCGAACACAAGGTGTGACCATTCAATGCGAGACAATGGCATTTGCTGCAGGGTCCAATTGTGTACGCAGCACCAGCAGTCAGCTGCAAGCCACCGCCTGCCAAGGAGTACCCCTGGACATGGCACACTTAGGGAGACGACTGCTCATATGTGCTGTAACAGCAAAGCATGCGTATATAGTGGCACCATGCTGCACTGCAGAAAGGTGCACAACATGCCTATTAGCTTTACACTGATAGCATCAGTGTGGGACTGCAGTGTGGCGATCAATGATGTCAGCATGTGTAGACACAGAAAGCAACACATAATCAACCTGAGACAGATGTAACCGATCACAGCTGTTATACAGCTGCTTGTTGATGCAAAGCCAGCAATATGCGTACAGAAGCCTACTGCACTGATGCCAGCTTCACACAAGGGAAAATGGCTGCAGACCGCAGCTGCAAACACATGATGAAGTTGTTAGAGCAAAGATCAAGCTGGATCTACAGGTCAAAGCTACTCCATTGCAATGACCTTATCTTGCGTGCTGTGCCTGCTCTGTGCTGAAACCCTTTTTGACGGGCTTCTAGAAGCCTACCTGCCCCTTGGCTTGGACAGCATGCTCCTCAGCCCATTGCCAAGATGCAATTCTCTGGTATCATTGCAAACTGTTACAGCTCAGCAGCTACAGTACTTACTACAATGCCTCCGTAATTTCCCACATCAAATTTGTCACCAGATTTGTAGACAGCTGTCTAACACACAGACAGACGTTCAGGGACGTGGCTGGCAAGCGTGCAACTAAGCCACAGCAGGCACTGCACGTGATCACCTCCATCTTTGAACATATCTGCAGGATGCCATCTATGCCAGGACTTTTGCCGTGTTTCAGGCCAACCGCCAGATTGGGGTCAATTTACCAAAGGCTTTGTAGGTGCGTGTGTCTCCATTGCGACCATGGTGCGTGCCAGCTTCAGCATCCGAAACCAGATGGTTGAGACTGGAGAGCAACGTGTTTCTTGTCAATGTTCTATGCAAGCGGTTGAAGATGAGCAACATTCCTTTTTGACCCTTTTCACACCATCAGGTCAGCACTTTTCGTTATGTGGCCCAAACTACCAACAGCGGGACATAGGCTCTGTTTCGAAGAGAACTCCAACCAGGTTGATTTTGCACACCACACACACCTGTGGTCTCAAGCCAGGATGACTGATGAGTCACAAGTGGCTCCACACACACTAGATTGTAAGGTATAAAACGAATGAATTGTAGTGAAAAGGTACAGCCGTTGCTGTCATGGGGATTGCAGAGCCCATATGCGCATCCCAGGCGTTACAGTGTTTGCAAGCAGCACATGCGTATGCTGCAACACACTCTGCATAACCACCAGCAGCCCTGCTTGCCAGCCAGCCATGCACTCTGCCAGCCAGGAGCGGTGCTTGCTGCAGCTCAGATATACTCACACACAAAAACACTTGTGTTTGCAAGCAGCAGCACATACATATGCTGCAGCAAATCAAATTAAAAGTACATCCCAAGCACATCCTGCAAGGGCAAGTGGTCTGACTCGTGACAGATTGTAATTTGCACCAAAGCTGCAGGTGCAATCTGTACTAGAGCATGCAAACCTGGCTGGAGAATGTCAGTATCTATATATTTGAATACAATCTTTCCCTGCCCATGGGCCAAATGCAAGGAGGCTCTATCCAACTCAGAGATGGCTTTCAGGCTCGAGGTCCAAGAGGTCCAAAAGAGACTCTCTCTCCCACTTCAGCTGGTGTGGGTCACCCAAGCAACTGTGTTCAAAGTCCAATAACCAAACTGCCATGTTATCAGGCGCAACCACAAAGTTGTGCAACTGCACATCTCCATGTAGGACCCCATGCTGATGAACTGCTGCAAGGCTTTGCACCACCTGCTCCGCAAGTTGCGGGCGTGATCTGAGAACCTCAATGCTCAAGGGGCCACCGCCTGCTTCTGTAGCAATGAAGGCCGCTAAACCACGGTGGTATGTGCCTTCAGCGAGAAGCCTAGGTATGTGCACTCCCTGCAGCAGCACAGACTTGCTTACCGACGTGCATTATGCAAACAGCATCATGCTGTGGTGGGTGCACATCTATAGTGACCTCGTTGACACTCATCACAGAAGCTGACACCTGTATGCCAAAGCTATGTACAGATGAAGTATGGTGAGCTTGCCGTGTGGACTTCTGCTGTGTGGCACAGTGGAGGTTACATTTACTGGATCCTGATGTTCAGACACAAAGTACTGCTTGAGCAATATGTCTGTATGACTGCATCAATCCAGCAACCTTCTGGCATGGGACTGTGGAACCTGTTTTTCTCAACCACCGCGGCTAAAGTTCAGGGGTTTAGGGTGTACACCCTAAAAGATGTGTACATTGCTGTAAATGCCTGTTAAGTTGAGCACTTTAATGCACAGCATCAACACACTGCAAGTTGACAACATGAACAAAACTCCAATTCAGCTTAGTATGTTGCCTCATTATTAGGTAAGCTGAGTAACATGTTCAGCTCACATTCAAAGTTGAGGTAGTGAGACAGGCTGAAAAACATGATGTTTGAAATGGTCACAAACTCCAGAATCTCATTATAAATGCACTCAGATGGTAGCAGTGACCATATACGTTAACAGTTGCTGTCAATCTCAAGTTTCAAAGCTGCACCCCCCCAGCACTGACTGTGGAAAGGTTGTTCCTGCATGTCCATGTAAAAAGCTGCAGCGTCCTGATGACATACACGTCGGCAGCGGCACAATACATTGGCAGGATTGGGAAAGCCTTCAATGATAATGATGATAAATAATAATAATAATAATAACAATAATAATAATAATAATAATAATAATAATAATAATAATAATAATAATGATGATGATGATGATGATGATGATGATGATGATGATGATGATGATGATGATGATGATGATGATGATGATGATGATGATGATGATGATGATGATGATGATGATGATGATAATGATAATGATAATGATGACGCTTTCCAGCTCATGATGAGCTAGGTACGTGCGGGAAGCCTTCGATGTGTTGTTCAAAAGCTTGCGAATAGCAATCAATCAGCCCAGGTAAATGTGTAGTCGATTGCTAAGTGGTACAAGGTTGTTGACCACTTAGCAATCGACTTAAGGGTAGTGCAATCTGCACAACTTGTAACTCCAACACCTTCCAAAGAGCAAATTATTGTGTACCCAGCGCAGTTTGGTAGAAAGCTCAGGGGCATGTTGCAATTTCAGACTTACCTGAAGAGAAATCAGCTGGTCATAAGCACACGATCCTGTGTAAAGGCTTGACAGCGGGCAAAGGGAATTGCCCAAATTCCACACCTTGAAAACAGCTGCTTCATCTTGCCACTTGCCCCTCCGCACCTACAAGGAACAATGGTATCATGGATGAACAAGCATGCTTTGCCATCACACTGAGGTACATGCAACGCATGTCAAGACTATCCAGACGTACTTGGTCTGAGCATCATGCCTTCAGCATTTCAATTTGTTGCAGTCGTGGCATTCTGGTCATTCATGACATTGGAAGACAAATCAAATTTGTCTTATGCATCTCAAGTAAACACAAACAGCAGGCTAAGATGCTTGAGGCCAAGCTTCACAACTGTGTAACAGAATTGAGACAACAACACAATAGAGAAAGTACAGCTCGGTTGACACGGATACAATTACTGTCCAAACTTTGAATTTGTGTAACTAATCAACAGGACCACGTGCACTTGCAGCGCTGTCAGCTATCTCTGCATGTAAGAGTAGCATTGGACATGAGATTGCTTCACAGGTATTTATACTTTGAGACACCTTGCAGCAATACCCTTTGATGACAACTCCATGTGATTGCACTACATGGAACAACACACTCAAATTGACTTTGTCAGGTGTGAGTCTTCCATGGTTGTGTGCATGTGTGACACAACACAAGTGTGAACAAGAAACCATGTCGGTGTAGGAAGCGCAGTCCTTGGCTTTGACGTAAGTGGTGTAAGCAGCAACAAGAGGAATACATACAAAGCACATGCAATGTGAGCTGCCATTAGTGTGCATCCAATGCAAGACAAACACCACACAATTGCCCAATACAAAGATGGAGGTGAAAGCCTCACCACACAGTCTTTGCCAATGCGTATAGCGTTCGAACCCAGGCTTGGCCGTGTAAAAAGCGGCAACTGTGTCAAGAACTGCTCACAACCTGCCTGCAGTGTGTACAACCCATGTTTCCTGCTGACGTGTCTGGCCTTGACTGACGTGTTGTGCGCTGATGACTTGACCTCCTTGCTTCTTGTATGCGCTGATGGGCCATCCGCCCCAGTTGTGCCCTCTGAGTCATTTGAATCTGCATTACATCACCCTTGCCAGATGCAGCATCCCCATCGTCGTCCTCTGCATCCTCATCACTGTCGCCATCATCAGCAATATCATCATCGCTCAGGCTAGCAGACCTTTTCCTCTTTGAATTGACATCAGTCCACTTCAACTCTGCAGCTGTGGTGGGACGCTGACTAGGGTCCAACTTTGGTTTGTCCTGAGCCAGCCACAGCAAGTACAAGTATATCAACCGAAGGCTGGGTGCTGTCTGCAGCTCAGAGTCAAGTGTAGCTGAAAAGTCGGCATGCCGACTTGTAGCATCTGGAGGGCGCCGCTTGCTGGATAGTATGCCATAGATAGCCCCCTCCTCTACCTGCAAGCAATCAGAGCCAGTATAAGTCCTCTTTACTGTCGCTTGCGCATTGCAACATGCTTCACATGTTCTGCAAGACAAGCTTGAGGCTGGATAAGACAGAAACATGTCGAAAACTGATGTGCAGCAACACTGGCTGTGAGCAAGCATTGGTCATTTGAATAGTGTGTTAAAGGACACTTATTGATTTGAATGCCTTGTTGCGCCAAGTAAGAACAAAACTACTTACGTTGCAAAAAGTCCATTTGGCAATTAGCGAATTTCAAAGCACATCAACTTTGATATAGTGAGTAACAACAGCAATTATAAAGGCGACAGCACAATGTTTCAATTACATAAATGGCTGGTGTGACATTGCGCCAGTCTGTGTTGACATGCACACAGTTTTCACCATGTAGTAGAGGATTTGAGCAGCGTCCCGAGCTATGCCCTTCCTTTGCTCTGGGTCTTGCAGGAGGTCAGTGAAATGACCGCCAGCATGCCGCTCAGCCCATGGTGCTTTGACCTCGTGAGGGATGTATGTGACTTGAGTACGCGTGTCTATGGCACGAAGGTCTGCTTCTGTGGCAGCTGCATCACCTGAAGAAATTAGTGTTTTTGGCAAGCCAGAAATATGTTCTGTAACAGACTAGCAATACTTATGCCAGTGTAAGTGTAGCGCAGCAGCAAGTAAGAGCTTAGATAGCACAAGTTGGAGGTGTTGAGAGTACACCGGTGGTGGTAGGGTGAGACATTGACAACCAAAAGTGCGGCTACGGTTTAGTCATCCGTAATACAACCATTACGGTGGTGTTGTGACGGTATCGTTACATATTCCCAGCCATTACATTTCATCTCACCTAGCAAATGTCTGCAGGCAATAAAGGTGAAGAGTCACATAATTTTGCTTACCTCGTGATTGGCTGTACTCCAGAGTCAGGCCTAGATGCTTCGCAGCTTGATTGACTGGCGCATAGACAGCATAGTCCAAAGCCGAATACAGCATTGTTTCATGAGTCACTCGAATGCCATTCCCAGGACATCTCTGATCATGAACACAACCCGTCAAGGGTATACCCCTCAACTTGTCCGCAATGTTTTCGCGGTCCACCCAAACCTTCACTTCAGCTGCATGTCACATAAGCAGTTTTACCGCACTAGTACCCATAGTCAGAGATCAGCACGAGTATCATGCTAATGCTACTGTAGCATCTGTGTATCTAATGCTACTGTAGCGTCTATGAAAGTGTTCACACACAAGTTCTGCTCAACATACACGTGGGTCTAAGCTGTGGCTGCCCACACTTAAAGTTGTGCTATGCTACATTCTGTGAGGCTAGGAAAAGTGTCAGAATGAACTAGCATGGTTTGAGCGTACAGGAACCAAATCAACACATGAGGAATGATAGCACTCACTGCATGGACAATTCCATTTTGAGGCAGATGTTTACTACTGCAAATGGACTTAGTGTGCTTTCAGGGTAGTGGCAAGTGAGCACGAGGATGCTGCAGGCACGACCTGAATGAGCATGCCTAGGTGACTCAGCGTCCACTACTGTATGAAGAGTAGCTGACCCACCTGGCAGATTCCATTTGCCAAGGGTGTCAACAGTACGGCCACCAGCAATGGGCATGGTCTGAGATCTGCCATGCTCAGCAAAGACTTCATCAGGGAAAGATGTGTTCAGAACGTCCCATAAAGACTCTGCAGCACAAAGGTCAACGATATGGCCAAAGTATCATAGCCCTTATGCATCAAGTGAAGATGAAAGCATGAGCAACAGCCTCACAGTGCAGTGTTCACACCTTGTGGCAGCTTCTGAGCTGCCGTGATAATGTTACAGCGTTTGACATTCAATGCATTTGGAGGCTGTCTCAAGATGGCAGCATCCAGCTCTTTGAAAAATCTCATGGCCTCATCCTGACGGCTATACCCAACATCTGGATCCTCAAGCTTAAGTAAGATAGCGGCAAGGTCAGCTTGAGTTGCGCCAGCTACTACAAGGGCTTCTTCGATGGTTACCATACTCCGGAGGAATCTGGGTGTTGCACAGCGTGCTGTCGGTGCTACCGTCGTGCCGAAGGCGACTGTGCCTGGGCTCTTATAGAGGCGACACAGAGATGACTCAATCAATCAATCAATGTATTTAATGTCCTGGGGGGCAACTGGGACCCAACAGACAAGAAGTTCAGTTCAGTGAATTCATACAGATAAGATTTGCTTCCTACATGCAAAGCATTCCCTAAGGAAACCACCACATGCATTTGGTTCATGCAAAGTCATAAAGTCTGCAATGGTACAACAGTGCTGCAGGAGGCCTAAATGCTGTGATCTGATATGGCTGTATGCTGGGCAATCAAACACAAAGTGCTGCTCATCTTCCACACAATCCAATGACTTGCACACTAGACATAGCCTATCTGTCCTATCTAGGTGAACACCGTCTGCCCAGCGGCTGTGTCTACCCGCAGACCATGGCATCCAGTCCTAAACCTGCTGATTAGCCTTCTATTTGACACACACTTGACAACAGACAGATACTCTGCAGGTTTGTACTCAAGCTGCATTGTCCTATATAACATCAAGCTGCTGTGCTGATCATCTGCAAAGTACTCAAATGCATGCTGATGCTTAACCCTTTCTATGACAGATGCAATGTCAAACTTGTGAAAAAGCTGCTGCTGTCCTGAATGAGCATGTAGAAAACCGCCTAGATAATGCTGCCAACTGTCTTTGATTGCTGTCTGATCCAACATAAAGCCATCAACCATTGCAAGCTTGATAAGACGCACATTGTCTAATGCAATTGTCCTATGATGATAACGCAGAATCTGCTGCCAGAAGTGAATTTGTAATGGGAAGCGACCCAACTCAGCTAAGACCATGTGGTTTGCAGTAGACTTCCTGACACCTAGCAGACGTCTTAGAAAGTCCCGATGTAAAGCTTCTGCTGCTGCACCGCATTTAGTGTCCACTCCCCAGACTTCGCAACCATAGCTCAGGATTGGCAACACCAGAGTATCAAATAGCTTGCACTGCAGAGCTGGATCTCGTATGCCCAGAAGTGCACATCGCCGTCTCATAGCAAATAAAGCCTTCTTTGCCATAGCCACCAAAGCATCTGTCCCAAAGGTCAGTTTCTTAGTGGCATGGACAACAAACCCCAAATACTTGTAGCTCTCCACCCGTTCCACAACTGCACCACTGAGCACAAAGTCGCACACGTCAATTTGACGTGCATCAAAGACCACCACTTTTGTCTTGCTGAGATTGACAGTGAGCTGACGCTGTTCACAGAAGCTTGCTAATGCATCAAGCTGCTTTTGAAGTCCTGATGCACTCTCGGACATCAGAATGAGGTCATCAGCATACAAAAGCAGCGGCACCATAACTCCCATGAGTGTAGGCGCATCAATGTCAGCAGTTTCAAGCAAATGTTTCTCCAGCCCATCAACATACAAACCAAACAGAG
>JAABUK010003397.1_pt1 | contig 26972 bp, 27 predicted proteins | sample 5559141 | NCBI WGS metagenome assembly JAABUK01 (sample SAMN10711869, study PRJNA513367) | rock metagenome | isolation source: Antarctica rocks | place: Antarctica: Victoria Land, Pudding Butte nord | collected 2016-01-03
TGATCGTTCCGGAGATGTGTGACCACCGTAGCCCTCCGGGAGAGGGCCGGGGTGAGGGAAGCCGCACGGACCGCACCATCGCCGTGCAGCGCCGGTCCGCGCTGTGGCCGCCGGGGACCGCGCTGGCTGCTTCCCTCACCCCGACCCTCTCCCGGAGGGAGAGGGAGCGGCGTCCACGTCCTCGTATAGCGCCTGCGCCTCCGGCGCCGGGCCGCGGCGGGTGGCAAGGGACAGGACGCGCACCACGCGCACGTCGCCGCGCAACGGCAGCGTCAGCACGTCGCCAGGGCGCAGGCGGGCGTGCGGCTTGTCCGTCACCTGGCGGTTGATCCGCACCAGGCCCTCGGCCACCAGCCGGGCGCAGTCGGCGCGGGCCTTCATGAAGCGGGCGCACCACAGCCACTTGTCCAGGCGCTGCCAGGCGCGGTCTTCCGCACCGGCGTCGGCGCCGCTCAACCCGGTGCGCTCATCGGCTCGATCATCAGGGACCCGACCATCAGGGCGCCGGCCGTCGGATGCCGCTCACCGTCGCGCACCCTGGCGCAAGGCGCCCAAGGCGGCGAACGGGCCATCCGCCACCCGCGCCGGCACCGGCGGCGGCGCGGCCGGCGCCGGAACAGGCGGGCGCCGCCGGGCGGGCAGCATCATCGGCGGGGCCGGCGGGCCATAGGCGCCCTCCGGCAGGCCCCCGCCCGGCGACAGCCGCACGCCCAGGGCGCGCAACGCTGCCGGCACCTGGTCCGGATGCACCTGCAAGCGGGACGCCAGCCCCACCGGCATCGCGGACGCATGTGCCCGCGTCATGAAGGCCAGCTCCGCCGCCACGCGCTCCGCCACGTCCAGCCGCAGCAGCGCCGGGCCAGCCGGGACCCAGCCCATCGCGGCGGCAAAGCCCGGCGGCCAGGCGGCAGGGGCTGACAGCGACACCAGCCCCGGCGCCGGCAGGGCAGGCGTTGGCACGCCCGCCTGCAGCGCCCACAAGGCCGCCCGCGTTGCCACCGCGCGCGGCTTCAGCGCCGCCGGCAGGAACAGCGCGAAACGCCCGGCGCGCACGCCCAGCGCCTTCAGCGGGCCGCGCAGCGCGGGCGGCACGTCGGCCTCGGTCGCGCCGGGCACGACGCCGCCGGCCTCGATGATGCGGTGGACCGGGCCGCGCAGGGCGGCGTCCCCCTCCGCCGCGGCCTCGGCCGCGAACAGCGGCGCCAAGTCGGCGGCGATCACCGCGGACAACCAGGCGTGCAGCCGCTTGCGTATGCGCTCGCGGCCGGGGCCGTCCAGGTACTCGCTGTCAATCACCTCCACATGCGGGCGCAGCATCCCGGCGCCGCGGCGCAGGCGGGCGACCGGCACGCCGTCCCAGGTCAGCTTGTGGTCCGCCGTCCAGGCCAGGGCGGAGTCCGGTGCCGCCTCTAGCTCCGCGATGCGCCGCGGCATCCAGTTCAGCAACGCGCGCCGGGCGGCGCGCAGCACCATGCGGCGCTCCTGCCCCTCCGCCAGCGGGTCCGGCAGGAAGGCAAAGCCGCCGACATGGCCGACCGGATGCCCCTCTACGATGACCTCGCCGCGGGCGGTGACGGCGGACAGCAGCTCGTTCCCATCCTTCTCCTCCAGCCGGCGCAGCAGGTGCGCGGCGCGGCGGTCCACGAAGCGGGTCGTCAGCCGCTCGTGCAGCGCGTCGGACAGCAGGTCCTCGGCCTCCCGCGCGCGGGCCTGCCAGGCCGGGGCGTCGCGCACCCAGTCGCTGCGGGCGGCGATATAAGCCCAGATCCGCACGCCGGACAGCCGGGCCATCAGGGTGTCTATATCGCCGTCCGCCCGGCACAGCGCCGCGATGCCGGACTCCAGCCAGTCCGTCGGCACCGAGCCGTCCTTGACCAAGTGGCCATAGACGCGGGCGCACAGCCTCGTATGGGTGTCGTCGGCCAGCTTGCGGAAGTCCGGTATCTGGCACGCCTCCCACAGCAGCCGCACCCGGCTGCGCCCGCGCGCCATGCCGCGTATGTCCACCTCGCGCGACAGCGCCTCCAGGGTTTCCAGGTCCGTCGCGTCCGGCCCGCGCGCCAGCCCCATCCGCGGCGGCCCCTGCTGCAAGCTGGCGAGCAGGGCGTCCACGCTGGTGAAGTCAAGCTGTGCGTTGCGCCAGTAGAGCTGCTCCAACGGATCGAAGTCGTGGCCCTCCACGGCGCGCACCAGGTCCTCGTCCAGCGGCGGGCAGGTCGCCGTCGTGCCGAAGGTGCCGTCCCGCATCCCGCGCCCAGCCCGCCCGGCGATCTGCGCGACCTCCGCCGCCGTCAGCCGGCGCGGGCGGTGGCCGTCGAACTTGCTGAGCCGCGCGAACGCCACATGGTCCACGTCCATGTTGAGGCCCATGCCGATGGCGTCCGTCGCCACCAGGAAGTCCACTTCCTTGTTCTGATAGAGCTGCACCTGCGCGTTGCGCGTGCGCGGCGACAGCCGGCCCATCACCACGGCGCAGCCGCCGCGCCGCCTGCGTATCAGCTCGGCGATGGCATAGACCTCGCCCGCGCTGAACGCGACGACGGCGCTGCGCGGCGGCAGGCGGACCAGCTTGGCCGGGCCGGCGTAGGTCAGTTGCGACAGGCGCGGCCGGGTCTGGATCTCCGCCTGCGGCACCAGGCGCTGCAGCAGCGGGCGTATGGTCTCGGCGCCCAGGAACATCGTCTCGACCAGGCCGCGGGCGTGTAGCAGCCGCTCGGTGAAGATGTGGCCGCGGTCCGGGTCGGCGCAGAGCTGTATCTCGTCCACCGCGACGAACTCCGCGGCGCGGTTCAGCGGCATCGCCTCCACGGTGCAGGAATACCAGCGGGCGCCCGCCGGAACGATCTTTTCCTCGCCGGTGATGAGCGCGACGTTGCGGACGCCCTTCGCTTTCACCATGCGGTCATAGTTCTCGCGCGCCAGCAGGCGCAGCGGAAAGCCGATGATGCCCGAGTGGTGGGCGAGCGTCCGCTCTATCGCAAGGTGGGTCTTGCCGGTGTTGGTCGGCCCGAGCACGGCTTTGACCCGGGAGGGGAGTCCCTGCATCCCACGATGGTTGGGCCTGGGCCGCCGGAATGCAAGCCGGAACCGGCGCCGTGCCGGCAGGGCGGCGGTTAACAAACGCTTCCCCTTTTCGGATGCCCATGCGTAGGCTTTCAGGATCACATCTGCGTAGGGGGCCGCCCCGTATGGTTCGATTCGCGTGCATGACCGGCCGCTGACCTGCCTCGCGCCGGCAGGGGCGCCTGCGCTGCCGGTCTGGTCGGTGCGGCCGGACGGGCTGCCGGCGCTGCTGGCGACGCTGCCGCCTGCCGCCGCGGCCTTCCTTGCCGCTGCCGGGTTCAGCGGGGCGGCGGGGACCGTCATGCTGGTTCCGGGCGGGGACGGGATGATGGGCGCCGTGCTCGGCCTCGGCGCGGACCGGTCGCCCTGGGCGCATGGCGGGTTGCCGATGGCCCTGCCGGAAGGCACGGCCTGGCGGCTGCAGCCCGGCGACTTCGACGGGGACGGGGCGGCGCTGGGCTTCTGCCTCGGTGCCTACCAGTATGCCGTCCATGCCCGGCCGAAGCGCGGCCCGGCGCTGCTGGCCGGCGCCGACGCGCAAGCCGGCACGCTGCTGGCCGCGCAGGCGACCTGGATGGCGCGCGACCTGGTGAACGCCCCGGCGAACATGCTCGGCCCTGCGGAGCTTGCGGCGGCGACGCTTGCGCTGGGCCACGCCTTCGGCGCCGAACCGCTGCATGTGACCGGCGATGCCCTGGCGGCGGGTTACCCGGCGGTCGCCGCCGTAGGCCGCGGCAGCCTGCGGGCGCCGGAGGTTGCGGGCTTCGCCTGGACCGGCAGCGGCGCCGGGCCGGACGCGCCCTTGGTGGCATTGTGCGGCAAGGGCGTGTGCTTCGACAGCGGCGGCTACGACCTCAAGCCCTCGGCCGCCATGCTCCGCATGAAGAAGGACATGGGCGGCGCCGCGCTGATGCTGGCGCTGGCCCGCATGGTGATGGCGGCGGACCTGCCGCTGCGCCTGCAGGTGCGTATCGGCTGCGCGGAGAACATGGTGTCCGGCGGCGCCATGCGCCCGCTGGACGTGCTGCGGACCCGGCGCGGCCTGACGGTCGAGGTCGGCAACACCGACGCCGAGGGCCGCCTGGTGCTGTGCGACCTGCTGGCGGAGATGTCCGACCTGCGGCCGGCCCTGCTGCTGGATGCCGCGACCCTGACCGGTGCGGCCCGGGTGGCGCTGGGACCTGACCTGCCGGCGCTGTTCACGCCACACGACTCGGCGGGGGACGCCCTGGCGGCGTCGCTGCTGGCGGCTGGCACGGCGGCGCACGACCCGCTATGGCGGCTGCCGCTGTGGCCCGGCTACGACCCGTGGCTGGCCAGCACGGTGGCGGACATGGGCAACGTGTCCAGCAAGCCGATGGCGGGCGCCATCACGGCGGCCCTGTTCCTGCAACGTTTCGTGGCGCCGGGCACGCCATGGGCGCACCTGGACACCTACGCCTGGAACGATGCCACCCGGCCCGGTAGGCCGGAGGGTGGCGAGGCGCCCGGCCTGCGAGCATTGTTCGGCGTGGTCCAGGAATTGCCTGGAACTGTCACAACCGTTGCATGAAGTGGAGCCAAGGTGCATGTAACACAAACGGGAACGGTCCGGGACGCAATCCAAGCGTCAAGCCCTTTTAACAAGATGTCCCGTCACCAGATCAACCCTGTTCCGACAACGAACCTTGTTCCTGCTTCCTGCGCCCGTTCATATGACTAAGCGGGCAAGGCGCGGGGCGAGATAATGCTTCTCTGAAAGGACCCTCACCGTGGCAACTGCTCCGTCTCCCGACCACTTCGTCGGTGTCCTGCGCGACACCATCGTTGCCCTAGTCCGCCGCGACGGGCCTGACCTGTCCGCCCGCCAGTTGGGCGTGTTCCTGACCTGCTACCTGCAAGACAGCGCACACACCGTACGCGGCCTGGCCGCCGACCTGAACGTGTCCAAGCCCGCCATTACCCGCGCCCTGGACCGCCTTGGCGAGCTGGACCTGGCCCGCCGCAAGGTTGACCCGATGGATCGCCGCAGCGTCCTGGTGCAGCGCACGATCAAGGGCCAGGCGTTCCTGCGCGACCTGCGCTCCATCATGTCCGAGGCGACCGTGACCGCGAAGCGCCCCGCCGCAGCGGCTGGCAGTTCCAAAGCCGAAGCCCCGATGAAGGTCGCCAGCGCCGGCTAGCCTGCTGCTTCACCCTCTCCCTTCGGGAGAGGGTCGGGGTGAGGGGGGCTTGGTTGCGGAGCGGGGAACCGAGGGTGCCGTCGGAACACGCACCCGTTTAGGCAAGGATCGCTCCTCAAGACCCCCTCACCCCGACCCTTTCCCGGAGGGAGAGGGAGAAGAAAACTATCCGCCTTTCACCCCGCCGGTAGTTAAGCCTGCAACGATTTGCCGCTGCATCAGCAGCGTCAGCAGCAGCACCGGCGCCGTCACCAGCAGGGCGGCGGCGGCCAGCGGCCCCCAACTCACCTGCTCGAACGTCAAGACGTTATAGACGGCAACGGGCAGGGTGCGCGTGCTGCGTCCCGCCAGCACGACGCCGAAGATGAAGTTGTTCCAACTGAAGATGAAGGCGAGGATGGTTGCCACCGTGATGCCGGGCCGCGCAAGCGGCAGGGCGACGTGGCGGAACGCCTGCCATATCGTTGCGCCGTCCACCAGCGCCGCCTCCTCCAGTTCCGCCGGTAGGCCCTCGAAGAAGCCGATCATCACCCAGGCGACGATGGGAACGGTGATGACCAGGTGCGCGACCACCAGCGCCGTGAGCGTCCCCGTCAGGCCCAGCCACTGGAATAGCAGGAACAGCGGGATCAGGTAGGCCAGCCCCGGCGTGATGCGCGCGACCAGGATCAGCAGCGCCGCCCTCGCCGCCCGCGCCTTGGCGATGCCATATCCCGCCGGCACCCCGATCAGCAGCGCGATGCCCGTGGCGCCGAACGACACGACGACCGAGTTCCAGGCGTAGAGCAGGAAGTCGTTCCTTGCGAACACCTGCACGAAGTTGTCCAGCGTCGGCGGCCACGGGATGAACACCGGCGGGAAGGCGGTGTTGTCCACCTCGTTCTTGAACGCGAGCGACAGCATCCACAGGAACACCAGCACCGCCGGGGATACCAGGGCGAATACGGAGGCGTACAGGCCAAGCTGCCGTCCGAAGGTGCGGGAGCCGACCTTGCTCATGCCCACCCTGGGCTTCCATGGCCCAGGCTTTTGTTGCCCAGGCTGTGATTGCCCAGGCTGTGATTGCGAGGAGCGCAGCGACGCGGCAGTCCAGGGGTGGCTGGCGCAGTTCCCGCCGCCCCTGGATCGCCACGCCGCAAGCAGCGGCTCGCAATGACGGAAGGAGGGGTGCTCACAGCGACGCCCGCCGCCGGGTCCAGAGCATCAGCAGGGTGATGAGCAGGATCAGCGCGAAGAACACGACCACGATGGCGGAGGCATAGCCCATGTCGTAGAAGCTGAACGCCTGCAAATAGAGCAGGAGGTTCAGCGTCTCGCTCGCGGTGCCCGGCCCGCCGTTGCTGATGACGAAGATGGTGTCGAACGCCTTCAGCGCGTCTATGCCGCGTATCACCGCCGCCGACAGGATGAACGGCCAGACCAGCGGCAGCGTGATGTGCCGGAACGCCTGCCAGGCGCTGGCGCCGTCCAGGTCCGCGGCCTCGTAGGGGTCCACCGGCAGGCTGGCCAGGCCGCCCAGCACGATCAGCATGACCAGCGGCGTCCACTGCCAGGTCTCCACCATCACGAGCGTCGGGATGACGGTTCCTGCGGCATAGACCCACTCGCTGGGCGGCAGCCCTATGCTGGTCAGCAGGTAGTTCAGCACGCCGAGCTGCGGGTGGAACATCATCGTCCACACCAGCGCGACGGCGACGGGGGTGGCCATCATCGGCAGGATGAACACGGTGCGCGCCAGGCCGCGCCCGGGGAACTCCCGGTGGAAGGTGACGGCGGCGGCGATGCCCAGCACCATCGGCAGCAGCACCGACAGCGCGGTGAAGTAGAGCGTCCGCAGCACGGCCATGCCGAACCGCTCATCGGTGAGCATCCGGGCGTAGTTGGCCAGGCCGTTGAAGCTGATGCCGCCGCCGATGTGCCAGTCATGGGCGGACATGAACAGCGTGAACGCCCACGGGAACAGGATTACGGCGGCCACCACGGCGCCGGCCGGCACGATGAACGGCCAGTAGCGCCGGGCATAGTTGCGGCGCGGCGCGGGGCGGGCAGGCGCGGCGGCTGCGGCAAGCGTCGTCCCCATCCCCGTCCCCCCTCCGGCCGCAGCTTGGCGCCGCGTGTCCGGTGATTAGACCATGAAACCCTGCAGGTGCGGGAGAGGAAACAGGATGCGCCTGGCCGCGACGGCGTCATGCCGCGTTAGGACACCCGCAGGCCAGGATAGCCGCAGGCCAGGACACCCGCAGATCAGGGCATCCGCAGGTCAAGGCACCCGCAGGTCGGTGATGCTGCACAGGTCCAGGCGCCGCTTCTCCGTCGCCTTGCCGTTGGCATAGACGATCCGCACGTCCCAGGCGCATTGCCCATTCGGCAGGCGGATCACGCGGGTGGCGCCAGGGGCCACGGTATCGTCGCCCAGGCGGTCGCTGCCCCAGTCGTCCTCGCCGACCGGGGTGGCATAGACCTCGTTGACCTCGCTGCGGCCGGCGTTGACCAGGCGGAAGGAAGGGTCGTCGCTGTCCTGCTGCCGCCCGGCGCGGGCGCTGCCGCGGCTGTTCGGGCGCGGCGGCCGGGTGCCGGCGGCAGCGGGAAAGGGCAGGTCGTCGAGGTTGCAGGTGTTGACGCCCCGGCGCTCCTCCGGGTCGCCATTGGCATACACGACGCGCACGTCATACACGCAGTTGCCGTCCGCCGGCAGGCGTATGGCGTAGCGCTGGCCCGGCGGCACAGCGACGCCGACCAGCCGGTTGCGCCCCCAGTTGGTGACGCCGGCCGGGCTGGCATACAATTCGGTGATCTGGCTGCCGGCGCGGTTGGACACGTTGAACGACGGGTTGGCCTGCGCCCAGGCCGGCGCATGTGCCGCCGCGGCGAGCAGGAGTGCGACCAGCGTGCGACGCATCATGGGCTGTTCCCTTGTGGAGCCGGGGCGTTGTCCAGCCTCACTTTAATGGATAGCACCGGGTCCCGCGCAAGGGCGGATCGCTGCGGCAGCGGACGGATGGGCCACCAGTCCCCAGCCTCGCCGCCTCTCAGCCCAACCATCCAAGGCTTCATGCCAAAGACCATCTGCTCCCGCCGTTGCAATCCCAGGGGTAGCCAGGGCCAGGCCGTGGGTTCCTGGATTGCCGCGCCGCAGAGGCGGCTCGCAATGACGGATGCCAGAACGGTCAACGCAGGTGGCCGTCGGCATCAGCCGCCAGCGCCCCAGCTACCAGCGTCCAAGCCCCGCCTGCCGCGCCCTGCCGGCCACCCAGGCGGCCCAGGCCAGTTGCGGCGGCAGCACCAGCAGCACCGCCAGCGGCTTCCACCCTCCGTCTGCCGCCAGGAAGGCGGCGCAGCATACCCCGCCCCAGGCCACGAACCCCCAATGCACCAGCGTCACCTTCACTGCCGGCACCCCGGCGCGGTGCGCGACCTGGTATAGGTGGCCGCGGTGCGCCTGCGTCACCCGGTCCCCGGCCAGCAGGCGCCGTATTAGGGTGAAGGCCACGTCGAACAGCATCCCGAACAGCAGCATCGGCACCAGCAGCACCGACAGGTCGACCCCTTGCAGCCGCCCCGCCGCGACGCCCAGCACCGCCAGCACGAAGCCGCAGAACTGGCTGCCCACGTCCCCCATGAAGATGCGCGCCCGGGGGAAGTTGAACGGCAGGAACCCGGCCAGCCCCGCCGCCAGCAGCAGGGACGCGAAATAGACGAACCACCCGCCATAGGCCGCAGCGATGGCCGCCAGCACCAGGCAGGCAAGGGCGCAGCCCCCGGACGCCAGGCCATTCAGCCCGTCCATGAAGTTGACGGCGTTGGTGGCGAACAGCAGCCAGGCCAGGGTCAGCGGCGCCGCGGCCCAGCCCAGCGTCACCGGGCCGGCCCAGGGCAGGTTCAGCCCCTCCACCACCACGCCGCTGCCCACCGCGACCGCCGCCGCCAGGACCTGCGCGCCCAGCTTGACCGCGAACGGCCAGTCCCGGATGTCGTCCAGGAACGCCACCGCGGCGATGCCCGCCGCCGCCAGGATGACGCTGCGGAACGACGGGTCGGCGATGCGCGAGAACTCGGCGTAGCGATACAGCACCAGCGTCCCGACCAGGAAGGCCGCGACGACGCCGACTCCGCCGCCCTTGGGCACCGGCCGGGCATGGGCCTTGCGGGCGTCCGGGCGTCCGGCGTCGGGCAGGTCCATGACGCCGACGCCGATCATCGCCCGCACCAGCCCCGCCGACAGCCCGGCCAGCGCCAGCAGGAACAGCAGGTGCGTCGTGAATGCCTCGGGTGTCAGGATGCGGTCGCCAGGTTGGGGGGCCTCCGGCCTGGGGGGACTGCTAAGCGGGGCCGGGTGGGCTATAGGGGCGGGACGATGGCCCCGCAACGCCCCTCACCGATACAGCCACCGGTCCAGGCGCCGCCCGGCCGCGCCGCGCGCCCGGCCGTGAACCGCATCCTGCTCAACGTCCTGGTGGACGGGGCGCTGGCCGCGGTGGCGACGCCGCTCGCGCGCTACGTCGCCGACCCCGGCGGCGGGCTGCTGCGCCCGCTGTGGTTCGTGGCCGGGGGCGCCATCACCCTGCTGCTGGCCGGGCTGCCGTTCCGGATGCCGCAGCAGTACTGGCGGTTCGCCGGGATCGAGGACCTGGTGGGCCTGGTCGGCAGTAGCGTAGCCAGCGCCGTCCTGTTCGCCGTGCTGCTGCGCGTGTCGGGCTTCCCGCTGCCGACGCCGACCTTCCCGGTGGTCCACGCGCTGATGCTGATCGTGGCGCTCGGCACGCCGCGGGTCATCTACCGCTTGCAGATGGCCCGGCGCCGCGCGCGGGACGGGACGGAGGCGCAGAGGACCTCGCTGGCGGTGCTGCTGGTCGGCGCGGGCAATGGGGCGGACCTGTTCCTGCGGGCGCTGGAGTTCGGGCACGGGCGGGAGAGCTACCGCGTGCTCGGCCTGCTGTCGCTGCGGCAGGGCCAAGCCGGGCGGCGCATCCACGGCCATGCCATCCTGGGCGACGTGGGCCAGACCGCCGCCGTGCTGGCCCGGCTGCGCGCGGAGGGCCGGCTGCCGGCGGCGCTGGTGGTGACGCAGCCGGACCTGGCCGGGCCGGTGCTGGCCGACGTGCTGGCGCAGGCGGATGCGGAGGGCGTGCCGGTCCGCCGGGTACCGCGGCCCACGTCGCTGCAATCGGCGCAGGGCGCCAACATCCTGGAGCTGGCGCCGGTCGCCATCGAGGACCTGCTGAACCGCCCGCAGGTGCCGCTGGACCGCGACGGCATGGCGGCGCTGGTGCGCGGGCGCCGGGTGCTGGTGACGGGCGCGGGCGGCACCATCGGCTCCGAGCTGGCCCGGCAGTGCGCGGCGCTCGGCCCCAGCGAGCTGGTGCTGCTGGACAACGGGGAGTACGCCTTGTGGAGCATCGAGCAGGAACTGGCCGAGGCCCATCCCGGCGGACCCCGCCGCACCTGCATTGCCGACGTGCGGGACCGCAGCCGCATCCGGGCGGTGTTCGATGACCTGCGGCCCGACTTGGTATTCCACGCCGCCGCCTTGAAGCATGTGCCGATGGGCGAGGAGAATCCGACCGAGGACCTGCTGACCAACACCCTCGGCACCCGGCACGTCGCGGACGCGGCGCGGGCGGCGGGCGCGCGGGCGATGGTGCTGATCTCGACCGACAAGGCGGTGAACCCCAGCAGCGTAATGGGCGCCAGCAAGCGCCTGGCGGAGATGTACTGCCAGGCGCTGGACATGGACGCGCTGGACATGGACGCGCTGGATGAGGGGGCGCCTGGAAGGACGGCGCCGATGCGCTGCGTTACCGTGCGGTTCGGCAACGTGCTGGGCAGCACCGGGTCGGTGGTGCCGCTGTTCCGCCGGCAGTTGGAGCGCGGCGGGCCGCTGACGGTCACGCATCCGGAGATGCGGCGATACTTCATGACCGTGCGGGAGGCAGTGGGGCTGGTGCTGCAAGCGAGCGTGCTGGGCGTCGCTGGCACGGCGCAGAGCGGGTCTGGCACGGTGCGGACTGGGGCCGGTGCGACGCGGAATGGCGCCGGTGCGGCGTGGAACGGGACGGATGCGGCGCGGCCGGGGTTGAGCGCGATGCAGCCAGGGCTGGGCGCGGCGCAGCCAGGAACGGGCCGCGGCGGCATCTTCGTGCTGGACATGGGCGAACCCGTCCGCATCGTGGACTTGGCCCGGCAGATGATACGCCTCGCCGGGCTGCAACCGGCAGAGGACGCCGATGCCGCCACCGACGCCCCCGGCCGCATCCGCATCAGCTTCACCGGCCTGCGCCCCGGCGAGAAGCTGTACGAGGAGCTGTTCCACGGCAGCGAGCCGCCCGCGCCGACCGGCCACCCCGGCCTGATGATGGCCACCCCCCGCACCACGGACGCCGCCGCGGTCGGCGACGCCATCGAGCGCATCGGTGCCGCCTGCCGCGCCGGCCAGGCCGCCGCCGCCCTGGCGCTGCTGGCCCGCATGGTGACGGAGTTCGAGCACGCGCCCGGCGGCGCCCCCGCACGCCTGCCCGCCCCCATACCCGGAGAATGACGCCGATGCCGCCACGGTCCCGCCTTTCCATGCCGCGCGGCCGGTCCGCAGCGCCGGGGCAGGCGGCATGACGCCGATCCCGTTCCTGGACCTGAAGGCGCAGCAGGCCCGGATCGCCCCGCGCCTGCGTCCCCGGCTGGATGCCGTGCTGGCGCATTGCGCCTTCGTGATGGGGCCGGAGGTGGCGGAGCTTGAGGCGGCGCTGGCCGCCTACTGCGGCGCGCGCCACTGCGTCGGCGTCAGCAGCGGCACCGACGCCTTGCAGATTGCCATGATGGCGGAGGGCATCGGGCGGGGCGACGCGGTGTTCCTGCCGGCCTTCACCTACACCGCCACCGCCGAGGTGCCGCTGGTGCTGGGCGCGACGCCGGTGTTCGTGGACGTGGACCCGCGCACGTTCCAGATGGACCCGGCACACCTGCAGGAGCGGATCGGCGCGGTGCGCGCTGCCGGGCGTCTGCGCCCGCGCGCCGTGGTGGGGGTGGACCTGTTCGGCCAGCCCGCGGACTGGCCGGCGCTGAACGCCATCGCCGCGGCGGAGGGCCTGTTCACCCTGGACGATTGCGCCCAGAGCTTCGGCGCCGCCCTGCACGGCACCCGGCTGGGCACCCTGGCGCAGGCGACCACGACCAGCTTCTTCCCGAGCAAGCCGCTGGGCGCCTATGGCGATGGCGGCGCCCTGTTCACCGAGGACGACGACCGCGCCGCGCTGTATCGCAGCCTACGCACCCACGGAGAGGGCACGACCCGCTACGAGGTGCTGCGGACCGGCATGAACGGCCGGCTGGACACCCTGCAAGCGGCGGTGCTGCTGGCGAAGCTGGAGGTGTTCGACTGGGAGCTGTCGGTGCGGGAGCGCATCGCGGGCATCTACGACGCGTGGCTGGGCGGCGGGCGGCTGGGCAACCTGCTCGACATCCCGCTCCGCGTGACCGGCGGGCGCAGCGCCTGGGCGATCTACGCCGTGCTGCTGCGGGACGGCGCGGCGCGGGACGCGGTGCAGGCGGGCCTGCGAGAGCGCGGAGTGCCGACGGCGGTCTATTATCCGCGCCCGCTGCACCGGCAGCCCGCCTATGCCGGGCACCATGACGGGACGGCGCTGCCGGTGTCGGACGACCTGGCCGGGCGCATCCTGGCGCTGCCGATCCATCCCGACCTGTCGGATGCGGACGCGGAGCGGGTGTGCGACGCGATGGAGGCGGTGCTGGGGGCCGAGGCGTAACAGGCTTGCGACTTGGCGGAACCGCGGCGGCGCCTGGGTGTTGGGCAGGCATGAACCAGCCAAAAGTGCAGACCGACGTTCCCGCCGACGGCGTCAGCCCCGATCACAATCCGACCGGCAACACGCCGCATGGCATCCCCAAGGGCATGGGCGACCATGACGCCACCGCCTTGCCTACATCCGACCGCGGCGCGACCGAAACGGCGACGCAGGACATCGAGAAGGACTGATCTTCCCCCTCTCCCTTCGGGAGAGGGAGAAGGAAGCATTCCCCGCACATCGCCGTCAGGCCATAGATGGCCGTAGCGTCCGGCTTCCTGCCATGCCTATCTTCCTGGCATGAAGCATGTGGTCCGGCTCAGCCTCACCCTATTGCTGGTCTTTGCGCCGTTCACGCCAGGCACGGCAAGGGCAGGGGAAATGACCGTCCGCGAGGTCATAATCATCCTCCGCACGGCGCAGCGCACCAGCACCGTCGCCGACCTGCACGGCCGCGACCTGTCCCGCCTGGACCTAGCCGACCTGAACCTGTCCGGCGCCGACCTGTCCGGTGCCAACCTGTTCGGCGCCGACCTGACCGGGGCGCGGCTGGTCGGCGCCAACTTGGCCGGCGCAGACCTGGACCGCTCCATCCTGATACGCGCCGACTTCAGCGGTGCCGACCTGCGCCGGATCACCATGTTCCTGCCGGCCACCGCCGCCATCCCCGGCGCCGCCGTCCACGGTGACGCCCCCAGCTTCCGCGGCGCCAACCTGGCCGGCGCGCGGCTGTTTGGGGACCTGGGCGACGGCGACTGGAGCGGCGCCAACCTGGCTGGGGCGCACCTGTCCGTACGCGGCACGCAGTTCCTGGCCAACGCCAAGACCGACCTGGGCAGCAGCAGCCTGCGCGGCGCCAACCTGGCCGGCGCCGACCTGGTGGGGGTACGCCTGCCGTTCGCCGACCTGCGCGGCGCGGATCTGCGCGGGGCCGACCTGCGCAGCGCGGACCTGGCCGGCGCGCGGCTGGCCGGGGCGGACCTCACGGGCGCGCAGCTGGACCGGGCCAACGTGCAGCGTGCCGACCTGCGCGGCGTGCTCGGCCTGGACCGGGCGGAGGGCGTGGCCGAGCTTCGCAACCTGGACACGGCCGAGCGCTAGGGCATGTCCGGACCAAACGGCCTCGCCCGGACCGCACGGATGCCAGCGCGAACAAGGGCCAGGCGCTTGTATGGCGCTCCTGGCTGCACCGGGCGCACTCCAGACATTCTGCGCGCCGCCCTGCTATCCTGCGCCCTGGCGCTGCTGCCCGCCGCCAGCCGTGCGGCGGAGCGGGTGGACGTGGCGCTCGTGCTGGCGGTGGACGTGTCGGAGTCCGTGGACAGCGCCCGCTTCACCTTGCAGATGGCCGGTATCGCCGCTGCGTTCGAGGCGCCGGAGGTGCAGGGCGCCGTGCTGGCCGGGCCGCACCGATCCATGCTGATCGCGCTGGTACAGTGGTCCAACCATCCCGCCCTGTCGGTGCCCTGGACCCTGCTGACCAGCCCGGCCGACGTTCACGCCTTCGCCGCCCAGGTGCGGCGGCTGCGGCGGACGGAGAAGGGCTTCACCTGCATATCGGTGGCGCTCCGCAGCATCGCCGACAAGCTGCTGACGCAGATGCCGGTGCCGGCCGACCGGGTGGTGGTGGACGTATCCGGCGACGGCGCCGAGAACTGCAACCCGCGGGAGACCGTGGACGAAGTCCGGGACGACCTGGTTGCGTCCGGCGTGACGGTGAACGGCTTGCCGATCCTGGAGGGGGAGGAGGCCGAGACGCTGGAATCTTGGTATCGCGCCCACGTCATCGGTGGGGACGGCAGCTTCCTGGTGCCTGCCGAAGGCTTCGAGGACTTCGAGCGCGCGATGCGCCGCAAGTTCATCACCGAGGTCAGCGGCGTCCCCGGGGGCGTTCCGGACGGCGCGGGCGTCCGCCTGGCCGGGCGGCAATAGCCGGCCCGGCCAGGTTCGTCCGGCCAGGTTCGTCCGGGTTGCCGTCACTCCGCCGCCTTGGGACCCATGCCCGCCACTTGCGCGGCTCTCCTGACCGGCAAGCCATCCGCAGCGGACGCATCCGGCTTTGGGATGACCTTGTATGCGAGGTAGCCGGCATGGCTGATCGCCAGCAGGCGCACCGCATCACCCCCCAGCGGCGGGAACTCAAGCCAGGCGCCCTTCGTGAGCGTCGCCATGAAGGCCGCGACGTAGGTGCTGACGATGATCAGCGTCAGCAGCGCCTGCTGCACCTTCGACAGGTCCACTTGCGCGGCCTGCCCCACCTCGTCCCCGGTCAGCAGCTCCTGCCAGGACGCACTGCGTGCATCCTTGTTGGAGACGACCTGCCCCCTGGCCTGCAAGTCCGGCACCTTGCCCGTGAGCGCCAGGGTGCGGTCCGATGCAGCGGCCAACTGCGCGCCGGTCGCCGCCGGGGTGGCGTCGCCGCGGACGGTGACGAGCGCCGGGGCGGCGACGGCACTGAACAGCGAGATGCCCAGCGCCGTCAGCAGCGCAGGGGGGATCACCAGGTCGAGCGGTCCCTTGAACTCCTCGGTCGTCAAGCCGCCGAGCGGGAGCGCAAGGTTCCACTCGGCCGCCGTCAACAGGATGGCGAACACCACGACCGTCCACAGCGCCGCCTGCGCCCGCGCCAGGCTGTAGCGGTTCAGGCCGCCCAGCGCGAACCCGAAAGGGTCGCCCGTCAGCGCCTTGCCGATCAGCAGCAGCGTCCCGCCCAGCGCGGCCAGATTCAGGGCCAGGAGCAGCCCCCCGAGTTCCACCCCGGCCACATACCGCTCGTAGCGCGCCGCCACCGTCCCGCCGATGGGAAGCAGCGCCGCCGCTGCCACCCACCAGCCCAACCTTGAGCCTGCCATCGCCCTAGCCCAGCGCGTAGGTGACGAGGCGGCCGAGCGTCAGCTTGCCGCCGCCGCTGATGGCCGCCAGCGGCTTGAACCCCCGCGTGCTGTGCAGGAACGACGCCTTGTCCAGCCATAGCAGGCCGACGAAGGTTTCCGCGACGATCCGGCTACCCACCGGCCCCAGGTGCTGCCCGCCGAACGCGACGCCGTCCTGGTTCGGGTCGGACGCGCCATGGTGCTCCGCCTCCCGCAGCACGTAGTACCAGAGCGGTGCGTTGCCATGCAGCGGCGCACCAGGAGCGTCCACCCAGGCGGCGCGGAAAGCGCGGCGCTTGTCGTCCGTCGTCTTGAAGGCGTCCTTCATGTCCTGGTCGGCGTCCGCCGGCAGCGGGATGCGCGATCCCGTGCCCCAGACGATGCTGTCCGGCACCGGGGTGATGCCCAGCTTGCGCGCCACGGCCTGGCCGGAGGGCAGGTGCAGCAACTGTCCGCGCTTGAGGTTGCGGAAGGCCAGGTTGCCGGCGATGGACGCCGGGCTGCCCGGCGCCGCCACCTTGTCGAAGAACTCCGGCAGGTCGGCCAGCGGCTCCACGATCTGCGCGTCGAGGCGGTAGGACGGCTGCGGAAGCTGCATGTCCTTGCCGTCTATCTTGCGGAGGTCGGCGGGCCGCTCGACGCCGTCCAGGAAGAACGACCAGTCAATGCCCCAGAACGGCGCCAGCGTGCCGGGAAAGCCGTTCAGGTTCTCGGTGCCGCCGCCGGTCGGGCTGTTGGGCGCGCGGCTGAAGGTGGGGACGCGCTCCTTGGTCTCGTCGCCCTTGGGGATGCCGGCAGCCGGGTCGCCCTTGCGGGTCGTCACGACCGAGTTGAGCGAGTAGCTCGGCCGCACCATGGAGTGGCCGAGGCGGTAGGCCGCGCCTGCGAACTCCAGCGGCATGTAGGGGAAGTCCGCCTCCTGCTTCAGGTAGTGCTGCAGGCGGGGCGTGCCGCCGGGGTTCAGCACCTCCTGGACCATGCCCGGCTCCAGGATGCGCTCCAGGAAGTCGTGCAGCACGACCCACTGGTAGTGCCAGCGCACGATGGTCGCGGCGGCGGCGAAGCGGGCGCCCGGCGTGCTGCGGTCGCCGCCGAAGGCGTCCAGCACGGCGTCGTCCATGACCACCTTGTTGTGCAGGGCGATGATGGCGCCGTGGATCTGGCTGACGATCTTGTTCTCGTCGTTGCGCTTGTCGCCCAGGATCGGCGTGCCGTCCGGCAGGCGGTGCAGGTCGTTGCGGGTGCCGACCTTGGCGCCGCCGGACTGCATGGGCGTGCCGACCCGCAGGCGCAGCCGGTCCGGCTCGTACATGTAGGGCTGGTCCGCCGGGCCGCGGCCATACACGCTGTCGAGGTCCAGGGTGGGGGAGCGGAAGTCCACCAGGGCGTCCGTGTCCGCCATCTGGTCGCTGAGCGGCGTCGGGTCGAAGCTGATGTCGTGGTCCACAAACTGGCCGAAGTAGGTGTAGCCCGCAGGGACCAGGCTGTTCTCGTCCACCGGCTCCAGCGCGTTGAGCGGGGCGCCGCTGTCGATCTTGATGATGACCCCTGCCAAATCGCGCAGCCCGGCGTCGGGCAGGGCAGGGCAGGGCGGCAGGTCGAACATAGGCCCGAACCGTCCGAAGGGTTGCCCGGGGTTGGCGCCCGCCGCCAGGCCGCGCACGTCCGCGCCGTGCGACATGGCGCCGAGCGTGGCAGCGCCGGATGGGCCGCCGGATGGACCGGACGGAATGGCCGCGCGCGCAGTGGGGCTGATGATCGGGGTGTCCATGGTGGTCCTCCTTGTGGGTTGCCGAACTTCCACAAAGATCACATCACAGAACGAAACGATTACGCAATAGAATTGTTAACCTAGTTTAGCACCGCGCTGCCTGGGACGCCGCTCCGAGCCGTCTGCACCTGTCCTGCGCCCGGTTTTTCCGCTTGGGGAGACCGATTAACGGCGGCAAGGCTCCTTGCGGCGAACCGCCATCCGGTCTGACCCGTCCGCCATCGCGGGCCGCTTTTGCGGTATGGCAGTCCAGGGCGGCAAAACTGGCCCGTGCCGTCCCTGGGCCGCCGCGTTCCCAAGCCTTCCGCGATGCACTTAACGATCAAGACAGCCAGCCGTTGGTGCCGGTGAGGACGGCACCAACCGACGTGCTGGAAATCCGGGCCAGCCGAGGCGTCCTGGCACCACGGCTGGCCCGGAGCGCGTAGTCCTACCCCGCCAGCTCGCGCGCCTTGTCCATCGCGCCGCGGCAAGCCTGGTCGTTCTTTTGATCCAGCATCCGCGCGCGCTCCAGCTCCATCTTGGCCTGCGACATGCGGTCGTCCGGCTTGGCGCTGCTGCTGGCGGCCTGGGCCTGGGCCGGCGCGGTCTCGACCGACTTGTTCGACCCGGCGGCGGCCACGGCAGCCGCGGTCGGCAATCCCTGCTGCTGACGGCGGACATCGTCCGAGGACGTGGCCACCAGCCCGGAGACTGCGTTCATCTCCTTGGTGCCCGCGGTGCCGCCGACACGGCCATCGGCCGTGGTGCCGGTGGTTCCCGGCGTCCCAGGCTGCGGCGTGCCGGCCGCCGCTGCGCCGGAATTGGAGCCGGTCAGCGTGCCGGTCGTGACCGGGCCGAGCGCCGGGCTTTGCGCGAGCTTGCGGCCCAGTTCGGCAATGCCGTCGCTGCACTGCCCAGCAGCCGCGGCCTGGGTGAGCGCCAGCAGGCAGGCTGCGGACGCGGATAGGATGGAAAGGGTGCGTGACGACATGACGGCTCCTCCTGTTTTGGTATTGTCAGGGTTAACGGCGGAGCCTGCCTGGATTTCCCTGGGTTTCCCTGCACGAAGCTGATTTTTTCTTGCGCGAGGTTGCGAGGTCCCGGCATGGTGCAACCGTCGCGTCGCTTGACATCCCCAAGGTGCGGGGCATAGTTGAAGCGCGGCATAACAACAACTGGAGGAACCATCATGGCGTGGAAGACCCCAAAGATCACCGTCATCGCGCTCGGCGCCGAGATCAACTCCTACGCCTGCGCTGACCTGAAGAAGTAAAGCGCGTCCGCGTCGGGCCGGGGTGCTGCGTCAAGCAGGTGCCCTGGCCCGTTGCGGAGTTTCCGGTCCACCTCCTCATGCGCGCGGTTGTGCTTGGTGCCGCTGCCGGCGGGGCGTTCCCGCAGTGGAACTCCAATGCTGCCCCTTGCCGCCGCGCCCGTGCCGGCGATCCCTTTGCACGTTCTCGCACCCAGGCGTCCCTGGCTGTCAGCGCCGATGACCGGCATTGGGTCCTGTTGAACGCCTCTCCCGACCTTCGCCAGCAGATCGAGCAGACCACGGCGTTGCAGCCGCGTGACGGCCTGCGGTCCTCGCCCATTGCTGCCGTCGTGCTGACGGGCGGGGACGTGGACGCCATCGCCGGCCTGCTGACCCTGCGGGAGCGGCAGGCGCTGACCGTGCTGGCCACCTCGACCGTTCATGCCGTGCTGGACGCGAACCCGGTGTTCGAGGTGCTGGCCCGCGGCATTGTCGCTCGTCAGCCGGTGGCGCTGGACGTGCCGACGCCGGTGCCGTTGCCGGATGGCGGGGCGAGCGGCCTGACCGTCGAGCTGTTCGCCGTGCCGGGCAAGGTGCCGCTATATTTGGAAACGTCGGACGAGATGCCGGCGCGGCAGGAGGACGGCATCACCGTCGGCGCCGCCGTGTCGGATGGGGCGCAGACCTTGTTCTACATCCCTGGCTGCGCCGCCATGACGCCGCGCCTGGCGCACCGGCTGCGCGGCGCGGCGGCGGTGTTCTTCGACGGCACGCTGTGGTCGGATGACGAGATGGTGCGGGCCGGGCTGGGTCCGAAAACTGGGCGCCGCATGGGCCATATGAGCGTGTCCGGGCCGGAAGGGACGATGGCGGCGTTCGAGGGCCTGGGCGTGCGGCGGCGGGTACTGCTGCATATCAACAACAGCAACCCCATCTTACTGGAGGATTCGCCGGAACGCGCTGCGGTCAACGCAGCCGGATGGGACGTGGCGCATGATGGGATGGAGGTCCGCCTATGAACCAGATGTCGCCGATCCCCGGTGAGGAAGGGGGCCGCAGCCTTTCGCCGGACGAGCTGCGCGCCGCACTGGAGGCCATCGGGGCCGAGCGCTACCACAACCTGCATCCGTTCCACCGCCTGCTGCACGATGGCAAGCTGTCGCGCGGCCAGGTGCAGGCATGGGCGCTGAACCGCTACTACTACCAGTCCCGCATCCCGGCGAAGGACGCGACCCTGCTGGCCCGGCTGCCGACCGCCGACCTGCGCCGCGCCTGGCGCTCCCGCCTGGAGGACCATGACGGGCACGAGCCGGGCAAGGGCGGCGTTGCCCGCTGGCTGCACCTGGCGCGCGGCGTCGGGCTGGACGCCGATTATGTCGAGAGCACGGCTGGCATCCTGCCGGGCACGCGCTTCGCCGTGGACGCCTATGTGGCGTTCGTCCGGGACCGCACTGTGCTGGAGGCGATAGCGTCGTCACTGACAGAAATGTTCTCGCCGGGCATCATCGCCGAGCGGGTGTCGGGGATGCTGCGGAACTATGATTGGGTATCGCAGGACACGCTGGCCTACTTCACGCCGCGATTGGCGCAGGCGCCCAAGGACGTGGACTTCGCGCTGGCCTACCTGGACGCGCACGCGACGACGCGGGTCCTGCAGGAGGGCGCGCTGGCGGCGCTGCGCTTCAAGTGCGACGTGCTGTGGTCGCAGCTTGACGCGCTGCACTACGCCTATGTCGAGCCGGGCCGCATCCCGCCCGGCGCCTTTGTGCCGGCCGGTTGATGGATGCGGTCCCCGCCTTCAACCGCGGCTTCCGGCTGCGGCACGACCAGGTGCGCGATTCCTGGGTGGTGCTGGCGCCGGAGCGGCTGTTCCTGCTGGATGAGCCGGCGGTCGAGGTGCTGAAGCTGGTGGACGGCGCCCGCAGCGTGCCGGCCATCGTGGACAGCCTGGCGGCTAGGTACGACGCGCCGCGCGAGCTGATCGCCGCCGACGTGCAGGCGATGCTGCAGGACCTAGTTGAGAAGGGAGCGATCCGCCTATGAACGCCCTGATGCCCGTCGAGCGGCCGTTGGAGCCGCCGCTTGCCCTGCTGGCGGAGCTGACGCACCGCTGCCCGCTGCAATGCCCCTACTGCGCCAACCCGCTCAACCTGGAGCGCGCGGCGGCGGAGCTGGATACCGCGACGTGGCTGCGCGTGCTGGACGAAGCCGCGGCGCTGGGCGTGTTGCAGGTGCATTTCTCCGGGGGGGAGCCGACGGCGCGCAAGGACCTGCTGCAAGTGGTGCAGGGTGCGGCGCAGGCCGGGCTTTACAGCAACCTCATCACTTCGGGCGTCATGCTGGATTCGGCGTCGCTGGGGGCGCTGGCGGATGCCGGGCTGGACCATGTGCAGCTCAGCTTCCAGGACGCGGACGCGGCGCAGGCGGACCGCATGGGCGGCTACCGCGACGGGCATCGGCGCAAGCTGGTGGTGGCCGGGCTGATACGCGCGGCCGGGCTGCCGTTGACGGCCAATTTCGTGGTGCATCGGCAAAACCTGGAGCGGCTGCCGGAGATGCTGCTTCTGGGCGAGGAGCTGGGCGCCAGCCGGATCGAGATCGCGCATGTGCAGTACTACGGCTGGAGCCTGCTGAACCGCGCCGCGCTGATGCCGAGCCGCGTGCAGTTGGATGGGGCGAACGCCGAGGTCGCGGCGGCGCGGGAGCGGCTGCATGGGCGGATCACCATTGATTATGTCGTGCCGGACTACTACGCCGCGCGCCCCAAGGCCTGCATGGGAGGATGGGCGCGGCGGATCATCAACATCACGCCTGCCGGCCTGGCGTTGCCGTGCCACGCCGCCGAGACGTTGCCGGGGTTCGCCTGGCCCAACGTGCGCGACGTGCCGCTGGGCGCAGTCTGGACGGCGGACCCGGGGTTTGCCCGCTACCGCGGCACCGCCTGGATGCCGGACCCCTGCCGGTCCTGCGACCAGCGCGAGGTGGACTGGGGCGGCTGCCGTTGCCAGGCGCTTGCCTTGACGGGGGACGCCGGGGCGACCGACCCGGCCTGCGCCCTGTCGCCCGCGCATCACTTGATGGCCGAGGCCGTGCTGGAAGCGGACCGGCCGGTGCCCGACTTGATCTATCGCCGCATCCGCACCGCCGCGCTGGTGCGCTGATGGCGGCTTTTCTCCCTCTCCCTCCGGGAGAGGGCCGGGGTGAGGGAGGCCGCACGCACCGGCATTGGATTTGCAAGGATGGACGCCGCACGGACCGGCCTCGCCTCTGCAAGGCCCGGACCCGTTCCCAACCGGGCCGGGTTCCGTGCTCGCGGCTTTCCTCACCCCGGCCCTCTCCCGTAGGGAGAGGTAGCAGGCAGCGGTTCGGGCGGGTGCCTTGAAGCGCCGGGACGCCCTGTTGCTCGCTGCCGCGGCGGCCCTGCGCCCTGCCCGCGCGCACGCCGCCGCCGCCCATGACATGCAGGAGGTCGCCCCCGGCATCTGGGTCCGCCAGGGCGTCCATGAGGAGGCGACGGTCGCCAACCAGGATGGCATCGCCAACATCGGCTTCATCATCGGGCGGGACGCCGCCGCCGTGCTGGACCCTGGCGGCAGCTTGCAGGACGGGCAGGGGCTGCGCGCGGCGTTGCGCGCCCGCACGGACCTGCCGGTGCGCTATGTCGTGATGACGCACCTGCACCCGGACCATGTGTTCGGCGCAGCCGCGTTCGTGGACGACAATCCGGTATTCGTCGGCCATGCCCGGATGGCGGGAATGCTGGTGCAGCGCGGCGAGTTCTACCGCAACGCCCTGGCCGACGTGCTGGGGATCGAAGCCGCCGGGGACTACGCCAAGCCCGGCTTGCTGGTGCAGGACACCGCCACGCTGGACCTGGGCGGGCGCGTCCTGCAAGTGCGCGCCCACCCGACGGCGCACACCGACAACGACCTTTCCATCCTGGATGCGCAGACGGGCACGCTCTGGCTAGGGGATCTGCTGTTCGTGGACCGGGTGCCGGCGTTGGACGGCAGCATCCTGGGCTGGCTGGCCGTGACAAACGCCCTGCGTGCCGTCCCGGCGCGGCGGGCGGTGCCGGGGCATGGCCCGGTGTCGGTGCCATGGCCGGCATCCGCCGCCGCGCAGGAACGTTATTTGGGCGGACTGGTGCGTGACATCCGTGCCATGATCCGCCGGGGAGGCGACATCGAGACGGCGGTGGCGGAGGTCGGGCAGGCGGAGCGCGGCAACTGGCTGCTGTTCGACGATTACAACGGCCGCAACGTCACCACGGCGTTCAAGGAGCTTGAGTGGGAATAGCCCGGCGGCACAGCCGGCATGAGGGAGAATTCGGACCATGAAGCACGTCGCGACCGCGTTATGCCTGGGCCTGTTGATGGCGGCGCCCGCGTTGCCGGCCCAAGCCGAGGAAAGTCCGGCCGAGCGGGCGGAGCGCTGGGTGGACCTGAAGCACGCGGTGTTCGGCGAACGCCCGGTGCAGGAGGGCACGGGCGTGATCGCGCTGGACGCCCCGGCCCGCGCGCAGGACGCCGCCCTGGTCCCGATCACCATCAGCCTGTCCGCAGGCGGCGGCAGCGGGGGCGGGCGGGTCAAGGCGGTATGGGTGCTGGTGGACGGCAACCCCTCGCCGCTGGCCGGCACCTTCAAGTTCGGCCCTGCCGCGGACCGCCACATCCTGCGCACCCGCGTCCGGGTGGACCAATATACCCTGATGCACGCCGTCGCCGAAACCGAGGACGGCCGGCTGTTCAGCGCCGAGCGGTTCGTGAAGGCCGCCGGCGGCTGCTCCGCCCCGTCGCTCAAGGACCCGCAGCTTGCGATGTCCCGCCTGGGCCAGATGCGGCTGCGCGTCGAGGGGGAGGGGCCGCTGCAGGACGGGGAGGCGTCGTCGGCGCAGTTGCTGGTCAGCCACCCCAACAACAACGGGATGCAGGTGGACCAGGTCAGCCACAACTTCATTCCGCCGCGCTACATCCAGGACATTACCGTGCGCTACGGCGACCAGTTGGTGCTGACGGTGGACGCCGACATTTCGCTCAGCGAGGACCCGGCCATCACCTTCGGCTTCGTGCCGCACGGCGCCGGGCCGTTCCGGGTGGAGGTGCAGGACAGCACGCGGGCGGTGTTCAAGCAGGAGTTTCCGGCGGTGGGGGGGCGGAGCTAGGGGCGCTCAGCAGGGCAGCAAGGGCTGGGATGCCGGGGCGCTCGGCTAGGAGGCGGTCAAGGGTGCAGGGGCAGATGGCCGGCAGTGGTCGTGGCGTTCCGGAAGCATCCGACCTTTCCGTGACAGCCCTTGACGCCGTTGCATATATGCCTGGCAAGTTGATCTCCTTGCGCATTGCCGCCCGGAGCCGGCGCCGTGCGGCGCTCAAATGTTCTGCTGTCTCTATCCGCCAGTAGTCCACATCCTCGTTCAGCCGTTCGCCCGCCGCGATGCGACGCAACAGGTCGGCCTGGCGTTCGGACCAGGCTAGGGCATCGCGTTCATACAGGCCGTCGGGCATGGGTCGTGATACCTAAGCAGCCTTGCGCGGCTTGTCACACAGATGGCCTTCGGCCGTGCCAAGCCGCGCAAGGCTGCTTAGGTTTTTATCTGTGCGCAGACCTCCAGAGGTCTGCTTAGCTGCCAAGCCTGGCGAGAAGCGCCGTTATGTCGGGGCGCTCTGCAAGCAGGTCATCCAGCGTGAATGGGCACGCCTCGGGCAACGGGCGCGGTCCGCCAGTGTCGTCGGTTGCCGTCCGCGCAAGGTGCAGCGCCTTGGCATACTGATCGGGCAGGCTGATGCGCTGCCGCATGGATGGGGTGAAGCGGTCCTCTGCGTCTGCCAGGAATGCCCCGATCTCGTCATGCCAGTGCGCCGCGGCCCGGCTGCCCGGCCATGCCTGCAACTTCAGCAGGTGCAGCATCGCTTGCCGTACCAGGCTGTTGCAGGCGCGCAGTTCCGACAGGCCCACGTCCTGCACCTCTTCAATGACGTTGGGCCAGTCCACATCCTCGTTCAGCCGTTCGCCCGCCGCAATTCGACGCAACAGGTCGGCCTGACGTTCGGACCAGGCTAGGGCATCGCGTTCATACAAACTGTCGGGCATGGGTCGTGGTGCCTAGCTGCCAAGCTTAGCCATGAGCGTCTCCACATCGGGACGGCTCGCGATCAGGTCGTCGAGGACGAAGGGGCAGGCTTCCGGAAACGGGCGCGGCTCGCCCGTGTCGTCCGACCGGCCTCCCGCCTCGTAGAGCGCGTCTGCATACAGGTCGGGAATGTCGAGCCATTGCCGCATGGAGGGTGAAAAGCTCCGGCGGGCGCTGGCTAGGAAGCCTCGCGCTTCTCCGTGCCAGTGCGCCGCTGCCGCGTTCCTGGGCCAGGCGTGCAGCTTGAGGAGAGGAACCATTGACTGGACGAGAAGGCTTCTGACCGCACGCAGTTCCGACCGGCCCACGTCCTGCACTTCCTCGATCACGTTGGGCCAGTCCACGTCTTCGTTCAGCCGCTCGCCCGCGGCGATGCGGCGCAGCAAATTACCCTGCCGCTCCGACCAGACCAGGATGTCACGCTCGTAAAGACCGTCCGGCACCGCCTTCCTCCACCAGGGCTGACGACCCGACCATAGCGCCGCCGCCGCCTCGCCGCATCAGTGGCATTGCAACCCCACCTCCGCCTGCGCCCGGCGCAACTGCTCGGTCCGCTCCTTGGCAATCGGCGTGTCGCGGAACATCGCGCCGCGGTCGCCCAGGCCGCCCTGCTGCAAGCTCAGGATCGTGTTGGCCTGCTCGTAGTCCTCGTACGGCATCACGTCGGCGATGGTGTCTATGCCGCAGGCGCAGCGCTCCAGGTTCTCGCGCTTGAAGCCGTTGCTGCCCAGGCAGCCGATCACGTAGTCGGCGCGGGCGGCGGTCGGGTAGTCGTGCGCGGGGTGGCGCCCCTCGGCACGGGCGGCGGCGGCGAACGCCAGCAGGACGGCGGCGGCAAAGGCGGCACGGATCATGGCTGCACTCCCTGGAAGGTGGTCCGCTGCTCGAACGCCGGCGCCGCCATGCGTTCGTCCCGCGGCATGTTGATGCGTATCTCGGCGATCATGCCGGGCACCTTGTCCGACAGCGTGAAGGTGTAGGTCTTGGCCTGCACCTGGCTCACGCGCTCCAGCCGCTGCTCCTTTTGGAACGGGCGGACGGTCACGACCTGCGCCGCGACCTCCTGGCCGTCCAGCATGAAGGTGCCCGGCGCCACCTCCGAGGCGGAGACGAAGCCCTCGCGCAGCTTGTTGCGAAAATAGGACATGGACAGGCCGAGCTGGTCCTTCATCTCCGCCACGTCCCGCTCCAAGGTCAGCATCAGCAGCGGGTTGCCGCGAAAGTGATCCAGCTCGGGAAACGCGATCCGGCGCGGGCCGGTCAGGTAGTCGAACGCCAGGTCCTTGCTGCCGTCCGGGTTCACCTGGCGGACGTGGACCGCCACCGTGTCCGCGAATCCGGCAGCGCCGTCACGCACATAGGCGTAATTGAGCGTTTCGGCCCGGGTGACGTTCTGCAGGTGCGGCGTCTCGAACAGCAGCACCTGCGCCGGGCTGAGCGGGCGCGTGTCCTCGGCTTGCGGCTCTTCTGCCCTGGCCGCAGGCACTGCCGCACCGGCCAACAGCAACAAAGCCATTGCGCCCGACCGCATCAGCATCACACTCTTGCTTCGAGAGGGCTTGTCGCCAGAAGGGAATGCCATGATCGAATTGGTCCTTATGTATTGCCTGTCCAACAGCCCGGATCAGTGCGTCCAGCCGCGCGAGGTGCGCGAACCCATGGGCAGCCCCATCGAGTGCGCCATGCGGGCGCAGTCCCTGGCGCAGCAGTTCGTCGTCAGCCACCCCAGCTACCGCCTGTCCGGTTGGCGGTGCGAGGTGGACAAGCCGCGGGAGTTCCCGGCGTAGCTTCAGTTCCCGGCGTAGCTTCGGACGCGGCCCGGCGCAGCCATGCGCCGGGCCGCGCCGCTCAGTGAACCCCGCTCAGTGAACCCCGCTCAGTGAACCCCGCTCAGTGAACCCCGCTCAGTGAACCCCGCTCAGTGAACCCCGCTCAGTGAACCC
>JAABUK010003398.1_pt1 | contig 26971 bp, 27 predicted proteins | sample 5559141 | NCBI WGS metagenome assembly JAABUK01 (sample SAMN10711869, study PRJNA513367) | rock metagenome | isolation source: Antarctica rocks | place: Antarctica: Victoria Land, Pudding Butte nord | collected 2016-01-03
CCGGCGACTGGCTGGAGACGGCGGTGCATGACGGCGCGGTGCTGGCCATGGCGGCCGATGGCGGGGGCTGGGTAACCGGCGGCGACGATGGCGGGTTCCGCCGGGTCGCGGCCGACGGCGCCGTCACACAGATCGCCGCTTTCGGGTCCAAGTGGGTGGAGCAGGTCGCTGCCTTCGCCGATGGCAAGTCCGCGGTGCTGGCCTGCGCCGTCGGCCGCGGCGTCCACCTCTACCAGCCCGGCGGGGAGCGGCTGAAAAGCCTCGAGCATCCCTCGACCGTCACCGGGCTCGCCTTCGACGGCCGTGGCAAGCGGGTCGCCGCCTCGCATTACAATGGCTGTAGCCTGTGGTTCGTGGCTGCCAAGACCGGCAGCCCGCGCCTGATGGAATGGAAGGGCAGCCACGTCGGCGTGGCGCTGCATCCTGGCGGCGACGCCGTGGTCACCGCGATGCAGGAGAACGCGCTGCACGGCTGGCGGCTGGCGAACGGCCAGCACATGCGCATGAGCGGCTACCCCAGCAAGACGGAGAGCCTGTCATTCAGCCGCACCGGCAAGTGGCTGGCCTCCTCGGGCGCCGAGAGCATCGTGCTCTGGCCCTTCTTCGGCGGGGGACCGATGGGCAAGGCGCCGCTCGAGCTGGCGGGCGGCGACGGCGTTACCTGCACGCGGGTGGCCTTCCACCCGCAGGACGAGCTTGTGGCGGCCGGGTTCTCCGACGGGCTGGTGGTGATCGCGGACGTGGCGAGCGAGCGCATCCTGCCTGTGGCGCCGCCGGGACAGGGGCCGGTCTCCGCGCTGGCCTGGGCCCCCGACGGCACGCGCCTGGCGATCGGAACCGAGACCGGGCTCGCGCTTCTATTCGATCTTTCCACACGCTGAAGGGACCTTCGATGGACCGCATCACCGCGCAGGGCATGCGAATGCCCAAGCTGGGTCTGGGCACGTGGCGGATGAAGGGCCCGGACTGCACCAAGGCGGTGCAGCAGGCGCTGGGCTTGGGCTACCGCCATATCGACACCGCCGAGATGTACGGCAACGAGGAGGCGGTCGGCGAGGCGCTGGCCAATGGCGGCGTGCCCCGGGCCGACATCCACCTGACGACGAAGGTCTGGTGGGAGAACCTGGGCGCGGACGCCATGCAGCGCTCGGCCGAGGCGAGCCTGGCGAAGCTGCGCACCGACTATGTGGACCTATACCTGATCCATTGGCCCTCGCCCGAAATGGACTTGCCGGACGCCATCCAGAACCTGATGCGGGTCCAGGAGCGCGGGCTCGCGCGGGCGATCGGCGTGTCCAACTTTCCGATGGCCCTGCTGCGCCGCGCGGTGGAGGAGATCGGCGCCCCGGTGGCCTGCAACCAGTTCGAGTACCACGTCCTGCTCGGCCAGAGCGAGCTGGTGGGCTACGCGCAAGGGCAGGGCGTGGCGGTGTCGGCCTATGCGCCGCTCGCCCAGGGCCGGCTGGCGGAGCACGAGGAGTTGCAGGCGATCGCCGCCAAGCACGGGGCGACGCCGGCGCAGGTGGCGCTGAAATGGTTGCTGGACCAGCCGGGCGTCGCCGCCATCCCCAAAGCAAGCCGCAGGGAAAGCCAGCAGGCCAACCTCGACGCGCTGCGGATCGAACTCGACGACACCGACCGCGCCGCGATCTCGATGCTGCCCAAGACCAGCCGGTTCGTGAACCCGGGCTGGGCGCCGGTCTGGGACCGCGCAGGGTAGGCCCTTGTCCCTGCCGGTGCTGGACGTGCGAGCCGGGCAGGGCCGGGCAGGGCAGGGCGCGGCCCGGCTCGGCGTGACCCTGGTGTTCCTGGCCAATGGTTCCGGCTTCGGCGCCTGGGCGGCGAGCATCCCGGCCATCAAGCAGGCGCTGGGCTTGTCGGGCACCGCGCTCGGCGGCGCGTTGCTGGCGCTGGGCCTGGGCGCCGTGCTGGCCATGCCGCTGGCCGGCTGGCTGGGGGCCCGCCGGGTGCCGCATCTGCTGAGCCTGGGCGGGCTGCTGCAGGCGGCGTTGCTGCCCTTGCCGGGCCTGGCCGGCGGGCTCGCCTTGCTGGCCGCGTCGCTGCTGCTGCTTGGCGCCTGCGCCGGCGCCACGGATGTTTGCATGAACGCGCGCGCCTCCGAGGTGGAGCGGGCGAGCGGGCGGGCGATTATGTCGTCCTTCCATGCGGCCTTCAGCCTGGGCGGGCTGGTGGGGGCGGGCGTGGTGGCCGGAATGATCCTGGCAGGCTTCGGCGCGCTGGGCGGCCTGCTGGCGACGTCGGGGCTGATCGTGGCGCTGATGGCGGCGCATGCCGTGCTGGACCGGGACGCGACCCTGGCCGCGCCCGCCGCCCGGGGCGGCTTCGCCTGGCCCGGCTGGCCGCTGATGGGGCTTGGCCTGCTCTGCCTGCTGGCCTTCATGACCGAGGGGGCGGTGGGCGACTGGTCCGGCGTGTTCCTGGCGCAAGTGGCGGGGCTGCCGGCCTCGGCCGCCGCCAGCGGGTTCGCCGCGTTTTCGCTTGCCATGATCGTGGGCCGGCTGACGGGCGACCGGGTGGTGCGGCGGTTCGGCCCCGCCGCCGTGCTGCGGGCCGGCGCCGCCCTGGCCGCCGGGGGCTTCGGCCTGGCGATCCTGCTGCCCTGGGTTGCCGCGGCCGGATTCGCGCTGGTCGGGCTGGGGGCGGCGAACATGGCGCCGGTGCTGTTCTCCGCCGCAGGCCGGGCCGGCGCCGCCGCGAGCACGGGCGTGGCCGTGGTGGCGACGCTCGGCTATGCCGGTTTCCTGCTGGGACCGCCGGCGATCGGCGTGTTGGCCGACCTGGTGGGGCTGCGGGCGGCGATCGGCCTGCTGATCGCCGCCGTCGCCGCAATCGCCGTCTGCAGCGGGGCCACCCTCCGCAACCAGCCCCGCTGACATCTCGTTGACAGCTCGCTTTTCTGCCGCCATGTGCTGGGAACTGGCATGTGCTGGGGAACTGGCATGTGTTGGGAACTGGCGGACCGAGCGGGTGGAGACAGCGGCCTATGGATAGCCTGGAACTCAACAAGGCCTGTGCAGCCGTCCTGCTCGCGGGCATCGCCTTCGTGGGCGCCGGCGTGCTGGGCAACGCGCTCGTCCACCCGCACCAGCTCGAACATGCCGCCATCACCATCAACGTGCCGGACGCCAATCAGCCGACCGGCGGCGCGTCGGCGGCGCCGGAGCCGCCGATCGCCGTCCTGCTCGCCTCGGCGGACGCCGCGCGCGGCGAGGCGGGCGTGAAGGCGCAGGGCTGCGTCGCCTGCCATAGCTTCAACGAAGGCGGCAAGGTGGGTGTCGGGCCCAACCTCTATGGCGTGGTCGGCGCCCCGCACGGGCACCAGCAGGGCTTTCAGTACTCGGCCTCGTTGAAGGCCAAGCCGGGGCCGTGGACGTTCGACGAGATGAGCGCGTGGTTGCTGAAGCCGAACGCATACGCGCCCGGAACCAAGATGAGCTATGCTGGGCTCGCCGACCCGAAGAAGCGGGCCGACATCATCGAATATCTCCGCACCTTGGCCGCAAATCCGGAGCCGAAGCCGGACGCGCCGGCGCAGCCCCCCGCAGCCCCGGCTGGGGCGCCGGGTCCGACCCGCTAAGCCGCGCGCCGCAAGCTGAGCGTCGACCACGCGGCCGATAGTGCGCGGACGAGGTGGTGCATGTCGGCGTCCGTGTGCAGCGGCGAGGGCGTGATCCGCAGGCGTTCGGTCCCGCGCGGCACCGTCGGATAGTTGATGGGCTGCACATAGATGCCATGCTCGTCGAGCAAGAGGTCGCTCACCCGCTTGCATTGCACGGGGTCGCCGACCATCACCGGCACGATGTGGCTCCGGTTGTCGGCGTGCGGCAGCCCGGCCCCGTCGAGCGCGCGGCGCAGCGCGGCCACCTTAAGCTGCTGCTGCGCCCGCTCCGCCGAGCTGGCCTTGAGGTGGCGGATGCTGGCGAGCGCACCGGCGGCCACGCAAGGGGGCAGGGCGGTCGTGAAGATGAACCCGGACGCGTAGCTGCGCACAAAGTCGCACAGCGCCGCCGAGCCCGCGATGTAGCCGCCGACCACGCCGAACCCCTTGGCCAGCGTGCCCTCGATCACGCTGATCCGGTGGGCGAGGCCGTCGCGTTCGGCGATGCCGCCGCCCCGCGCGCCGTACAGGCCGACCGCATGCACCTCGTCGAGGTAGGTCATGGCCTCGTGCGCCTCGGCCACGTCGCAAATCTCGGCGATCGGTGCGATGTCGCCGTCCATCGAGTAGATCGACTCGAAGGCGATCAGCTTCGGTGCGCCCGGGTCGAGGCGGGACAGCTTGCGGTCGAGGTCGGCCGGGTCGTTGTGCGCGAACACCAGCTTCTCGGCCCGGCTGTGCCGGATGCCCTCGATCATCGAGGCATGGTTGTTGGCATCCGAGAGCACGACGCAGCCCGGCATGCGGCCGGCAAGCGTGCTGAGCGCCGCCCAGTTGGCCATGTAGCCGGAGTTGAACAGCAGGGCCGCTTCCGTGCGGTGCAGGTCGGCCAGCTCTTCTTCCAGCAGCACGTGGTAGTGATTGGTCCCCGAGATGTTGCGGGTGCCGCCGGCGCCGGCGCCGCAACGGTCGAGCGCCTCGTGCATCGCCGCCAGCACGATCGGGTGCTGCCCCATGCCGAGGTAATCGTTCGAGCACCAAACGATGACCTCGCGGCGGTGGTTGTCCCGGATGTGGGTCGCACGCGGAAACTCCCCGGCCCGGCGCTGCAGGTCGGTGAACACCCGATAGTTGCCGTCCCGCCGCAGTCCTTCGAGCTCCCTGCGGAAGAAGGATTCGTAGTTCATGGCTCCCTCCCCGTGGCGGCAACGGTAGAATCCCAGACCGGGTATTGCAAAGCCGGCCCTTTGCAGGCCGTGTGGTGTCGTCTCCCTCCGGGTCCCGGCCCGGCCGGAGCACTTCCTGATGAAGGCGCACAGCATCGGCTTCGACGAGATCACGCCCGCCAACATCCTGACCTTCGACCTCGAGGGGGTGCTGGTCGCCGGCACGGCGCGGCCGCACAGCGAGCGGTTCATCCATTCCGAGATCTTCCGCGCCCGGCCAGACGTGAACGTGGTCATTCACACCCACCCCACCCACACCGTCGCCTTGTCGGCCACCGGGCAGCCGATGCGCCCCTCGAGCCAGGGCGGCGCGATGTTCACGGGCGCGCTGCCCGTCTACACCGAGACGATGGACCTGATCCGAACCCAGGCGATGGGCCGCAGCCTGGCGGCGTGCCTTGGGTCCCACCACGCCGTGCTGATGCGCAGCCACGGCGTGACCATGACCGGACCCAGCCTGGAACAGGCGGTCGTGCTCTGCGTGATGCTGGAGGAGGCCGCCCGCGTCCAGCTCCTGGCCACCGCGGCCGGCGGGGACGGCTGGGAGTTCCCCCCCCGAGGACGTGGCCCGGCTGAAGGCGAAGCTGATGAGCCCGGAGCAATTTACCGTCAACTTCGCCTATCTCGCGCGCAAGGCCGCAGCTATTGCCATGCCGCTCCCAATCCGCCATACCGCGCCCGCTCGCGATCATCGCGGGTAATTCACAGGCGGGGCGCCTTTCCCGGGGTCAATCCCGGTTCCGGTGCCGCAAGGCTCGGTCCCGCCGAGGATCAACCGGATAGCAGGAAAGGACACGCCCCAATGGCGATGCCCGACTTTACCCTCCGCCAGTTGCTGGAAGCCGGCGTGCATTTCGGCCACCACACGCGCCGCTGGAACCCGCGCATGGGGCCGTATATCTTCGGCATTCGCAACCAGGTCCACATCATCGACTTGCAGCAGACCGTGCCGATGCTGGACCGCGCGCTCCGCGCCGTGCGCGATGTCACCGCCGCCGGCGGGCGCGTGCTGTTCGTGGGCACCAAGCGCGCCGCGGCCGAATACGTGGCCGACAGCGCCAAGCGTTGCGGCCAGTATTACGTCAACCACCGCTGGCTCGGCGGCATGCTGACCAACTGGAAGACCATCACCGGCAGCATCAAGCGCCTGCGCCAGATCGAGGAGATGCTCGGCGGCAACATCGAGGGTCTGACCAAGAAGGAGGTGCTCGACATCACCCGCGACCAGGAGAAGCTGGAGCGCGCGCTGGGCGGCATCAAGGACATGGGCGGCCTGCCGGACATCCTGTTCATCATCGATACGAACAAGGAGAAGCTGGCCGTCGAGGAGGCGACCAAGCTCGGCATCCCCGTCGTGGCCGTGCTCGACAGCAACTCCGACCCCACGGGCGTGACCTACCCCATTCCCGGCAACGACGACGCCATCCGCGCGATCACGATGTACTGCGACCTGGTTGCCGGCGCCGTGCTGGACGGCATCAGCGCGGAGATGGTGGCCTCGGGCCGGGATCTGGGCGCCAGCGAGGAGCTGCCGCACCAGGCCCTGGTGCAGGAGGCCCCGGCGCACCAGGCTCCGGCGCAGGAGGCCCCGGCGCACGAGGCCCCGGCGCACGAGGCCCTGGCGCCGCGGCCCGAGCCGGAGGCCCCGGCCGAGCAGCCGGCGGCCTAGGGGGAACGAACATGGCCGAGATTACAGCCGCCCTCGTCAAGGACCTGCGCGACAAGACCGGCGCCGGCATGATGGACTGCAAGCGCGCCTTGACCGAGGCGGGCGGCGACACCGAAGCGGCCATCGACTGGCTGCGTAAGAAGGGCCTCTCCCAGGCCGCGAAGAAGAGCGGGCGTGTGGCGGCCGAAGGGCTCGTCGGCGTCGCCAGCGCCAAGAACCGGGCGGCGATGGTTGAGGTGAACGCCGAGACCGACTTCGTCGCCCGCAACGAAGCCTTCCAGGGCCTGGTGCAGACCGTGGCGCAGGTGGCGCTCGACGTCGGCGAGGACGTGGACGCCATCCGCGCCGCCCCCTACCCCGACACCGGCCGCACCGTGGGCGAGGAATTGACCCATCTCGTCGCGACCATCGGCGAGAACATGACGCTGCGCCGGGCGCGGGTGATGGCGGTCGAGAACGGCGTGGTGGCGACCTATGTCCACAACGCGCTGCGGCCGGGCCTGGGCAAGATCGGCGTGCTCGTCGGCATCGAGAGCGGCTCCGAACTCGCAGCACTCGAGACGCTCGGCCGCCAGGTCGGCATGCACGTGGCCGCGACCCGGCCGGAGGCGCTCGACGTCTCCGCCGTCGACCCAGCCGCGCTCGAGCGCGAGCGCGCCGTGCTGACCGAGCAGGCCCGCGCCTCCGGCAAGCCCGACGCCATCATCGAGAAGATGGTCATGGGCCGCATCCAGAAATACTACGAGGAGGTGGTGCTGCTGGAGCAGGTCTGGGTGCATGACGGCGAAAGCCGGGTAAAAGCCGTGGTGAAGAAGGCCGGGGCGAGCCTGTCCGGCTTCGCGCGCTTCACCCTGGGCGAGGGCATCGAAAAGGAGGCGGGCGACTTCGCCGCCGAGGTGGCCGCCGCGGCCGGGCTGCCCCCGGCTTGACCGGCGCGGCCCCACCCGCGCTTGTGAGGGGTGGCGGCAACCTCTAGGTTGCGGCCGCCTCGCGCTGCAACCGACCCACAAGGACTTCATGCCCGTTCCGCCGGCCTACAAGCGCGTCTTGCTGAAGGTGTCCGGGGAGGCGCTGATGGGCGGCAAGGACTACGGCCTGGACGCGGATACGCTGTCCCGCATCTCGGCCGATGTCAGCGACGTCGTCACCAGCGGCGTCGAGGTGTGCCTGGTGGTCGGCGGCGGCAACATCTTCCGCGGCATCTCGGGTGCCGCCGCCGGGATGGACCGCGCGCAAGCCGACTACATGGGCATGCTGGCGACGGTGATGAACGCGCTCGGCCTGCAGAGCGTGCTGGAGCGCCGCGGCGTGCCCACCCGCGTGCAATCGGCGATCCCGATGAGCACGGTCTGCGAACCCTATATCCGCCGCCGGGCGGAACGGCACATGGAGAAGGGGCGGGTGGTGATCTTCGCCGCCGGCACGGGCAATCCCTTCTTCACCACCGACACCGCCGCCGCACTCCGCGCCGCCGAGATGAAGTGCGACGCGCTGCTCAAGGGCACCCAGGTGGACGGCGTCTATTCCGCCGACCCCCGCAAGGTGCCCGCTGCCGAGCGCTACGACGAGCTTACATACCATGACGTGCTGGCCCAGGACCTGGCGGTGATGGACGCCGCCGCCATCAGCGTGGCGCGGGAAAACGGGCTGCCGATCATCGTCTTCGACATCCACGCGCCCGGCGCCTTTGCAAGCGTGATGCGCGGCGAGGGCCGGTTCACGCGCATCATCGAACCAAGCTAGGGAGTTCGCCCGTGCCCGCCGACCTGAGTAGCTTGAAGCAAGACCTGACCCGGCGCATGGACGGCGCGCTCGAAACCCTCCGCCGCGATTTCGGCGGCCTGCGCACCGGCCGCGCCAGCCCCGCCTTGCTGGAGCCGGTCAAGGTCGAGGCCTACGGCACCGAGGTGCCCATCACCCAGGTGGGGACCATCGGCGTGCCGGAGCCGCGCATGATCACGGTGCAGGTCTGGGACCGCACGCTGGTGGGCGCGGTCGAGCGGGCCATCCGCGACAGCGGGCTCGGCCTCAATCCGGGCTCCGACGGCCAGGTCGTGCGCGTCCCGATCCCGCAGCTGACGGCCGAGCGGCGGGCCGAGCTGGCCAAGGCGGCCGGACGCTATGCCGAGGGCGCCCGCGTGGCGATCCGGGGCGTGCGGCGCGACGGCATGGACCAGATCAAGGGCTTCGAGAAGAAAGGCGAGATCGGCGAGGACGAGATGAAGGATTGGTCCGATCAGGTGCAGAAGATAACCGACGGCTACATCAAGCGGATCGACGAGTTCCTGTTCGATAAGGACAAGGAGATCCGGCAGGTCTGACGAAAATGGGCATCCCCGAGGTTCAAGCGCCTGCACGGACGGGCGACGCCAGCCCGGCGCCGGCGCACGTCGCCATCATCATGGACGGCAACGGCCGCTGGGCCCGCGCGCGCGGGCTGCCGCGGGTGGCCGGCCACCGCGCCGGCGCCCAGGCGGTGCGCCGCACCGTGGAGTCAGCCATCGCCTGCGGCGTCGGCTGGCTGACGCTCTATGCGTTCAGCAGTGAGAACTGGCGCCGCCCGGCCGAAGAGGTGCTCGATCTGACGGGCCTGCTGCGCCACTATATAAGGCAGGAACTGGCCGAAATGTCCCGCGAGGGCGTGCGGGTCCGCGTCATCGGCGAGCGCACGCGCTTCGACGCGGAGACCCAGGCGGAGCTGAACCGGGCGGAGGCCGCGACCCAGGGCAACGCCCGCCTCAACCTGAATGTCGCCCTATCATACGGTGCGCGGGACGAGATCCTCGCTGCCGCCCGCGCCGCGGCAATCGCGGCCGTGTCGGGCCGGCTGCGCCCGGCAGACCTGGACGAGCCAGCCTTCGAGCGGTTCCTGTCCACGGCCGGCATGCCCGATCCGGACCTGGTGATCCGCACCTCGGGCGAGCGGCGGCTTTCCAATTTCCTGCTATGGCAATCCGCCTATTCCGAGCTGGTGTTCCTCGACGTGCTGTGGCCCGACTTCGGCCGCGCCGATTTCGACGGCGCGTTGGCGGAGTTCGCTCGCCGCGAACGCCGGTTCGGTGGGTGCTCTGACTAGCCGGACGCGGACGGACGCCCCTCCGCCCCGCCCGGGGTCACGCTGGAACGACCTGGGCAGGCGCGCCTTGTCGGCCGCGTTGCTGGCGCCGGTCGCGCTGGCATGCATCTGGTTCGGCGCGGAGCCCTGGATGGGGCTGCTGGCGCTGGCCGCCGCCGGGCTTTCGGTGGAGTGGGTTTGGCTCTGCGGCCGGACGCCTTGGCGCGCGCCGGGCATCGCGGTGCCGCTGGTCGTGCTGCTGGGCGGCGTGGCGGCGGCCCTGGACCAGCAGGGGGTAGGCTTCGGCATCCTGCTGGCAGGCTTCGGCCTGCTGTGGCGGCTGAGCGGCCAACTGCCGCTCGCGGCTGGCATCCTCTACGTCGGGATCGGGGCGATCGCGCTCGTCTGGTTGCGCCAGGCCGGGGGCGACGCCGGCCGCGCCAACGTGCTGTTCCTGGTGTTGGTCGTCTGGGCCAGCGACATCGGCGCCTATGCGGCCGGGCGGCTGTTCGGCGGGCCGAAGCTGGCGCCGGCGCTGTCGCCGGGCAAGACCTGGTCCGGCTCGGCGGGCGGCCTGCTCGCGGCGATGCTGGTCGGCGCGGTCGCTGCCGGCCTGCTGGCGCCGGCGTCCTGGGGCCGGGCGGCCGCGATCGCCGCCCTGCTAGGGGTCGCCTCGCAAGCGGGAGACTTGCTCGAAAGCGGGATCAAGCGGCATTTTGGCGTCAAGGATTCCGGGCGGTTGATTCCCGGGCATGGCGGGCTGCTGGATCGGTTAGACGGATTGCTGGCCGCCGCCCCGGCGGCCGCGGCGCTGGCGATGGTGGTGGGCCGGGGAGGCGTATTGTGGGAATGAAGGCTCGGTCGGTCAGCGTGCTGGGCAGCACGGGCAGCGTCGGGACCAGCACGGTCGACCTGCTGGCCGCCAACCCCGGGCAATTCCAGGTTCATGCCCTCGTGGGCGGCCGTAATGCGGCACTGCTGGCGACGCAGGCGATCGGGCTCGGGGCGCAACTGGCCGTCATCGCCGATCCCTCCGCCCACGCGGCGCTGGACCGAGCCCTGGCCGGCAGCGGCATCGCCACCGCGAGCGGCGCCGAAGCGGTGGTCCAGGCCGCCAGCGTGCCCGTGCACTGGACCATGGCGGCGATCACCGGGGCGGCCGGGCTGCCGAGCACGCTGGCGGCCATCCGGCGCGGCGGCGTGATCGCGCTGGCCAACAAGGAGGCGCTGGTCTGCGCCGGCGAGGTGATGCTGAGCGCCGTGCGCGAGGCTGGCGCCACGCTGCTGCCGGTGGACTCCGAACACAACGCCATTTTCCAGGCCATGGCGGAGGGCAATCGCGGCGCGGTGGAGCGCATCGTGCTCACCGCCTCCGGCGGCCCGTTCCGCAGCGCCTCGCTGGACGACATGGCGCGCGCGACGCCGGAGGCCGCATTGCGGCATCCCGTATGGTCGATGGGCGCCAAGATCAGCATCGACTCCGCCACCATGTTCAACAAAGGCCTCGAGCTGATCGAGGCCGCGCGGCTGTTCGCCATGGACGAAGCCGATATCGGCGTGCTGGTGCATCCGCAATCCGTCGTGCACGGCATCGTCTATTACCGGGATGGCAGCATGCTGGCGCAGCTCGGCGCGCCCGACATGCGGATCCCGATCGCGCACGCGCTGGCCTGGCCGGCGCGGCTGGCGACGTCGTCGCCGCGGCTGGACCTCGCCGCGCTGGGCCGTCTCGAGTTCGCCGAACCCGACCCGGTCCGATTTCCCGCGCTGCGCCTGGCGCGCGACGCCTTGCGGGCGGGCGGTGGCGCACCCACAATCCTATCGGCGGCCAACGAGGTGGCGGTCGATGCATTCTTGGTCGGCCGTTTGGGCTTTACCGAGATCGCCGTGCTGGTCGAGTCCGTGCTCGAACGGCTGGGCAGCCCCGGCGCCGACACGCTTGATGCGGTGATGGACCTGGATGCCGCGGCCCGCCGTGCCGCCGAACGCGTCGCTGCCGCCCGGGCAGCCTGAGATGAGGAACCATTGATGGCTGTAATCCCCGACTTCGCCCGCAACGCCGCCGCTTTTGTGGTGGTGCTGGGCGTGCTGGTGTTCGTCCACGAGCTCGGCCACTATCTCGCGGCCCGGTGGCGCGGCGTCCATGTCGAAACCTTCTCGATCGGCTTCGGCCGCGCCTTGCTGAGCTGGACGGACCGGGTCGGCACGGTCTGGAAGGTGGCCTGGCTGCCGCTGGGCGGCTACGTGAAGCTGCACGGCCAGGAGCGGCCGGAGGACGTCGCCGACGAGGTGCAGGCCGGCTGGCAGGCCGGGCGCACGTTCCATGGCAAGTCGGTGCTCTCCCGCGCCATCGTGGTGGCGGCGGGGCCGGTGGCCAACTTCCTGCTCGCGGCCGTGCTGTTCGCCGGCCTGTTCGCAACCGCCGGGCGGCCTGTCAGCCTGCCGGTGATCGGCGACGTGGTGGCCGAGGGCGCCGCGGCCCGGGCCGGGCTGCTGGCCGGGGACCGCGTCGTATCGATCGACGGCGCGACGGTTGCGCGCTTCGAGGACCTGCAGCGCATCGTTTCGGCCAATCCCGACCGGCCGCTCAGCGTCCGCGTCCTGCGCGGAGGGCAGGAGCAGACGGTGCCGGTGACGGCCGGTTCGCGCGAGGGTGCCGCGGGCCGCCGGGTCGGCGTGCTCGGCGTGCGCGGTGGGGCGGCGGAGTTCGTCCGGCTCGACCCGGTCGCGGCCTTGGCCGCTGGGGTCACCCAGACCTGGGACGTGACGGCGCAGACGATCCAGGGCCTCGGCCAGATGCTGAGCGGCGCCCGCAACACCGACGAGCTGAGCGGCCCGCTCGGCATCGCGCAGCTCTCGGGCCAGGTGGCGTCGCTGGGGCTGGCCAGCCTGATCAGCTTCATCGCGGTCCTTTCGGTCAATCTCGGCCTGATCAACCTGTTCCCAATCCCGATCTTGGACGGTGGGCACCTGGTGTTTTACGCGATGGAGGCGTTGCGCGGGCGGCCGCTGCCGGCGCGGGTGCAGGAGTTTGGGTTCCGTGCCGGATTCGCGGTGCTGGCGGGGCTGTTCGTCTTTGCGACTTGGAACGATCTGTCGCATCTGGGCCTGTTCCGTTGGGTCCGTGGCTGACATCCTGGTGTAGCAGCGCCTGGGCTTGTCACGCCTGCCCGGTCGCAGGCCGCTCATAGGCCTTGGCTTGGCGCGCCGCTGCGCCTAGAAGCAGGCGCTCGGGGCCTGCCGGCGCCGACGAAGTGTTCCCGGGGGGAATCGCCTGTTGCCAACGAAACGCGCCAAGCTGCTCGCTGCCGCCTGCCTGCTCCCGCTGCTCGCTTCGGGGGCCGCCGACGCGCAGCAGCGTCCAACCATCCGCACGCCCGCCGTGCGCGCCAACCTGGGGCGGCCCGGCGCCGACGGCAGCATTTCCACAATTAAGGTGGAGGGCAACCAGCGGATCGAAGAGAGCACCATCCGCTCGTACATGCTCGTTCAGCCCGGGGATCCCTTCGATCCCGACCGCATCGACCGCAGCCTCAAGACCCTCTACGCGACCGGCCTGTTCCAGGACGTGAACCTTCGTCGCGAGGGCAGCACCCTGCTGGTGCGCGTCGCCGAGAACCCGATCGTCAACCGCATCGCCTTCGAGGGCAACCGCAAGCTGAACGACGACGCCTTGCGCCCGGAGCTGCAGCTGCGCGCGCGCGCCGTGTTCACGCCCCAGCTGGCCCAGGCCGACCGGCAGCGGCTGCTGGACGCCTACGCCAAGAAGGGTCGCTTTGCCGCCTCGGTCGAGCCCAAGGTCATCCGGCTCGACCAGAACCGCGTCGACGTGGTGTTCGAGATCAACGAGGGCGACACCACGCTGGTGAGCCGGGTTGCGATGGTGGGCAACCGGGCGTTCAGCGAGAACCGCCTGCGCGAGGTCATCGCCAGCCGCGAAGAGGCGTTCTGGCGCTTTCTATCCAACAGTGACCAGTACGACCCGGAGCGGGTGAACTTCGACAAGGAGTTGCTGCGGCGGTTCTACCTCAAGAACGGCTATGCGGATTTCGAGGTCAAGGACGCGACCGCCGAGCTTGCGCCGGACCGTTCGGCGTTTTTCCTGACGTTCAACTTGAGCGAGGGCGAGAAATACCGGGTCGGCCAGGTCGGCATCGACAGCAAGTTGCGCAACCTCAACGCCGATGACCTGAAGCCACTGCTGCGGATCGAGACCGGGGACACCTACGACGGCGACATCGTCGAAAAGACCACCGAGGCGCTGCAAGCCGCCGTGCAGGACCGCGGCTACGCCTTCGTGGAGGTAAAGCCGCGCATCGCCCGCGACCGGACCAAGAAGACCGTGGACCTGGTGTTCGACATCACCGAGGGCCCGCGCGTGTTCATCGAGCGGATCGACATCACCGGCAACACCCGCACCAAGGACAAGGTGATCCGCCGCGAGTTCCGGCTGGCCGAGGGCGATGCGTTCAACGCGGCGACGGTGCGGCGCTCTCGCCAGCGGCTGCAGGACCTCGGCTATTTCAACAGCGTGCAGGTGCAGCCCTCGCCGGGTTCAGCGTCCGACCGGGCCATCCTGAACACCGTGGTGGACGAGAAGGCGACCGGCGAGCTGACCCTCGGCGGCGGCTACTCGACCGATTCCGGCGCGCTGGTCAACGTGGGCCTGCGCGAGCGCAACCTGATCGGCACCGGCATCGACGGCAGCATCAACGGCGTGCTGGCGCAGCGGCGCAGCCAGATCGACCTGTCGATCACCGATCCCTACTTCCTGGATCGCAACCTGGTGGCCGGCTTCGACCTCTTCCACGTGCGCAACAACAACCAAGACATCGCGGCCTACAACGAGCGGCGGACAGGCGGCGCCTTGCGTCTGGGCTACGAGTTCAACGAACACCTGCGCCAGGCCTGGACCTACACCTTGGTCGACCGGAACGTGTTCAACGTGCAGCCCGGGGCCAGCATCTACGTACGCAACCAGGCCGGCGGATCGCTGCTGTCGCAGTTGGGGACGACCTTGTCGCTGGATTACCGGGACAGCCGCACCGACCCGCATGACGGCTTCCTGGTCCGCGTGGGTGCGGACCTCGCCGGGCTTGGCGGCACGGCCCGCTATCTTCGCAGCAAGGTGGACGCCACGTACTATATCCCGCTGGAAAGCATCACCGGCGACTCCGACTGGAGCGTCGCCATCTCGGCAGGCGGCGGCTACCTCGCGCAGTTGGGCAAGGAGGAGAAGATCATCGACCGCTTCTTCCTCGGCGGCGACAACCTGCGCGGCTTCCAGTCGGGCGGCGCCGGCCCGCACGCGGTGGGCGGAACCACGGTCGACAGTATCGGCGGCCGGCTGATCTACACGCAATCCACGGAACTGCGCTTCCCGCTGCCGATCTCGGCCGACCTTGGCCTGTCCGGCCGGGCCTTCGTCGACATCGGCTCGCTCTCGCAGGTGAGCAAAGTCACCGACTTGTCGGGGATCAACACGATCGTCACCGACGACCCGACGCCGCGGGTCGCCTCAGGGGTGGGCGTGTCGTGGAAGACGCCGTTCGGCTTGATCAACGTCGACGTGGCGCAGGCGATCGTGAAACGCAAATACGATCAAACCCAGGTTTTCCGGTTTGGTTTCGGAACGAGGTTCTAGCTTGCAAACCCATCCTGTCGTTCGGTCTGCCCTGCTCGCGGCTGGCCTGCTGATCCCCCTTGCGCCGGCCGCGGCGCAGCAAAACCCAGGCTTCTTCGTTCCGCCCAGCGCTGCGCCGCCCGCCGGGGCGCCGCGTCCGGCCGCACCACGGCCGGCGCCGCGGCCGGCTGCGCCCAACGTGCAGACGCTCGCGCCGCCGCCCTCGCAGGGCCCGATCGTCGGTGGTCCGCCGCAGGACGACGCGCCGCCGCTGCAGGTTCAGCTGCCGCCAGTGCCGGATTTGCCGCCGATGCCGCGCGGCACCGCGCCCCCCGCGGCCGTCATCGGCGTGCTGGGCATCCCCGACATCATGCGCGCCTCCTCGGCGGCGCAGCAGGTCGAGAAGATCATCGGCGAGCGGCGGGAAAAGCTGAACACCGACGCGCAGAAGGAGCAGGCCGCCTGGCGCGACCTGCAGCAGGCGCTGGCCAACCAGCGCGCCGGGCTGAGCGCCGACCAGATCCGCACCAAGGAGCGGGAGCTGCAGGAGCGGATCACCAACGCGCAGCGCGTGTTCCGTGACCGGAACCGGATCATCCAGGAAGCCGGCCAGGTCGGGCTTGCGCAGATCGAGCGCATGCTGATTGCGGTAATTCGCCAGGTCGCGGAAAGCCGGGGCATGAACCTGGTGCTGCACCGGGCCCAGGTTGCCCTCAACATCAACGAGTTCGACGTCACCGAGCAGGTGGTGGAGCAGATGAACAAGGTATTGGCGAGCGTGACCTTGCCGCCCGAAGGCGTTTCCGCGGCGGTAGCGGCCGCACCGCCGCCCGGGACGCCCCCCCCTCCCGCGCCCGGTGCCACGCCGGCCGCGGCCAACCCGGCGACTGCCCCGCAACCCGGACCCGCTACCCCCCGGCGCTAGCCATGGGGGCCTGGCACTAGCGATGCGGCCTCGTCGCTAGCCATGTGGGACAGCCAAGCAGGCGCCGGGGACCCCCGGTTCTTCGCGCATGCCGGGCCGCACGCGCTCAGCGTGGTGGCGGCCGAGGCCGGTGCCAGGCATGCGGGGCCTGAGCTGAGCCTGGTTGGCGTCGCGCCGCTGCAACTCGCGCGGTCCAACCAGGTCAGCTTCCTGGACAATCGGCGGTACCTTGGCGCGCTGGCCGCGACCAAGGCCGGCGCCGTGATCGTGCATCCCGACCTTGCCGACCGTGTGCCGCCCGGGAGTGTTGCGATCGTGACGGCGCAGCCCTATGTGGCCTGGGCCCGCGTGGCCGCCCTGTTCCATCCGCCCCGGCCCGCCACGCCCGGCGTGCATGCGTCGGCGGTGGTGGACGCGACGGCCACGGTGGACCCCTCGGCCGAAATCGGGCCGCTGGTGGTGGTCTCGGCCGGGGCGCACATCGGGCCGGGCTGCCGGCTCGGGGCTGGCGCGGTCATCGGCCCAGGCGTGTGGATGGGCCGGGATTGCCGGATCGGTGCGCTCGTCAGCTTGAGCCACGCGCTGCTCGGCGCCCGTGTCAGCCTGCTGCCTGGCGCCCGTGTGGGCCAGGAAGGGTTCGGCTTCGCGCAGACGGACGCCGGTTTCTTAACCGTTCCGCAACTTGGCCGCGTCATCCTCGAGGACGACGTGGAGGTTGGGGCCAACAGCACGATCGACCGGGGATCGACGCAGGACACCGTGATCGGCGCCGGGTCACGTTTGGACAATCTGGTGATGATCGGCCACAACGTGCGCCTGGGCCGTTGCTGCGTCGTTGTGGCGCAGGCTGGGATTTCCGGCTCGACGGTGCTGGAAGACTTCGTTGTGGTGGCCGCCCAAGCCGGGCTCACCGGCCACCTGACGCTGGGGAAAGGCGCCCGCATCGGCGCGCAGGCGGGCGTGATGGGGGACGTGAAGGCGGGCGCCGACGTGGTCGGCAGTCCGGCCGAGCCGGTGCGGGACTTCTTCCGTGGCGTCGCCACATTGCGAAAGCTCGCGCGCAGGCCCAAGAATGCCGGCAACGAGACGTTGGATTAGACCGGCATGGATGGCACGCCTCCCCACCGCACCACAGACGCCGCGAGCCCCGAAGGCGAGGTGCTCGACATCGCACGCATCATGCACGCCATCCCGCATCGCTATCCGATGCTCATGCTGGACCGGGTCGTCGACGTCGTGCGCGACCGGTCTGCCACGGGCTTGAAGAACGTCACCGCCAATGAGAGCTTCTTCCCCGGCCACTTCCCCAACCACCCCGTGATGCCCGGCGTGCTCATTATCGAGTGCATGGCGCAGACCGCGGCGGTTCTGGTTGTGGAGACGCTCGGGCCGGAGTCGGCTGGCAAGCTGGTGTATTTCATGACCATCGAGGGCGCCAAGTTCCGCCGCCCCGTCGTGCCCGGGGATCAGCTTCGTGTGCAGGTCACCAAGGTGCGTAACCGCAACAATGTTTGGAAGTTCAGCGGCATCGCCCGGGTAGACGGCACCTCCATGGCGGAAGCGACGTTCTCGGCGATGATCATGGACCGCTAGAACCGGCCGACCGTTACGCAAGGCAACAATCCTTGAGTTGGCCGCACTCCGCCACGCGCCTAGGGTGGCGGAATGCTCGATAATGCCCCGCGGAGTGGAACCCTCTGCCATGACGCCGTCGCCTCCCGCGCCGAGCCCCGGCCTGCGGTGATCCATCCGACCGCCATCGTCGAGCCCGGCGCCCAACTGGGCGCCGGCGTCCAGGTCGGCCCGTGGTGCCATGTCGGACCCGGCGTGCAACTGGGCGACGGCGTGCGCCTGGTCTCCCACGTCGTGGTGGACGGCCTCACCACCGTGGGCGAGGGCGCGATCCTGTATCCGTTCTGCACGGTCGGCCTCGCGCCGCAGGACCTGAAATATAAGGGCGAACCCACCCGCTGCGAAATCGGCGCCCGCACGCAGATTCGCGAACACTGCACCATCCATCGCGGCACCGTCACCGGAACCGGCCTGACCCGTGTCGGCGCGGGGTGCCTGCTGATGGCCGTGGTACACGTGGCGCACGATTGCGACGTCGGCGACGGCGTGGTGATCGCCAACAACGTCGTCATGGGCGGCCATGTCACGATCGGCGCCGGCGCCGTGATCGGCGGCTCCGCGGCGCTGCACCAATTCGTGCGGATCGGCCGGGCCGCCATGGTGGGCGGCGTCTCCGGCGTCGAAGCGGACGTCATCCCGTTTGGCAGCGTGATCGGCAACCGGGCGCGGCTCGCCGGGCTGAACGTGATCGGCTTGCGGCGCCGCGGCGTCGACCGGGCAGGGCTGCTGCTGCTGCGGGCCGCCGTGCGGCAGCTGTTCTGGGGTCCGGGCGTGTTCGCGGACCGGCTCGACGCGGTGCGCGCGGCCCATGGCGCCGATCCGTTGACGGCAGAGGTGCTGGACTTCGCGGCCGCCCCGAGCAAGCGCGGCCTGATCCGCGCCGCCCTGACCGCGGACGAGGCCGATCCCGCTTGACCGCGTGAGCCCGCCGCCCACGCTCGGCATCCTGGCAGGCGGCGGCCCATTTCCCGGCCGGGTCGCGGCCGCGGCGCAGGCGGCCGGCCGGGCTGTGTTCATCGTCGCACTGCGCGGCTTCGCCGAGCCCGGCGTCGTCGGGCCTTATCCGCATGCGGAAATCCGCATGGGCGCGGCGGGGGAGATCCTGGCCCAGCTGCGCAAGCATGGCTGCACCGACTTGGTGCTGGTGGGCCCGGTCCGCCGCCCGTCGTTCCTGGATTTGCGGCCCGACGCCGAGGGCGCGCGCATCCTGGCCCGGGTCGGCCGGGCGGCGTTCGCCGGCGATGACGGGTTGCTGGCGGCCGTCGTCCGCGTGCTCGGGGAGGAGGGATTCCGCGTGCTCGGCGCCCACGAGGTGCTGACCGAGGCGGTAGGGCCAAGCGGCGTGCTGGGGCGGGTCGCGCCCGATGCGACCGCGATGGCCGACATTGCCCGCGCGGCGGCGGTCACACGCGCGCTCGGCGCGGCTGATGTCGGGCAGGGCTGCGTGGTGCAGCAGGGCATCGTCCTGGCCGTCGAGGCGATCGAGGGCACGGACGCCATGCTGGCGCGGGCGGCCGGGCTGGCGCGGCCGGGGCCGGGGGGGGTGCTGGTGAAGCTGGTCAAGCCCGGCCAGGACCGCCGGGCCGACCTGCCGACGATCGGCCCGGCCACGCTCCGGCGGGCCCATGCCGCCGGCCTGCGCGGCGTCGCCTACGAGGCCGGCGGTACCCTGCTGACCGATCGCGCCGCCTGCGTTGCAGAGGCGGACGCGGCGGGGCTTTTCCTGATCGGCATCGACGCCGATAGTGCCGCCTCACCTAAGGGAACACCCCGATGAGCAATCCGCGACTGCTGCACACCATGCTGCGCGTGAAGAACCTGGACCGCAGCGTCGAATTCTACACCAAGCTGCTCGGCATGAAGGAGCTGCGCCGCAGCGAGGTGCCCGCCGGCAAATACACTCTGGCCTTCGTCGGCTACGGCGACGAGAGCAGCGCCAGCGTGATCGAACTGACCTTCAACTGGGACCAGTCCACGCCCTACGACGTGGGCAGCGGCTTCGGCCACCTCGCGGTCGGCCTGCCCGACGTCTACAAGGCCTGCGAGGACCTCAAGCAGGCCGGCGCCAAGATCACCCGCGAAGCCGGCCCGGTGAAGCACGGCACGACGGTGATCGCCTTCGTCGAGGACCCCGACGGCTACAAGGTCGAGTTGGTCCAGCGCACCTGATTTCCAAACGCCTGGCTCCAGCGCTGGAGCGCGTGACCCGGCGCACCGTCCGCATCGGTGTGACCGGGTTGGCGCGGGCGGGCAAGACGGCCTTCCTGACCTCGGTCGCCGCCAACCTGCTGGCGTTGGGCGCGGGACAGCCGGTACTGCCGGGCCTGGCCCGGCGCCTGCATGGCCGGCGGCCACAGGTAGCAGTGGCGCCCGCGGGCGCCGCCAATCTGCCGCGCTTCGACTTCGTCCGCCATCTCGCCGCGCTCGCGGCCGACCCGCCGGCCTGGCCCGCCCGCACCGACGCCGCATCGCTGCTGGCGCTCGACCTGGTCATTTCCCGGTCGCGGCTTGGCGCCAGCCTGCCGCCGCAGCGCGTGCGGCTGGAACTGCTCGACTACCCCGGCGAGTGGCTGCTGGACCTGCCGCTGCTGGGGCTCAGCTTCGCGACCTGGTCGGACCGGGTGCTGGCACGGCTGGACGGGGTGGCGACGGCGGCGGAGTTCCTGGCCTTCACCAGCGCGTTGCCGGCAGGCGCGCCCGCCGACGAGGCCTTGGCAGCGACCGGCCACCGCCTGTATCGCGCCTTGCTGCACCGCTTGCGGGACGAGAGCGGCCTGGCTTTGCTCCAGCCCGGCCGCTTCCTGATGCCGGCGCCAGGGGCGGAGCCCGCCTGGATCGGCTTCTTCCCGCATCGCGGCGGCGGCGGGCTGCATGGGCTGCTGGCCCAGCGCTATGCCGGCTACGCCGAAGCGGTGCGGACCGACCTGGCCGACCCCATGTTCGGCCAGCTCGACCGCATGGTGGTGCTGGTCGACCTCCTTTCCGCGCTCCACGCCGGTCCGGCGGCGTTCGCCGATACCAGCGCGGCCCTGGCCGAGGCCTCCGCCGCGCTACGCTGGCGGCGCAACTGGCTCGAGACCGCGGCTTCGCTCGGCCGGCTGCGGCGGCCACCCCGGATCCTGTCCCGCGTCGCCTTCGTCGCGGCCAAGGCGGACCACGTGGCGGAGCGGCAGCGGGCCAATCTGGCAGCGTTGCTGCGGGCCGTCGCCGCGCCGGACGTGGCGGACGTGCGCGCTGCCTACCTGCCCGTGGCGGCGGTGCGCTGCACCGAGGATTTCGTTTGGGCGCTGGACGGCCACCCCGTCTCCGCCGTGCGCGGGCGGCGCATCGGCGATGAGCGGATGCTGCGCTCCTACCCCGGCGAGGTCCCGGACCGGCCGCCGGATGCGGCGTTCTGGGCGCACCGCTTCCTGACCCTGCCGGAGTTCGAACCGCGGCGCCCGGCGGATGGCGGCCGCGGCGGCGTGCCGGAGCTGGGTCTGGACGCCTTGCTGCTCTTCCTGCTGGACGACGTGCTTTGACCCTGCCGCGCATCGAGCTCGAGGACGCGGCCGCGCCCCGCTTGGAGGCGGAGCTGCCGGCGCTGGTGCGGGAGCCGCCGCCGCGATGGGGCACTGTGGCGCTGGTGCTGACGGGGGTGGTGGTGCTTGCAGCCGGGTTCGCGGCCCTGGCCGCCGGCAACTTCGTGGCGGACCAGTTCGGCCGTGCCGCCTGGCTCGGCTGGCTGACGCTGGCCGTGGCGATGGCCGGGTTCGGCCTGCTGGCGGCCGGGATCGTGCGGGAGGTCCGGGCGCTGCTGGTGCTGCGGCGGGTGGATGGGTTGCGGGCGGACATGGCCTCCGGCGAGGCCGGGCGGATCACCGAAGCGGCACGGTCCTGGGCCGCCGGCGTGCCCGGCGGTCTCGCGCTGCTGCCGGCGCTGCGAGCCGTGAACGACCCGGATGCGGCGCTGGCCTTGCTGCGGGCCGGGCCCGGCCGGGCATTGCGCGAGGCGGCGGACGGATTGGGCCGGGTTGCGGCGCTGCAGGTCGTCGCCGGGGTTGCCGCCATGCCATCGCCGGCGTTGGATATCGCCTTGGTGGCCTGGCGTGGCGTGCGGCTGATCCGCCGGGTGGCGGCGCTGTACGGCGTCCGCCCGGGGCTGCTGGGCACGCTGGCGCTGCTGCGCCGCACCGCGGTGGCCGCGACCTTGGTGGGCGTGGCGGAGATCGCCGGCAACACCGCCGCCCATGCCGTGCTGTCGAGCCCCTTGCTGGCGAAGGCGTTCGGCGAGGCCGCGGGCGCCGGCGTGGCGGCGCGGCGCATGCTGGTCCTGGGCCGCGCCGCCGCCGCCGCCTGCGATCCACTGCCGCCGGGGGGATAGCGGTCAGTCCGGTTCGGGCCGGGAGCCATCCGCATCCAGCGCCGCCTGCAGGATGTAGGCCGCGGCCATGCCGTCAACCACGGCGGCGCGTTTGCGCCGGGTCATGTCGGCGTCCTGGATCAGGAAGCGGTTGACTGCGGCGCTGGACAGCCGCTCGTCCCACAAGGCGGCCGGCAACCCGGTCGCCTCGGACAGCGCCCGCGCCCAGTCGCGGGCCGCCTGCGCGGCCGGGCCCATGCTGCCATCCATGGACAGCGGCCAGCCTACCACCACCCCGCCCGCACCCTCCTTGCGGGCCAGCGCCGTGATCTCGGCCGCATTTTGCCCCAGCTTGGCCCGGCGCAGCGCGCCATAGGGCGAGGCGATCATCAGCCGCACATCGGACAGGGCCACGCCGACGGTTTTGCTGCCGGGGTCCAGCCCGATCAGCCGCCGATCCCGCGCCAGTTGCGCGCGAAGCTGCGCCATGTTGAACAGAGCCATGGCGGCCGGTATCACACCGGCTGCCCGCCTTCCACAACACGCCCTCCACAGTTAAGGTATCGCCCATGTCGCTCGATCCCGCGACGGTCCGCCGCATCGCCAAGCTGTCCCGCCTGCACGTGGACGAGGCCGACATCCCGCGCCTGCAGGCGGAACTGAACGGCATCCTGGGCTGGATCGAGCAGCTCAATGAGGTCGACGTCGAGGGGATCGCCCCGCTGACCGGCGCGGCTGCCATGGCGATGCGGATGCGGGACGACGTGGTCTCCGACGGCGGCATGGCCGATGCCGTGCTGTCGAATGCGCCCGACCGAGCCGGCGCCTTCTACGCCGTGCCGAAGGTGGTCGAGTGATGCTGACCGATCTTACCCTCGTCCAGGCGCGGGACGGGCTGCGCCGGGGCGACTTCAGCGCGACCGAGCTGACCGGCGCGCATCTGGATGCGATCGAGGCCCTCAACCCGCGGCTGAACGCATACATCACCGTCATGACGGAGCAGGCCCGGGACGGCGCCCGCTCCGCCGAGGCCGCCCGGGCGTCCGGCGACCAGCGCCCCTTGCTCGGCCTGCCTTTGGGGATCAAGGACCTGTTCTGCACCAAGGGGACGCGGACCACGGCCGGCAGCCGCATCCTGGAGCCGTTCATCCCGCCCTACGAAAGCACGGTGACCGCCAACCTGCTGCGCGACGGCGCGGTGTTCCTGGGCAAGACCAACATGGACGAGTTCGCCATGGGCTCGTCCAACATGACCTCCGCCTACGGCCCGGTCGAGAGCCCCTGGACGCGGTCGAACAACCGCAAGCTGGTGCCCGGCGGCTCCTCGGGCGGATCGGTGGCGGCGGTGGCGGCGCGGCTGGCGCTGGGCGCGACCGCGACCGACACCGGGGGCTCGATCCGGCAGCCCGCCGCGTTCACCGGCATCGTCGGCATCAAGCCGACCTATGGGCGCTGCTCGCGCTGGGGTGTCGTTGCCTTCGCGTCGTCGCTGGACCAGGCTGGGCCGGTGGCCCGGACGGTGGAGGATTGCGCGGTGCTGCTGGGCAGCATGGCCGGGTTCGACCCCAAGGACAGCACCTCGGCCGAACAGCCGGTCCCCGACTTCGCGGCGGCCTGCCGCCGGGGCGTGCGCGGCCTGCGGATCGGCGTGCCGCGGGAATACCGGTCCGACAGTATGCCGCCGGAGATCGACGCCCTCTGGCAGCAGGGCCTGGCCTGGCTGCGCGAGCAGGGGGCGGAGACGGTCGATGTCTCCTTGCCGCACACGAAGTATGGGCTGGCCACCTACTACATCGTGGCCCCGGCGGAATGCTCGTCCAACCTGGCGCGCTACGATGGCGTGCGGTTCGGGCTGCGCGTGGCTGGCGGCGACCTGACCGAGCTCTACGAGCGCACCCGGGCCGAAGGGTTCGGCGCCGAAGTGCAGCGCCGCATCATGATCGGCACCTATGTGCTGTCGGCCGGATACTACGATGCCTACTACCTGCGGGCGCAGAAGGTGAGGGCGCTGATTCTGCGGGATTTCACCGATGTGTTCACCCGGGTGGATGCGCTGCTCACGCCCACGGCGCCCTCGGCCGCCTTCGCACAGGGAGAGAACATGGACGACCCGGTGAAGATGTATCTGAACGACGTGTTCACCGTGCCGGCCAGCATGGCGGGCATCCCCGGCATCTCCGTCCCCGCCGGGCTGGACGGGCAAGGCTTGCCGCTCGGGCTGCAGGTGCTCGGCCGGCCGTTCGACGAGGAAACCGTGTTCGCCGTGGCCGGGGCGCTCGAGCGGGCGGCGGGCTTTGCCGAGTTGCCACCAATCCGGGCAGGGGTGCCGGCATGAGCTACACCGTCGATGGCGCGTCCGGCCCGTGGGAGGTGGTGATCGGCCTCGAGGTGCATGCCCAGGTGATCAGCCAGTCCAAGCTGTTCAGCGGCGCCGCCACGCCGTTCGGCGCGGAGCCGAACGCGCAGGTGAGCTTCGTGGATGCCGCGTTCCCCGGCATGCTGCCGGTCATCAACCGGGCCTGCGTGGCCCAGGCCGTCCGCACCGGGCTGGGGCTGGATGCGCAGATCAACCTGGTCAGCCGCTTCGACCGCAAGAACTACTTCTACGCCGACCTGCCGGCTGGGTACCAGATCAGCCAGTACCAGCATCCCGTGGTGGGTGCCGGCTCGGTCGAGGTGGAGTTGGCCGACGGCAGCAGCAAGCGCATCGGCGTGACCCGGCTGCACCTTGAGCAGGACGCCGGCAAGTCGCTCCACGACCAGCATCCCACCAAGAGCTACATCGACCTCAACCGTTCCGGCGTCGCCTTGATGGAGATCGTCAGCGAGCCGGACCTGCGCAGCCCCGAGGAGGCCGGCGCCTATCTGCGGAAGCTGCGCACCATCCTACGCTACCTCGGCACCTGCGACGGCAACATGGAGGAGGGCTCCATGCGGGCGGACGTGAACGTGTCCGTGCGCCGGGCCGGCGAGCCGTTCCGCACGCGCTGCGAGGTCAAGAACGTGAACTCGGTCCGCTTCGTGATGCAGGCGATCGAGGCGGAGGCGGCGCGCCAGGTTGTTGTCTGGGAGGCGGGCGGCACGGTGGACCAAGAAACGCGGCTGTTCGACCCGGCTCGCGGCGAGACCCGCAGCCTGCGCAGCAAGGAAGACGCGCACGATTATCGCTATTTCCCCGACCCCGACCTGCTGCCCCTGGTGCTGGACGAGGCCTGGGTGGCCGGGCTGCGGGCTGGTTTGCCCGAGCTGCCGGACCCCAAGCGCGCCCGCTTCGTGCGCGAGTACGGGCTTTCGCCCTACGACGCGGCCGTGCTGGTTGCCGAACAGGAGACGGCCGCCTTCTACGAGACCGTGGCGCGCGGGCGCGACGCCAAGCTCGCGGCGAACTGGATGATGGGCGATTTCTTTGCCGCGCTGAACCGCACGGGGCGCGGCATCGCCGACAGCCCGGTTTCCGCGGTGGCGCTCGGCGGCCTGCTGGACCTGCTCGCCGACCAGACAATCAACGGCCGTATCGCCAAGGAGGTGTTCGAGACGATGGTCGAGACCGGGCGCGACGCGGCGAGCATCGTGGCGGCAGGCGGCCTTCGCCAGGTGACCGACAGCGGCGCCATCGACGCGGCTGTGGATCAGGTGCTGGCGGCCAACCCAGACAAGCTGGCGGAGTACCGGGCAGGCAAGGACAAGCTGTTCGGCTTCTTTGTTGGCCAAGTGATGAAGGCGATGGCTGGCAAGGGTAACCCGGCCTTGGTGAACGAAGCCTTAAAGGCGCGCCTCGCTACGCCCGGGCCATGAACCGGGCCCGCATCGGCTTGAGCACAGCGACGGCCAGCAGCGCCGTCAACAGGTCGGCGGCGATGGCTAGGCCGAACACTGGCGTCCAGCTGCCGGTATTGTCATGCAGCAGCGAGGCCATCGGGCCGCCGAAGATCGCGCCGACGCCCTGCGCAATATAGAGGCAGCCGTAATTTTTGGTGGCGTTGCCGGCGCCAAACGTATCGGTGAGCGTACTGGGGAACAGCGAGAAGATCTCGCCCCAGCCGAAGAACACCAAGCCGGACAGCAACACGAACAGCACGGGGTTGCTGCTCGTGGCCAGCCATGCCGCCATGGCGATGCCTTAGAGCGCGAAGGCCAGGCACATGGTGTTCTCCCGCCCGATGCGGTCGGAGACCCAGCCGAAGAACGGCCGGGTCAGCCCGTTGCAGAAGCGGTCGATCGTCAGCGCCAGCGGCAGGGCGGCGAAGCCCCAGATCACGACCTTGGTGATGCCGAAATCGCCGGCGAACGCCCCGATCTGGGACGTGACCATCAGGCCGGACGTGGACATCATGGCCATCTGACGAACATCAGCCAAAAGATCGGGTTGCGGACCATGTCGCCCGTCGCGGTGTTGCGCTCGCTGACCGCGAGGTGCGTGGGAAGCGGCAGGTCTGGGGGTGACTTGAGGCCCAGTGCCGCCATAACACCGACGACGCCGAAGATGAGGCCGAATGTGGTGAGCGTGCTCTGGTAGCCGCTGGCCGCGAGGCTGTCCGAGATGGGGAATGTCGTCGCGATCGCGCCCATGCCGTATCCTGCGGCGACCATGCCCGCGGCAAAGCCGCGCCGGTCGGGGAACCAGCGGACCATCTGGCCCACGACGCCGATGTAGACGATGCCGGTGCCCAGGCCGCCGAGCAGGCCGTAGGTGGCATACAAGCCCCATAACGACGTCGCATGCGCCGCGAGCATCCAGCTCAGCCCGGTGAGCGCGCACCCCGCCGCGATCAGCCAGCGCGGGCCAAACCGCTCCACAAGCCAACCCTGGAAGGGGCTGAAGAACGTCTGCAGCACGATAAGGATGCTGAACGTGACCTGGAGGCGGGGGGCCGAGGCGC
>JAABUK010003399.1_pt1 | contig 26970 bp, 17 predicted proteins | sample 5559141 | NCBI WGS metagenome assembly JAABUK01 (sample SAMN10711869, study PRJNA513367) | rock metagenome | isolation source: Antarctica rocks | place: Antarctica: Victoria Land, Pudding Butte nord | collected 2016-01-03
GGGATAGTGACCGCGCTGGAGGGGGTAGCCGCGAGCGGGATGCTGGCCACGCTCGTGCCGCTGACGTTGTCCCACTGCTCGCGCAGCAGGCTGCCCGTGCCCGCGCAGCCGCTACCCGGCACCGGCGCTGTGGGAGTAGGAGTAGGAGTGGGCGTCGTCGTAGCTACGGTAGTAGTCGCTTCAAAAAACGACGGAGTAGCCGTTAGCGAAATGCTCTGCGCCGATTGGCTGGTTGTCGCGTTCGAGCTTGCGTAGTCCCACTCACGCCGCTGTACGGTACCGATGCCCAGGCTGGTTGGGAAAGAGTAGGTTGCGGTGGCATATTCTGAATTATCCGTTAAGGCTTTGGCCCACAGTACATAGCGGTAGGCGCCGTTTTTGCTGAATGCTGCCCCTTCCATCGAATTGGGTAGGGCTAGGGCCGCCGTACGAGCCGCGTCGTAGCTATACCCATACAGTAGATTTGAGGTAGTGGCAAAGGCTTGACCTAACAAGGTCATTTTTTGTGAGCCAGCGGCATCACGCGTCAGGTTCTCGTACAGGCCCATTAGCGCAATCTCGTCTACTCCAGATACCGATTGGCCGGCGGGAGGCGCGTTTACCATCTCCCCCAGACTGTAGAAATAGAGCTGCCGGATATTGTTTTTCTGGGCCAGTACCAGCGTCTTAATTCCAAAGCTGCGTTGCATCTCATCCGACCCCGTGCGGTCTTCCGAGGTACGACGGGCAACATTGGTTTCGGACAGCAGCAGGTATTTGGTCGGGTGCTGCGTGCCGTTATAGCCGTACTTGGTTAGTACGTCAGTCATTGCCTGTTTGTCCTTCATTACCTGTGCGGCTGCGAAGTCCGAATTGCGCGTGTATTTAAAGGTTCCGGACGGAATATCCCAGTAATGTAGCGAATAGGAGGGATAGCTGTGAAAGCACAATGCATCGAGATAAGCGCCGCCGGTACGGGGGTAGGCCGCCGTCGCACTACCATCGACCGGGTTATCGGTGTAGCGTAGCAGCGCATCCGCGAATTGTGGATACCCTACCCCCCCCGTCGTGATATAAGCCTCGGGATGATACTTCTTAATTACCTCGTAGCTAATACGTAGCATTCGAATGTAATTGTAAAAAGGCGCTTGGATGTTTGCGAGCTCATTAGGATTCGGAGCTTTTGTAAGCCAGGAATCCATGTTGGCACTGCCCGTGGTGAAGTCCGGTTCGTTGACAATTTCCCAAAAGCGCACCTTGTCACCATAAATCTGTAGCATTTTGTACAGATAAATAGCGTAGTAATTATTAGCATTTACGCTGCCATCCCCATTCCAAATAGGCTCATATAGGTGGGCGAACAGCTTTGATGAACCACTACAGCCAGGGTAAACCGTCGGGTCGCGGTGGGCTTGCGACGGCCCTTCTACAAAGCACGTCAGCTCTTTCATACCCAGCGTGCCAGTGTAATTAGTAAACGTGCTGGCCCGGATATCATAGCCGTACTGCTCAAGAAATGACTCGGGCAAAGTTGGACGAATCGTATGCCCACCCGCACTTTTTACCAGGCCGGCCAGAGTTTCGTCATTCCATCCATTATTGTAATATCCAATATTACTGCCATACTGAAAATCTTCAGTATAAGGGCGGATGTACCCATCAGCTGTTTGCGCAGGCGCTTGGCCATAAGCGTAAAAAACAGATTGTGTGATGAATAGTGCGAATAAAATAAATACGTGTCTCAAGAAAAAACAATTTTAAGTTGAAGAAATTAATTTTCTAGTCAATTTACTATATCGGCAAGATACAATTGCAGTTAGGCCAGCCAAAAATAGTCAACAGATTTTGAAAATAAAACTTTTCCGCTTGCTTTCTTGAAAAATAAATTATTAAAGCTCTTATCTCACGCCAACAGTAGGTAAAATGTAACTAACTGATTACTATTTAGGTAAGTGAAGGAGTTGTGAATTTGAGAAAAATGTGCTCAATAGGAAATATTGGCAATAAGTTATTGATGCTAATGAGAGTGTCATAAATACAGAGCTGTTTATATCCTGCACTATGCGGGATAGAGCCTGCCCACTTTGTTGCCAGGGAATAGCCATTTGCACACGCTAAATTGGCTTTCATTCACAAGGGTAAGCTGAAGCTGTAAAAGCAGCCGTTTCATTACTTACCATTTACTCAATTTTCATATAAGCTTATGTATGGCTGACCAATAATACGTCACGTTTGTAATCAACTGGTTATGTAGCGCGCTACTTAAGCGCTAACGTGGTGTAACTGTTATTGCGGCCATGAACGGCTTACTGACAGCTTTTATTGGCTTAGTCATCAAAAAAGCAGGCCACAGTCCACTAAAGTAGTGAACTATGGCCTGCTTATAAAGCAAGTAACTTGCTTGCAGCTAGAAGATAAGGCCGCCGGTCAGACTTGCCGTGAAGCGGTTGTAATCTGTGGCGATAACTGGAGACGTGCCGTTGGTGGCCGTACCGGGGCCGCTGGCCAGAGTGTAGGGAGTATAGCGGTCCTTATACGTCAGGTACACGCCGGCCGCATCCACGAAGTAGGCTTTACCGCGAATACCCACGCCGCCGGTGAAGTAGTTCTGGTCGCGGTTGTACGACGAAGTGCCGGCGTAAGGGCTGGCATAGCGGGCAAAGCCGGCGCGCACCCGGAATATATCAAAGCGGCCCTCAGCACCCGCACGTAGGTTCACTACGTTACGGTATTTGTTGGCAATGACAGTGTTGTTGTCATCGATGGTATTATCAGTGCCGCTGAGGGGGCTAAAGCTGGTGCTGCTGTAATTGAGGTACTCGGCGTCTCCAGTTAGGAAGCCATACTTACCCAGCAGCACCGTGAGGCCACCGCTGGCCCGGAAGGGAGTTGTTACGCTGTAGTCGTAGGTGCCCGGTGTAGTACTAAGCACGTTCGACAGATTGGCGGGTGTATATTGCGAGGTGAGCGTAGTACTGTACGAATCGCTAAGGCGGATGTAGGTTGGCGTTTGCACTGAGGCACCAAAGCGCACAGCGTCAGCTACGCGGTAGATGAAGCCGAAGCGGGCATTGACCCCCGTGCCAGTCGTTTTCAGGTAGTCCTGATAGTTGAAGTCCTCGCCCCCGTTCGAGCTTTCGCTGAAGGTGCTGGTGCGCGTGCGGTTCAAGGATACAATGCCGATGCCGAAGCCCAAGTACAGTCGGTCGCGATAGTTGCCGCCATAGCCTAGGTCGAACTGCGACAGCGACCCCTTATTGAGTACCTGCTCGCGCTGGGTAATGTGCCCGATGCGCGCCGGAGTTACGAGCGAGTCAAGGCCACCGCGCTTAGTTTTGCCAATAGTGGTAAGGAAGTTGCCGTATGCCAAGCCATCGAGGTTGAGGTAGTCGCCGCTTTTTTCCTGTGAGCGGATACCGGCTAGGGCGCTACGGTAGCCAGTGCTAGCGGGGTCAGAGTAGCCGCCCGGCTCGCGCAGGAACTGGAAGAAGGAGTGCCTGTCGTCGGTCTGGTTTTGGTAGCTATAGCCTTGGTTGAAATCAGCCAGCCGGGTAAAGCCTAGGGCAAACGAACTGTCACGCCAGTCACTAGATTTGTCATTGTCGGGCCGGCGCGAGGCAAATACTACGCCCGCGCTGGCAATGTGAAAGCTACTGGCCGTTTGGTTGAGCGAGGCCAGCGAGCCAGTATTGGCGGTATTGGCCACGGCTCCCGAACTGGCGCTGCCAAAACCCACGCCAGGCGTGAAGCTGAACTCCGACTTGGTAAAGAAGCCCAGGCCAGCGGGGTTGCTAGTCAGGTTGCTAAAATCGCCGCCCAGCGACACGTTGGCCCCACCCAGGCCTAGCACGCGGGCCGTACCGGCCGGCCCCTGACGCGAGTACAAGAGCGCATCCTCCACGTAGCTGCTCTGTGCCTGCGCTGAATGAGCCAGACCCAAAAAACTGCCCAGCATCGTAGCTAGGCCCATAAATTCGTGTCTCATAAAAAAAAATGGGCAAAAAAGAGCCGGTCCGAGGGACCGGCTCGGGGTAAATCAAGCAAGAGTGCTACGGGTAAGCGGCAAATGGAATAGGGTTGTGCTTGGCCTAATGGCCCCCGCGGCGGCCGCCGCCCCCACCCCCGCCACCAAAACTGCCGCCCCCAAAGCTGCCACCCTGGCTTGGCTGGCTGTAGCTCGGCTGACTGTATTCGCGGCGAGGCTGGGGCTGGCTATACTGAGGCTGGCTGTAGCTACCCGCATTGTTACTATACTGAGGCTGGCTGTAGCTGCGGCGCTGTTGCATAGCCGGTTGGCCGGGGCTGGCCGCGCTACTGGCATTAGGCTGCACGCCAGTAGCATCACTGTTACCAAAAAAGCCGCTGAAAAAACCACGGCGCCCACTGCTCTGCGCCTGCTGGGGCAACGCGTTTGCGTTGGACTGGCCGGCCGTGGCATTAGGGGTAGAATAAGTGGGCTGGCCTACTACATTACCGCCGCCCCCGCCGTCGCGGCGCGTGGGCAGCACGGTTCCGCTTCCACCCGAGTAGCCAGGGCTGGGCGCCACTATGCCACCCGTTGAATACGTCCCCACGTTGCGACGGCCGCTACCCCCATCGGGGCTGGCGGCAGGGATGGAGGTGGGCGCTACGCCGTTCATGACCGAACCACCACGGCCACCGCGCGGCCCAACTAGGATGGGGTTAGCCTCCGACCCGGTACGCGTGCCATTGGCATAAATGACCGGCCGGCCGTAGCCGCCGCCATAACTATTGTAATAGCCCCCACCGTAGCCGTAGCCATAGGGATTGCCAAAGCCACCATACCCATAGGGGTAGCCAAAGCCGCCGAACCCACCCAAGCCATATCCAAAGCCAATGCTCAGGCCCGAGCCGTAGCCAAAGGGAGAATAGAACGACGAATAGAAGGGGTCATAGAAGCCACCGTAGGGGTAGCCAAAACCGCCCATTCCGTAGCCGTAGCTAAAGGGCGAATAGCCATAGCCAAATGCGCTGGCATAGCCATAGGGCGAGCCGTAGTACGAAGGCGACACGGCATAGTTAGCACTGGGCGAGTAGTTAAATGAGCTAACCCCCGGCCCGGTGTAGGGCTGCCCGAAGCCGCTGGCAGTGTAAGAAGAATAGCTATTGCTATAGTAATCGCTACCCGTAGTAGCCTGCGTATTAGTGCCGCCCTGGTAGTCGGGGTTGGCATCATCGGTAGTGGCGACGGGAGCAGGCGCGGTGTCGTCGAGCGCTTTGGCGGGAATCGTGCCACTGTTGCTGCCATACGTACCGTTGCCGCTGTACACGCCAGCCGGCGAGCCAACAGCCGTGGTGTGGTCTTTAGAAGAATAATAAACGCCGTCGGTCTCCGTGGAGGTCGTCAGCGCCCCGGTGCTGGCGCACCCGCCCAAAGCGAGCAACGCCAGAGCCGGCAAAGTGGCGGAGAGCAGGTTTTTCATGACTGAAAAAGGTGAGTAGTCAGCGAGTTGCTGAGTGGGTTAGTAAAATAAATGCGTGGCAAATGGAGGCTATGTGAAGTCTAGGACCCGTGGCCCGGCCCAAAAAGAACAGCTTAACCTAGTACCCTCCGCGTTGACGCTCCCTACTATAACGTAATTTCGCCCCAAAACGGTGCCTTTTTAATAAAGTTACTGTTACAAAACTTATACCAGCCCTACCCCCCGCTATTGTAGCGTCGGCAGACAGGTTTTTAGATGCTATTATGAGCAAAAAGTTGCCTACCCGCCAGGAAGATTATTCGGCCTGGTACAACGAGCTGGTCAGGCGCGCCGGCCTCGCCGAAAATTCCGCCGTGCGCGGCTGCATGGTTATCAAGCCCTATGGCTACGCCATTTGGGAGAAAATGCAGCGCCAGCTCGACGACATGTTTAAGCGCACCGGGCACGAGAATGCCTACTTCCCGCTGTTCGTGCCCAAGAGCCTGTTTGAGGCCGAGGAAAAGAACGCCGAGGGCTTCGCCAAGGAGTGCGCCGTGGTGACCCACTACCGCCTCCAAAGCGACCCCGACCGCCCCGGTAAGCTGCGCGTAGACCCCAGCGCCAAGCTCGAAGAAGAGCTCATCGTGCGCCCCACCTCGGAGGCCATCATCTGGAGCACCTACAAAAACTGGGTGCAGAGCTACCGCGACCTGCCGCTGCTCATCAACCAGTGGGCCAACGTGGTACGCTGGGAAATGCGCACGCGCCTGTTTCTGCGCACCGCCGAGTTTTTGTGGCAGGAAGGCCACACGGCCCACGCCACCGCCACCGAGGCCGTGGCCGAAACCCGCCAGATGCTCGACGTGTACGCCGAGTTTGCCGAAGAGCACATTGCCCTACCCGTCATCAAAGGCGTGAAGACGCCCAACGAGCGCTTTGCCGGCGCCGAAGACACCTACAGCATCGAGGCGCTGATGCAGGACGGCAAGGCGCTGCAAGCCGGTACCAGCCACTTTTTGGGCCAGAACTTCGCCAAGGCCTTCGACGTACAGTTTACCAACAAAGAAGGCGGGCTGGAATACGTGTGGGGCACGAGCTGGGGCGTGAGCACCCGCCTGATGGGCGCGCTCATCATGGCCCACTCCGACGACGACGGCCTGGTGCTACCCCCCAAGCTGGCGCCCATCCAGGTGGTTATCATCCCGATATATAAGACCGGCGAGCTCGACGCGCTCATGGAGCGCATTCGGCCCATTCAGCAAGGGCTGATTACGCGCGGTATCTCGGTGAAAATCGATGCCCGTGACACCGAGCGGCCCGGCTTCAAGTTTGCCGAGTGGGAGATGAAAGGCGTGCCCGTGCGCCTGGCCATCGGCGCCCGCGACCTCGACGCCGGCACCGTCGAAGCCGCCCGCCGCGATACCAAGCAGAAGCTCCAGCTGCCCCTGGCCGACGTAGTTGACAGCGTAGATAAGCTGCTGAACGACATTCAGCTCAATATATACAACAAGGCCAAGGCCTACCGCGACAGCCACACGACCCGCGTCGAAACCTACGACGAGTTCAAAGAGGTGCTCGACACGATAGGTGGCTTCGTAGTAGCCCACTACGACGGCACGTCCGAGACTGAGGAGCTTATCAAGGAGCAAACCAAAGCCACCGTGCGCTGCCTACCCCTCAACGAAGCCGATGAGGATGGCGTGTGCATCGTGACCGGCCGGCCCAGCCAGCGCCGGGCATGGTTTGCGCGGGCGTATTAGGGGGGAGAATTTAGAATGAGGAATGAGGAATTGCTACTTAGTTTATTTCTCATTCTTAATTCTAAATTTCTCATTCCCTCAAAGCTTCTCCTCCAGCCACAAAAAGCCCGCCGCCAGCAAAAACAGCCCGAAAAACCAGCCCACCGGCCACGGCTGCTGCACGGTCGTCGTCGCGGGTGGGGCTTGGTTTGCGCGCACTGCACGGGCGGCCAGCGCCTGTTCGCCCGCGCGCAGGGCCGGTCCGCGCCAGGCCGCCGAGTCGTACACATAGAAGCTGCGCACCGTGCGGCCCGGCCCGCGCACCTGGTGCCAGCCCGCCGTGCTGGGCCAGTACTCGGCTGTGCTCCACTCGGGCAGGCGCGAATCCTGGGCCAGGGCCAGGGCCACGGCGGGGCCGCCCGCCAGCGGCTGCGCCGTGGGCAGGGGGGTAGGGCGCGGCCCCGCCAGCCGCAGCGTGAGGGGCTGGCGCGGGTGCGGCCAGCGGGCGGGCACCTGCCAGGTGGCGGCGGGCGCGGGTGGCGGCGTGGCGGCCGTCAGCAGTTGGCTCCAGAACGAGGCGTAGGCCGCCGCCTGCCCCTGCAAGGCCCAGCGGAAGGTTTCGGGCACCACCGATACCACTACCGCGCCCAGGCCGTAGCGCCGCCCGGCCGCCACCAGCGCCCCGCCCGGCCCGGTGATGAGCGGCCGTAGCGCCGCCCCCGGCCGCAGGCGGGCCGATAGCAGCGCCCGCACCGGCGCCGGGGCATCGGGCCAGGCCAGCGGCTGGGCCGTCGCGCCGGCCACCGGCAGTGGCTGCACCACAAAGTCGGCGCGGGCGGGCACGGCCGCCGGCAGGGGGGTAGGGTCGGCGAGCAGCACCAGGCCCAGGTGGCCCTGCTCGATGGCGGCGCGCAGCGTCTGGCTTTCGCCGGGGGGTAGGGCGGCCAGGGTCGCGGCGTCGGCTACTACCACGGCGTAGCGGGCCAGCAGCGCCGGCGTGAGGTGGTCGAGTGGCTGCGGCGGCTGGTTCACAAACTCGGTCTGCACCAGGCCGCGGCTCACGGTGGTGCGCAGGGCCACGGCCCGGCCCTGGACGGCCAGGCCGTTTTTCAAAAACTTAAACTCGAAGCCCGGCACGGCGGCCAGCAGCAGCACGGCCGGCTTGGGCGTAGTAGTAATTTCCAGCGGCAGCGGCTCGGTGGCTACGCTGCCCGCGCGGCGCAGCACCACGGCGTAGCGCGTTAGGCCGGCCACCTTAGGCTGGTAGTTGAGGCGAAAGCTGCCAGCGGCCGTCAGCCGCACCGAGTCGCGCCCGGCGCCTTCGGCTTGCAGGCTCACCCAGGCGGGGCCGTCGCCCGCTACCGCACCTTCTACCTCAAAACGCTGACCCAGGGTAAGCTGCCGCGGCCAGTTGGCGGCCGTAAAGCCAGCGTAGGCCGGGCCGGCGTGGCGCACCACGGGCACCGCGCCCAGCGCCGGTAGCTCGGCGGCGGGCAGGCCTTCGCCCAGCAGGTGCAAGCGGCGTAGGGCGGGGCGCTGCTCGGCCAGGGCCAGCAGGCTGCCCAGTGGCTTGGCGCGGGTGGGCGGCGGCGTGCCGTAGGCCCACACGGGCGTGCCCCGGCCCAGGCGGCGCAGCAGCTGCCGTAGCGTATCGGGCTGGTAACCAGGCGTGAGGATGATGGCTTCGGCGCGGGCGGCCGCTACCTGCTGTTGGGGCGGGTAGGCCGTGAGGTACAGCGCCAGCGGGGCCGCCAGGCTGGCCAGCAGCCGGGGCACCAGCCGGCGGCGGTCGGCGCGCCGAGCGGCGGCCCAGGCCAGAGCCAGGGCTAGCAGCCCGCAGGCCAGGGCAGTAAGCAGTGAGTACGAGATAGTTGGCAAGGAGATTTTTCGCGCAGAGTTTCGCGGTGTTAAAACGCGGTGTTTCGCAGGGGGTAGGCTGACTAGATGATTTGATAATCAACCCAAAACCACTTACCGTCCCAACTCCTGGAAGTAGCGCCGGGCCAGGCGGTCGGGCGTGGCGGCGGGAGCGGCTGTGGGCACGGGGGGCGGCAGCAGGTCGGTGAGGGCGCGCTGGGCCGGGGTGAGGCAGGTAACGCAGGGCAAACGGCCGGCGCGGGCATCGGTGGCCAGTTGACGCAGGGCGCGCAGCGAGGGCAGGTAAAAGCCGGGCTTTTGCAAAGCGGCCTGGGCGAGCGCGGCTCCGGCTTGCTCCAGGGCGGTGGCATCAGCGGGGCTGGCTGGCTGGCCGTGCTGGGTGGCCAGCCAGCGCAGGGCGGCGCGCACGGTGGGCTGGCTGGCCGGGGCCGGCACCGACTCTTGCCGGCGCGGCGCGGCGGCCCCGGCCAGCTCGCCGGTGAGGCGCAGCGTAGCCTCAGGTAGAGGGGTAGGGGTGAAGCCGGCCTTCTTGACGTAGGCGCGGGTTTGCTGCTGCACCTGCTTGAGCAGGCGCAGGGCGCGGTACTCGAAGGGCCGGGCCGCGGCGGGCTGGCCGGTGCGCAGGCGCAGCTCGGCGGCCCACATCTCGTCGAGCACGGCGTGGAGCTTGGCCTTCACGGCGGGCTCCAGGAAGTCGGCGGTTTCGGCGTCGTCGTGCTTGTGCATGTAGGGGTCCATCAGCGCGTCGGTGGCGGCGGTTTGGGACGCGCTGCGGCCGGTGGGTGCTTCGGCGTGGTGGTCGTGGTCGTCGGCCTCGGCAGAGGGGGTAGGGGGCTTGGCCTCGGCAGGCGCATCGGCGGTCGGGGCATCGGCGGTCGGCACGGCGGGCTCATCGGCGGTGGGCGGACCGGCCGTCACGCCCAGGCCCTTTTCGGCTTCTTCACCCAAAAACTTGCCGTAGCGCAGGCGCAGCGACTGCTGGTCGAAGCCCAGCGCGTTGGCCCGGTTCGTAAACCCGGCGGCCGTGAGCTGGGGTTTCTCCGCAATCAGCTTTTCGGTATCGATAATTATCTGGCGCTCACTGCGAAAGTAGGCCGGCGCGGTGTTCACGCCCATGCCCATATCAAGGACGCTGGTGGTGGCGGCCGTGTCCTGCCACTGCACCAAAAAAGCGTCGGAGCGCGCCGCGTGGCCGTTGTTGTCGCGGGCTTGCAGATAGAAATACAACTCATCGCCGTAGGTCAGCCCCAGCTTGGGCAGGTTCAGCAAACTGCCCACGGTGGCCTCGCCCGGCTGGCCGCCCAGCGCCGCGCTCAGGTCGCGGCGCACCTCGTGAAACTTCACCGCTTCGCCCTGGCCCTGCGCCACGGTAATGACCAGCTCAGCGCGGGTCAGGCCGTAGTCGTCGCGCAGGGTAGCCTTTATCGGTACCTCGGGCCGAGTGCCCACGGCTGCGATAAGCGTGTAAGGTTTAGGGGTTTGAACGCGAATGGTGGGTAATTGGTCGGGCCGCACGTCGATGGCATAGTCATCCGAAGTTTGCCCCGCGAAGCGCAGCCGGTACAGCGCCGAGGCACTCAGCACCTGCTCGGCCGCGAACTGGGTAGGCTGCCCCGCCACCGGCCGCAAGGGTAGTTTCTGGCTACCTAGTTCCAGCGTCGGCGCAGCCCCGGCCGCCTTGCTCACCCGCACCAGCCAGCGCACCCGCGACCCCTGCGGGCACTGAAACGAGGCCGCCGCCGACGCAAATGCCGCCTGCCGCGTGTAGGCCGGCGGCATCACCAGCAACTCGACTTTGGTAATGCGCGGCGCGGCCACCGGCACCGGCCGGCCGGCATCAGGCGTGAAGTGCAACGCTACCGCGGCCGGCGTAGCCCTCGCCGGTTGCCGCGCCGGCAGCCACCACGCTACCACCGCGCTGCCAATTAATAGCAAGGCGCTGATTATTAGTGAATTTTTGAAAGAAACCGGCAGCAGTGGCGCTTGCGTAGCCGCCAGCTCATCGAGCCGCTGACCCACGCGCTGCTGCTGCAACTGCCCCAGAAACGGCAGTTGCGCCGCCTCGTGCAGCAGCAGGCCAGCACTGTCTTCCAGCTCCGGAAATAGCCGGTCGAGCTGCCGCGCTACTGCGGCCGGAACCAGTCCGCGCAGCGGCCACAGCTGCCAGGCGGCAATGGCCAGCACCGCCAGCGCGGTCACCAGCAGCTCCGGCCGGCCCGCCGGCCAGCGCGCGGCCAGCACGCCCAGCAGCAACAGGCCCACCAGCGTGGGTAGCGCCACCGCCGCCAGCTGCCGCCCCGCGTGGCTGCGCCCCGCCGCCCGCAGGTGCTGCCGGGCGGCGCTCAGGTCAGTTGCTGTCTGATAGGCTACCTGCATCATGCGGAAAGAGAAGAAGTAGAAGCCGCGCGCCGCTGCGATAGCCAGCGCTCCAGGCCAAAGAGCACTGCTACCAGCAGCACCAACCAGGGCCGCAAATCGGTGAAACGGTAGGCCACGGGCGGCAAGGCCGTTGGGCTGGCCACGCGCACCGGCTGAGCCGGCAGCTGCGCCGGGTCGAGGCGCCGCTGGTCGTGCGCGGTCAGAGTAGAATCAACTCTCAAACGGGTTTCGGGAGCCAGCAAATTCAACAACAGCGCCGGCAGCTCAGGGCTATCAGCCAGCTTGCTCCAGGCCGGGTTCAGGCGCGTAGCTAATTGATAAACAGTGCCCGATGCCTGGAGTGTTTCGGATAGAACGGCCCGGCCCCGGCCGTCGGCCCAACGGGTTTGACCTGCTATTGGCTGTTGACTGCGCCGCAGGATGCGAATGGGCGCGGCGTCGGCAGCTTCGGCGGTGGCTAAGGTGGCGGTATCGGCCACGCCCGGCCCGGCGGCCTCCTGCCACAGGTGCAGGCCACGCGGCACGCGGGCGCGCCAGGCAGTCGGTACCGGACTGTCGCTCAGCCAAAAGAGCCAGTCGGCGGCTTGGGCCGGGTCGGGGGGGGTAGGGCCGGTGAGCACCAGCGGCCGGGTCAGGCCCGTCGCCGCTGCCCGCAGCGCCGCCCGCAGGTAGCGCGCATCGTCGGCGTAGCCGGCCGTGGCATAAAGGTGCACCCGCAGTGGCCCGGCCACCACGGGCACCGCCGCCGACGTGCGGCCCGAATCGGCCGCAACCGGCCGGAGCAGTGCGCCGCCCGCCGTGGTTTCGTAGCGCAAGGGGGGTAGGCCCGCCACCGCGACCGACGCGCCCGGCTGGGGCCGCGCCACGCGCCCGGTGCGGAAGGTCGTCTGCTTTTCGTCGCCGTGGCCCAGCAGCAGGCGCAGGCTGTCGGCGGTGGCGGTGGCTGCTTGCAGCCAGTCGGTAGAAGTGCGCGCTGGGATAGTTTGCCAGGTGAGATTAGCTGGCAGCGCCGGGTGCGGACCACCGAAGCCGCGCAGTGCGGCCGGCGTCACGGCGTACAGCGGCTGGCCCGGAAACGAATCCGCTGCCTGCTGAAGGCGGGCCCAGTACTGGTTATCGACCAGCGAGGTAACGGCCGGCCGGCCCAGCGAGTCGCGCAGCCACTCGGCGGCCGTGACGCGGGGTAAGCCCGCCACCAGCCAGCGCAGCCGGTAGCCGCGCCGCCGCAGCGAGTCGAGGGTGGGGCGCACGGCCGCCAGGCTGCCGCCATCGGCCAGGGCGGGGCTCACCAGTACCTGGCCCCGGCCGGCGGGCCGCACCTGCCGCCACGCCGGGCCCGCCAGTGCCCCGGCCAGCGCCGCCAGCAGCGCTGCCCGCAGCAGCAGCAGCCACAGCTGCTCCAGGCGCAGGTTGCGCAGGCGGCGGTTGGCCCCGGCGGCCAGCCAGCGCAGGCTACCCACCGCCACCTCGCGGCCCGGCCGCCGGTTCCAGAGGTGGATGGCCAGCGGCACCAGGAGGCCCAGCAGGGCTAGCAGCGCAGATGGGTTGGTGAGAGTCAGCAAACCTTAATTTAGAATGAAGAATTTGGAATTAGGACTTACGCAGTTGCTGTCGTGAAACTGCTTTCACTGCCTCTGGGGGGCTTTTTCAAGTTTCCTCAACCGCTCTTGCTTCCTGAGTAACTAGTTGACTACTAATACTTATTATTTCAGCTGCGTAAGTCCTAGGAATTATGAATTCGCCTGTCATTGCGAGCGAAGCGCGGCAATCGCATCCGAACGATAGATGAACGACCGGCACGGGTGTCGTTCGGGTATGATTGCCGCGCTTCGCTCGCAATGACAACCCCTTTTGCTACAATCCCAGGAAGTCAGCTCATCAGTTGCCTGCGTTTTAAAAACTCGCGCAATGCCGCGTCCAGCGGCTCGGCGGTGCTGAGCTGGTGGTAGTCGAGGCCCTGCTGGCGGGCGGCCTGGGCGGTGTCGCGCAGCCACTGGCGCAGCTGCTGCTGGTAGCCGGCGCGCTGCTGGTCGGCATCGAGCTGGAGCGTCTGGCCGGTTTCCAGGTCGCGGAACGTCACGGGGCCTTTGTAGCTAAAATTCAGCTCATTGCCCGCCACCAAATGCAGCAGTAGCACGTCCCCGCTCACGGCGCGCAGGCGGGCCAGCAGGCGGTTTATCTCGCCGGCTTCCTCGTACAAGTCGCTCACGCACACCGTGAGGGCGCGCTGCCGCCGGGCCGTGAGCGGGGCCAGCGTGGCCGGGTCGGGGAAGGTGCCGGTGGCCTCGGCTGTTTCCAGCGCGTGGTAGAGGCGCGGCAACTGGCGGGTGTCGGCGCGGGCGGGGTAGTGCTGCAAGCGGCCAGGGCTTAGGATGGTCAGGCCCACCGGGTCGCCCTGCTTCTGGGCCAGGTAGGCCAGCGCGGCCAGTAGTAGCCGGGCGTAGTCGAGCTTGGTGAGGCCGTTGTCATCGCGGTGGTTCATGCTGGCGCTGGCGTCGAGCACGAGATTCACCACCAGGCTGGTATCGACTTCCGACTCGCGCAGATAGTACCTATCCGAGCGCGCGGCCAGCCGCCAGTCGAGGCGGCGCAGGTCGTCGCCGGGCTGGTAGGGCCGGTACTGGCTGAACTCCATGCCCGCGCCGTGCCGCCGGCTGGCGTGCGCGCCGGCCAAAAAGCCCTCGGCCGCCTGGCGGGCCGCCAGCGGCAGGTTGCGCAGGGCGTAGAGGAGTTCGGGAGTGAGCATGGAACAATTGTCATTGCGAGGAGGAACGACGAAGCAATCTTTCCTTCGCAGTTGCGAACGTTGGCCAGGCGTGAAGGAAAGATTGCTTCGTCGTTCCTCCTCGCAATGACAAATGGTTTTACACTTGCACCGCTTTCAGCAATTCAGCCACGGCATCATCGGGCGTCAAATTCTCCGCTTCCGCGTTAAAATTCAACAATACCCGGTGGCGCAGCACCGGCGGCGCCAGGGCCCGAATATCACCGAGCGTGGCGGCGAAGCGGCCTTGCAGCAGCGCCCGCGCCTTGGCGCAGAGTATCAGCGCCTGGCCGGCGCGCGGGCCCGCGCCCCACCGGCCGTAATCCTTGATAAACCTGACCTCCGAGGTGGCCGGGCGGGTAGCGCGCACCAGCCGGTTTACGAAGCTCAGCAGCTCGGGGCTGAGGCTGACCTGCCGCACCAGTTGCTGCAATTGCCGGATGTCGTCGCCGCCCAGAATGGGCCGCACCTCGGGGCGGGCCGTGCCGGTAGTGCCGCTGAGCACCGCCATTTCCTCCTGCTCGGTGGGGTAGCCGATGCGCACGTACAGCAAAAAGCGGTCGAGCTGCGCCTCGGGCAGGGGGTAGGTGCCGCTTTGCTCAATCGGGTTTTGGGTGGCCAGCAGGAAGAACGGCTTGGGCAGCGCGTGCTCCTGGCCGGCGTAGGTCACGTGGCCTTCCTGCATGGCCTCCAGCAGCGCGGCCTGGGTTTTGGGCGGCGTGCGGTTTATCTCATCGGCCAGGACCAGGCTGGCGAAAATTGGTCCCTGGTTGAACTTGAACGAGCGGTGGCCGGTGCCGTGGTCTTCCTCCAAAACCTCGGTGCCAAGAATATCGGTCGGCATGAGGTCGGGGGTGAACTGGATGCGGCGAAACGGCAGGTCGGTGGCTGAGGCCAGCGTGCGCACGAGCAGGGTTTTGGCCAGGCCCGGCACGCCCTCCAGCAGGGCGTGGCCGCCGGCCAGCAGCGCCACCAGCACCTCGTCGAGCACGGCCGACTGGCCCACGATGACCTTGCCGATTTCGGCTTTGAGGGCAGGGAGCTTGGCGAGAAGGGTTGTTACGTCTTGTTCGGTCATAAATTGGTGCTTGGTGCTTGGTGCCTAGTGCTTGGAATGCAGACGGGCGAACGACCCAAGCACCAAGCACTAGGCACCAAGCACTAACTCAATGCGTAAAGTAAAATATTGACGCCAAACTTGGTGTTGTCCTCGGCCAGAAAGCGCTTGTTGCGAAAGTCATAGTCCCACTCGCAGCCGTAGTCTTTGTTGGAATACAGCACGCCCAGGCGGTTATTCAGCGTGATGCCCTTGAGGTAGTCGTGCACCAGGTCGTCGCCCCAGCCATTCAGCTCGAAGCCGGTGTTGGGCGGGCCGTCCTTAAACTTGAAGAACTGCGAGTAAATCGGGTGCGTTTTCGGGATTTTCTGCAAGGCCTGAGCCCCGAAGCACACGCGCATCTGCTCCTCAAACGAGCGGGCAAACAGGCCGTCGATGTCGTGGTTGCAGTCGTCCACGAATACGAAGCCGCCGTTGCGCACGTACTGCGTGAAGTTCTTCTTCTCAGCCGCCGAAAACTGCACCAGCCGGTGCCCGCTCAGGTAGCAAAAGGGGTAGCCAAACAGCTCGGGGCTATCCAGGGCCACCACTTTTTCCTGGGGCGCCACGGGCACCGTGGTGTACTGCACCAGCGAGTGCAGCAGGTTGGCGGGCATCCGCTCATCCACGGCATCCCAGTCGCCGGAGTGGTAGCTGAGGCGCACGAAGGTGAAGGGGGTAGGCATCAGGGAAAACAGGCGAAAAAAAGGGGGGTAGGGTTGCACCGCGCGATTTCACGGGGCATTCACGCCGGCCTTCGCAAACTTGTTTCTGCAACCTTTGTATACCCTAAAAGCCCCTTCTTAGGCGTTACCCGGCCGCGGCCCGCGGCCGCTGACGGGTTCGCAGCTGACTTATTGTATCCTAAACTTCTCATTACCAATGCACATGAAACAGTTTGCACTCGCAGCCCTGCTGCTACTTCTGGCCAGCCAGGCCCACGCCCAATTCGGCGTAAAGGGCGGCATCAACGAGGCCGTGCTCACGGGCCGCGTCGGCGAAGATGCTACCTACAAAACTTATTTCCACGCCGGAATTTTTTATCAGGCGCATATTATCGGGCCGCTGTCCATCCAGCCCGAGGCGTTGTATTCGCTTCAAGGGTCGCAACTGAAAGGCGCCACTACCACCACCAACTACACCACCCGGCTCAATTACATTGCCGTGCCCATCTTGGCCAAGCTGACCTTCGGGCCGGTTTATGTTGAGGCCGGCCCGCAGTTTGGTTACCTCGTGTCGGCCAATGAGCAGGGCAACGTGCAGGTGCGTGGCAGCAGCGGCAACGTGCTGTTTGGCAACGTAGACCAAGCCTCGACCGACAACTACAAGCGCGGCGACTTCGCCCTCGTTGCCGGCGTAGGCCTCAAGCTGGGCCCAATAGTGCGCGTGGGCGGGCGCTTCGTGGCGGGCCTCAACGACATCAACAACGTGCGGTACCTGGTGGGCGTGAACGACGCCCGCCTCCAAAATCGGGTGTTCCAGTTCTACGCCGCCTTCCAGCTGCCCAAGCTGTAGGTAGTTCGCCGAAAGCGAACCCGTTTGTCATTGCGAGCGCAACGAAGTGAAGCGCGGCAATGACAGACGTTTTCAAATAGCGTCCGAGAGGCTCGTAAACGTGAAGTCCCTGATTTTCAGCGGCGGCACCAGGCAGCCGGCCAGGCGCACCGGGCGGCCGATGGCCTCGATATTATTGAGCATAATAATCGGGCTCTCGTTGAAGCGCAGGTTTTTGATGGGGAATTTGATGGCCCCGTTTTCGATGTAAAACGTGCCGTCGCGGGTGAGGCCGGTGTAGAGCAGCGTCTGCGGGTCTACCTCGCGGATGTACCACAGGCGCGTCACCAGGATGCCCTTGGCGGTGCCTTTTATCAACTCGGCGGTGCTCTGCGTGCCGCCCGTCATGATGAAGCCGCTGGGGAAGGGGGTAGGGGCCACCTTGTTTTTCTCTGCCCAGAAGCGCGAGTAGTACAGGTTTTTCACTACCCCCTTCTCCACCCAGCTCATGCGTTGCGCGGGCAGGCCGTCGCCGTCGAAGGCCCGGCCGGGCACCTCGGCGTTCATCGGGTCCGAGTAAATGTTAATGCGCTCATCGAAGAGCTTTTCGCCCTTGCGGTTGCCGCCGCCCTTCCTGGTCATAAAGCTGCGGCCCTCGTCGGCCGAGCGCGCGTCGAGGCCATACATGAGCCCGCCGAGCAGCGAGAGGTCGTCGCCAGCCATGAGCGCGGCCGGCTCCAGTATCACGGTGTACTTGCCCGGCTCAATGGCCTTGGCATTGAGCGAGCCGGTGGCCTTGTCGGCGGCGCGCTGGGTCAAGGCCTTGGTGTTCAGCTTGGCCACGTCCGTAACGTCGGCAATGGCGTAGCCCGAGCCCCGGCCGTCGGGCGTGCGCACCGTCACCGAAAAATCGGTATTGGTCGATTGCTGGTAGGCCTCCAGGCCCTTCGAGTTGCGCAGCGCCGTGAAGCGCGTGCCGCCATCCAGGAAGCCGGCGGCGGCCAGATTTTTGGCCGCGCACAGCGCCATACTGTCGGCGGCGGCCTGGGCCCGGCCGGCCGGCGTGAGGGGGGTAGTGGCCGACGAGGGCGGGTTTAGATAAGTCTGCGGGCCAAGCGGCGGCATGTACTCGGGGCTTTCGGGGGCGAGGTGGGCGATTTCCTCGGCCCGCTGCACGCAGCGGCGCAGCGTGGCGTCGTCAAACTCATTGCAGGTAGCAATGCCCGAGCGCTTGCCGAAGCTCGACTCCACGGTGAGCGACACCGTGTCCTGGGCGCCGGCCGTGCTCACGCTGTTGCGGGCGTAGCGAATGTTGCCGGTAGTGCGCCCGCTCAGGCCCACCGTGCACGCGTCGGCGGTGCTGTAGCTCAGTACTTTCTTCAGAATAGCCTGGGCTTCGTCTTGGGAGAGAATAGCCATTTTTGAGATGCAGCTCCACCCCCCGGCCCCCTCCCCTGCGGGGGAGGGGGAGCCACGGTGGCGCGGGCGTTAGCTTGTTGAAGGTTACAGATGGAAAATCGACTGGCTCCCCCTCTCCCGCAGGGGAGGGGGCCGGGGGGTGGGGCTACACCTTCCGCGCCGTGTTAATCACGTTCACGCTACTAAACCGCGTGGTGGCCGAGCCGTGGCTCACCGACGACACCTGCGCCGGCTGGCCCTTGCCGTCGAAGAAGGTGCCGAACAGGCGGTAGTCGCTCTGGTCGCACGAGCCCTGGCAGGCGCCCCAGAATTCCTGGGTATTCGACTGGTACGCCACGTCTTCCAGCGGCTCCGTGATTTTGCCCTTCTCGATGGCGAAGAACAGCTGCCCGCCAAACTGAAAGTTAAAGCGTTGCTGGTCAATGCTGAATGAGCCCGCGCCGGCAATGTAGATGCCCTTGTCCACCTTGCTTACCATCTCGTCGGGGCTCATCTTGGCCGGGCCCGGCTTGAGGCTGATGTTAGCCATGCGCTGAAACTGCACGTCCTCCCACGACTGCGCGTAGCAGCAGCCATCCGATTCCTGCTGGCCCACGATGTGCGCCTGGTCCCGGATTTTCTGGTAGTCCACCAGCTTGCCGGCCTTGATGATGTCCCATTCCTTGGTTTTCACGCCCTCGTCGTCGTAGCCCACGTTGCCCACCGAGCCAGGCTGGAGCTTGTCGGCCACGATATTGACCTCCTTCGAGCCGTAGGGCAGGCCCTTGGCCTTCCATTCGAGGGTAGCGAAGCTGGTACCGGCGTAGTTGGCCTCGTAGCCCAGCACGCGGTCCAGCTCAGTCGGGTGGCCCACGCTCTCGTGGATGGTGAGGCCCAGGTGGCCGGGGTCGAGCACGAGGTCGTACTTGCCGGGCGTCACCGATTTCATGCCCAGCTTGGCCTTGGCCTGCTTGCCGGCCAGCGCGGCATCAGCCAGGATGTCGTAGCGCAGCTTGTAGCCCACCGTGTCGGTGCCCTGCGGGCCGCGCACCTGCTCGGCGGCGCTCGGCGTGAGGTACTCGTAGCCTAGCCCCACCGGCGCGCTCAGCGCCTCGCGCGAGCGGAACTTGCCGGTCTTGGTGTCCACGGCCGTCACGCTGAATGTCGGCCAGAGGCGGTGCACATCCTGGTCGATGTACGAGCCGTCGGTACTGGCAAAGTACTTCTGCTCATTCACTTGGAAGAGCGCCGAGTTGATGTAGTTGGCGCCCGCGTCCATCGCCGCCGCGTTGGCGGCCAGCAGCAGGTCGGATTTCTGCTTCACCGGCACCTCGAAGGCGCTCTGCTGAATGGGCGTTTTCCAGCTCACTTCGCCATAGCCTTTTTGCGGGGCCAGCTGCACGGGCTCCTTCTGCACCTTGGCATCGGCCTTGGCGATTTCGGCGGCCAGGCGGGCGGTGGCGGCCAGGCTGGCCTCGGTCACCACGCTCGTGGAGGCAAATCCCCAACAGCCATTCACCAGTACCCGAATGCCCACGCCGTAGCTCTCGGTGCTCACGATGTTCTGCACCTGCTTCTCGCGGGCAAACACGTACTGGTTGAGCGAGCGCCCGATGCGCACGTCGGCGTAGCTCGCGCCAGCCGCTTTGGCAGCATTCAGCGCCGCGTCGGCGAGGCGCTTTTTGAGGATGGTATCGGCGCCCGGCTCCAGCAGGCGGCTGGGGTCCACGAGCCTGGCCCCGAAGCCCGGCAGGGAGGGTAGCAGCAGCGCCGTCGCGCCCAGGCCAGTCAGGCCCACAAAGTCGCGTCTATTCATAGCATAGCAGAAAAAAAGTAAGGTGGCTGGTTAGGAGAGGAAGCTGTTTAGGAAGTCGAAAAAGTTGTCAGAACGTCATTCCGAGCTTGCCGAGGAATCTCGCTAGCGGTCGTTCGGGCCTCGTTCAACGATACGAGCGAGATTCCTCGGCAAGCTCGGAATGACGTTCTGATTACCTTTCAAACAGCTTCGATGGTTGCCGCGAGGAGCTTCGCTCCGCAACAGGGGGGTAGGGAAAGCCTGGCACTGCCGAGTATCGCCGTGCCGCCCCAAACGTTACACCGCGTCCGACAAGCTGGTGAAGGTGAAGTCGCGGATTTTCAGTGGCGGCACCAGGTTGCCGGCCAGGCGCACCGGGCGGCCGATGGCCTCCACGTTGTTGAGCATGATAATCGGGCTCTCATTAAAGCGGAAGTTCTTGACCGGGAACTTGATAGCGCCGTTCTCGATGTAGAACGTGCCGTCGCGCGTGAGGCCGGTGTAGAGCAGGGTTTGCGGGTCCACGGGGCGGATGTACCACAGACGCGTCACCAGAATGCCCTTTTTAGTGCTCTTGATGAGGTCGGCGGTGCTCTGCGTGCCGCCTTCCATGATAAAGTTGCCGGGGTTGGGTATGTCCGGGATGCCGGTTTTCTGAGCCCAGTAGCGCGAGGTGTAGAGGTTTTTTACTACCCCCTTCTCAATCCACGTCGTGCGCTGCTGCGGCCGGCCATCGCCCGAAAAAGTCAGGTCGGGCACTTCGGCGTTGGTGGGGTCCGAGTAAATCGTAACCCGCTCATCGAACAGCTTTTCGCCCCTGCGATTGCCGCCGCCCTTCTTGCTCAAAAAGCTGCGTCCCTCGTCAGCCGAGCGGGCGTCGAAGGCCTGCGTCAGGGCGCCCAGCAACGACGTATCGACGCCCGAGAGCAGCGCGTTGGGCTCCAGAATAACGGTGTACTTGCCCGGCTCAATGGCCTTGGCGCCCACCGACGACGAGGCCTTGCCGGCCGCCACCGCCGTGAGGCGCGCCGCGTCGAACTTCGACACGTCGGTGAAGTCAGTGGCCGCGTAGCCCGAGCCCGTGCCATCGGGCGTGCGCACCGTGATGCTGAAATCGAGGTTCGACACGCGCTGGTAAGCCTCCAGGCCCTTTGAGTTGCGCTTGGCCACGAAGCCCGCCGAGTCGTTGAGGAAACCCGCCGACGACAGCTTTTTGGTGTCGCAATACTGCATACTGGCCGCCATCTGGCGGGCGCGGTAGTCGGGCGTAATGTCGGCCGTGTTTTGGGCAAACGACAGCGGCGACGACAGGTAGGTTTGCGGCCCGAGCAACGGCATGTACTCGGGACTTTCGGGGGCCAGCCGGGCGATTTCCTCGGCGCGCTGCACGCAGCGGCGCAGGGTAGCCTCGTCAAACTGGTTGCAAGTGGCAGTGCCCGAGCGCTTGCCGAAGTACGACGTCACGGCCAGCGACACGTTGTCCACGGCCCCGGCCGTGCTGATGGAGTTGCGCGCCGAGCGCACGTTGCCTTCGAGGCTGCCTTGCAGGTTGGCCTCGCACTCGTCGGCGGTGCTGAAGCTGAGGACTTTCTTGAGAATGTCCTGGGCTTCGGTTTGGGAGAGAATTGCCATTATCGTTGAATTGTCAATTTTTCGTAAAACTTAATCGCTTGTCATTGCGAGCGCAACGAAGTGGAGCGCGGCAATCTTTCCTTCACGCTAGGGTTACTAACCCCATGAAGCGAACGATAAGGAAAGATTGCCGCGCTTCACTTCGTTGCGCTCGCAATGACAGACGATTTGCTACCCAATCTTGCGGGCCGTATTAATAATATTCACGCCGTTAAACCGCGAAGTAGCCGAGCCGTGGCTCACGGCCGAACTTTGCGAGGGCTGGCCCTTGCCATCGTTGAAGAAGCCCGCGAAGCGGTAATCCGACGCATCGCACGAGCCGGCGCAGGCGCCCCAGAATTCGAGCGTATTGGTCTGGTAGGCTACGTCTTCGAGCATCTCCGTAATTTTACCCTTCTCGATGGCGTAGAACACCTGGCCGCCAAACTGCGAGTTATAGCGCTGCTGGTCAATGCTGAATGAGCCGTTGCCGGCGATGTAGATGCCCTTCTCTACCCCCTTCACCAGCTCATCGGGCGTCATCTTGGCGGTGCCGGGGCGCAGGCTCACGTTGGGCATCCGCTGAAACTGTACGTCGCGCCACGACTGCGAGTAGCAGCAGCCGTCCGACGCATCCTGGCCCACGATGTAGGCCTGGTCGCGAATCTTCTCGTAGTCAATGAGTTTGCCCTGGTTGATGAGTGTCCACTCCTTGGTTTTTACGCCTTCATCGTCCCAGCCCACCGCGCCGAGCGAGTTCGGTTGCAGCTTGTCGGCCACGATATTCACCTGCTTCGAGCCGTAGGGCAGGCCCTTCTTGCGCCAGTCGAGGGTAGCAAACGAGGTGCCCGCGAAGTTGGCCTCGTAGCCCAGCACGCGGTCCAGCTCCAGCGGGTGGCCTACGCTCTCGTGGATGGTCAGGCCCAGGTGGTGCGGGTCGAGCACGAGGTCGTACTTGCCCGGCGTCACCGACTTGGCGGTGAGTTTGAGCTTGGTTTGCCTGGCGGCGCGGGCGGCGTCCTCCAGGATGTCGTAGCTGTTTTTGTAGCCAATCACGTCGGTGCCGGTGGGGCCGGCCATCTTGTCGGCGGCCTTAGGCGTGAGGTACTCGTAGCCCATGCCCATCGGCACGCTCAGCGCCTGCCGCGAGCGAAATTTGCCGCTGGCTCTATCCACCACCGTGACGCCAAACGTGGGCCAGATGCGGTGAATATCCTGGTCGATGTACGAGCCGTCGGTGCTGGCAAAGTACTTCTGCTCATTCACTTGAAACAGCGCCGAGTTCACGAACGACGCACCGTTTTCCAGCGCCGCGCCGTTGGCGGCCAGCAGCAAATCCACCTTTTCCTTCACCGGCACCTCAAAGGCGTTTTTCTCAATCGGCGCCTTCCAGCTTACCTCACCGTAGCCCTTCTGGGGGGCCAGCTTCACGGGCTCCTTCTGCACTTTTGAGTTGGCTTTGGCGATGGCCACGGCCTGCTGGGCCGTTTTGGCGATGCCCGCGTCGCTCACGTTGTTGGTCGCCGCGAAGCCCCAGGTGCCGTTGGCAATTACCCGGATGCCCACCCCAAAGCTCTCGCCGCTGGCGATGTTCTGCACCTGCTTCTCGCGGGTGAAGATGCCCTGGTTGAGCGTGCGCTGAATGCGCACGTCGGCGTAGCTGGCGCCGGCGCTTTTGGCGGCGTTCAGGGCCACGTCGGCGAGGCGCTTTTTCTGGGCCGCGTCGAGGCCGGGCTCCAGCAGCTGGGCCGGGTCCACGAGGTTGCCGGCCAGGCTCGGAAAGCTTGGGAGCCACAAGGCCCCGGCGGCCAGGCCAGTGAGGGTAGTAAAGTCGCGTCTGTTCAAGGGGGTAAGGGTTTAAGTGATAAGCAGTTGGTTGAATTGTCGTTCGGGCGGGTTACCTCACCCCCTAGCCCCCTCTCCAAAAGAGAGGGGGAACTAGCCTTAGCTTTTAGAACTAGAACTAAAGCTAGAATTAGAAGCTAGTCCCCCCTCTCTTTTGGAGAGGGGGCTAGGGGGTGAGGTGCCCCGTCAGGCGTCGTTGCTACCCAATCTTGCGGGCCGTATTAATGATATTGACCGCGTTAAACCGCGAGCTCGCCGAGCCGTGGCTCACGGCCGACACCTGCGAGGGCTGCCCTTTGCCGTCGAAGAACGAGCCGAACAGCCGGTAGTCCGACGCGTCGCACACGGCCGCGCACGAGTTCCAGAATTCCCGGGTGTTGGCCTGGTAGGCCACGTCGTCGAGCATCCCGGCGATTTTGCCCTTCTCGATGGCGTAGAACACCTGGCCGCCAAACTGAAAGTTATAGCGCTGCTGGTCAATGGAGTAGGAGCCACGGCCGGCGATGTAGATGCCCTTGTCCACGCCGCTTATCAGCTCGTCCACGCTCATTTTGGCGGTGCCGGGGCGCAGGCTCACGTTGGGCATCCGCTGAAACTGCACCGAATCCCAGGAGTCGGCGTAGCAGCAGCCGTCGGAGGCGTTCTGGCCCACGATGTGCGCCTGGTCGCGAATCTTCTCGTAATCAACGAGTTTGCCCTGGTTGATGAGTGTCCACTCCTTGGTTTTCACGCCCTCGTCGTCGTAACCCACCGCGCCCAGCGAGCCGGGCTGGAGCTTGTCGGCCACGATAGTCACCTGCTTCGAGCCATACGGGATGTTCTTCTTGCGCCAGTCGAGGGTAGCGAAGCTGGTGCCGGCGTAGTTGGCCTCGTAGCCCAGCACGCGGTCCAGCTCCAGCGGGTGGCCGATGCTCTCGTGAATGGTCAGGCCCAGGTGGTTAGGGTCGAGCACGAGGTCGTATTTGCCAGCCAGCACTGAGGTGGCGGTGAGCTTGGCCTTGGCCTGGCGGGCGGCCAGGGCGGCATCTTCCAGCATGTCGTAGCTATTGCGGTAGCCGATGAGGCCGGTGCCGGCCGGGCCCGCCACTTTATCCGCGGCGAGGGGGGTAAGGTACTCGTAGCCCAGGCCCATCGGCGAGCTGAGCGCGTCGCGGGTCTTAAACTTGCCGCTGGCCCGGTCGATGGCCGTGACCGCAAACGTGGGCCAGATGCGGTGGATATCCTGGTCGATGTACGAGCCGTCGGTGCTGGCGAAGTACTTCTGCTCGTTTATCTGAAACAGGCTGGAATTGACGAAGTTGGCGCCGTTTTCCTGGGCCTTGGCATTGGCGGCCAGCAGCAGCTCGGCCTTCTGGGCCACGGGCACCTCAAAGGCATTTTGCTTGATGGGCGTGCGCCAGCTCACCTCGCCGTAGCCCTTTTGCGGGGCTAGCCGCACGGGCTCCTTCTGGGTTTTGGCGTTGGCCTTGGCCATTGCCACGGCCAGCTTCGCGGCCTGCGTCAGGCCGGCGTCGCTCACGTTGTTGGTGGCCGCGAAGCCCCAGCTGCCGTTGGCAATGACCCGCACGCCGGCCCCGAAGCTCTCGCCGCTGGCGATGTTCTGCACCTGCTTTTCGCGGGTAAAAATGCCCTGGTTGAGGTAGCGGCCGATGCGCACGTCGGCGTAGCTGGCGCCGGCGCTCCTGGCAGCGTTCAGGGCCGCGTCGGCGAGGCGTTTTTTGGCGGCCACGTCGAGGCCGGGTTCCAGCAGGCGGGCGGGGTCCACGAGAGTGCCGCTCAGGCCAGGAAAGGGGGGTAGGAGCAGGGCCCCGGTCGCCAGGCCAGTGAGGCCCACGAAGTTACGTCGGTTCAAAGCGGAAGAGAATTAAAGGCAGCGGGCAAAATCAATGGGCAAGATGCAGCTTTTTCTCCAAAAAAGACAGGGCCGCCCGCCCGGCGTTGCAGCGGTTTGCCGGGGTAGGCAACTTTTAATCGCCGGGCCTATACCCGAAAGAGGCCCCGCTTTTATGGCGGAGCCTCTTTAGAAATCAGCGCGAAGCAGCAGTTGGTCAGTGCGCTACCCGGATATGCTCGGTTACGATATCCTTGCCGTGGCCCGTTCGCAGGTGGTAAAGGCCGTTGGGTAGGTCGCGCACGTCGAGCATGGCCTGGCCCCGCTCGCTGCGCTGAGTCTTGACCGGCCGGCCGTAGTTGTCATACAATGTTGTTTCAAACGCGGCGCTATCGGCGGCGGGGTTGGTCAGGCGGGCGGGGGTGCCGGCCGGCTGGTCGGGGTCGGCGGCCGTTACCAGTAGCTCGTCGCTCACCGGGTTGGGGGCAGCGCGGTAATAGTACACGCTGCGGGGAGCAAACACGAAACCCGTAGCCAGCGCGCACGGCGAGCCCGGCGCGGACACGTTGATTTGCACCCCCTGCCCCGCCGGCAGGTAAAAGGACGTGGAGCGGCCGGAATAGCTACTGAGCTGAATAGCCGGCGAGCTGGAAAACGTGAAATTGGCGGACTCATTCAGAAACATACTAATCTGCCCGCCCGTCACGAATTGCACGGTTTGCAGGTTCTGGCCGCTACTGACGCCGCCGCCGTAGAAGTAGCCGCTCGGCTCCGTGCCCACCCGCACGGTTTTGGTGACGTTGGCTTCGCAGGCCCCCGGCAGCTTGCCCGTGATGACGCCTACCCCCGCCTGGCCCGCCGCCCCAGTTGTAGTGAACACGCTACCATAGCCGGCGGTAGTAGTGAAGAGGCTGGCCGGACTGGCTGACCACACCAGCGAAGTATTAGCCTGAAAGTAAGCCGTTTGGGAGCATACCTGGTCGGGACCGGATATGGAGGGAATAACGGGTAGCGTTGGCACCTGCGTCACGCTCGGGTCATTCGTCAGCCAGTCCGAGAGCCGCGATTGCGGGGTGCCGCCCCCGGTCCAGGAGAGGTCGAAGCGGCCGTAGTCGCCCACATGATTAGCACAGTAATTATCTCTGCCATATAGTTGAGTTTTATCACCCCATAATTGTCCTACCACATGGTGATTTTGGTCAAATAAAGGACTACCCGATGAGCCAGGTTGCGTAGTGCCAACTGTAAAGTTAGCGTGCCAGTAAACTGATAAAAAAGGTTGCACAGCAGTGGGAGCAAGCGCAATCTTCATCACGTCGCCGGCCGCGTGATGAATGCCAGCCGCGCTGGTAGCCGGAATACTTGTCCGGTCCCAACCCGCGTAGGCAATATTGCTACCCGCTGAAGGCCGCTGGTTAAGTCTTAACAAAGCAAAATCAGTAGGTTCGTAAGAAGCAACTAATGTTGCGCCCGAAAACGAAACGTAATCGGTCACTCCGGGTTCAGGTCCGGCACAGGTAGGGCTTTTGTACTGGAATCGAAATGCCATATCGTTCGCGTTCATTCCGTTGACGCTATGAAAAGCAGTCAAAAAATTAGGCGTTAGGCTTTGGCAATTATCATTAGAGTTACTATGAGCTGGTTATCAGAGCATTACAGGTATTAAGTAATTCCAGATTATTGCGCCTATTTTACATTTCCGCTATTTCAGTACGGCTGAGCCTTTTCTGAGCACTTT
>JAABUK010003400.1_pt1 | contig 26962 bp, 28 predicted proteins | sample 5559141 | NCBI WGS metagenome assembly JAABUK01 (sample SAMN10711869, study PRJNA513367) | rock metagenome | isolation source: Antarctica rocks | place: Antarctica: Victoria Land, Pudding Butte nord | collected 2016-01-03
CCTCGCCGCCTCCTCCCCTCTAACCTGCGCCTGCCTCACAGCATTAAACAGCTTCACCACCCCCCTCTGCGCCACCTTCCTCAACCTCTTCTCCTCTTCCATCATCTGCTCCGCACTCCCCGCTCCACCTGGTACATCCGTGCCCAACAGTACATCCTTCACTCTCCCCTTCTCCAGCGCTTCCTTTTTATCTTGGCGTAATTTTGTTTTTGCTTTTTTCTCGAGGAGGCTGTTTGCGATGGAGGCTTTTGCTTCGGCGGCGGTGGTGGAGCGGGCGAGGACGGGGTCGGCGCGTTTGGGGGTGGAGAGTTTGGAGGCGAGGATTGCGGAGATTGAAGAGGCGAAGGCGGTGGGGTCGTTGCGTTTGGATTTGAGTTTTGTGTGGTTGGGGTTTGGGGGGGAGCTGGTGGAGGATTGATCTGTGTCGGTGTCTGAGGCGGAGGTAGCGTTGTCTGTGGATTGTTCGGCTGGGGGAAGATTTGTTGAAGAGGGTTTGTCTGGGTTTGTTTCGGATCCCTCTCCTGGGTCTGAGTCCGAGTCTGCGAGGTTTATGGCGGGGAATTCATCTTCGTCGTCTATGGAGGAGGAGGAGGGGCTGGAGTAGTGCTGCTGCTTGCGAACTTTCTTTACGGGTTTAGCTTTTGGGAGGTCATTGAACTTGCGTTTCTTGAGGTTCGAGGGAGCCATTGTGCGTTAGGATTGGGCGCTGGTGCGTGTGAGAGAGTGGGCATGATGTCTCGGCACGTCGGGTGAGTAGAGAAATCTTGGTGCGGAGCAACTCCGCTCCGCTTTGCCAAGGCCCCACCCCCTCCATCCTCGCAACACTGTCCATCTCTTCAAGCCTCCAGATGGTGCCTCGTGAGCTTTCAGAACGGTCCGCCGGCTCGTCCTGACAGTGCTGTAAGATGGTCCTTCAAGATCTGGGCCGGCGCATAAGCACCGCCGTCCAGGATCTCAGCCGCGCCCAAAATTTTGACGAGAAGGTAGGCAGCACGTGAAATCAGATATTGATTGTCATGCTCACAGATGTACTCAGGCTTTCGATGGCATGCTCAAAGAGATATGCGCCGCCCTCCTCGAAGCCGATGTCAACGTCAAACTTGTAGGCACCCTTCGCAAATCGATCAAAGCCACCGTGAACTTCAAAGACCAACCTCCAGCCGTCAATAAGAAGCGACTGATACAGAAAGCCGTTTACGACGAATTGGTGAAATTGGTAGACCCCCATGCGGAGCCATTCAAGCCAAAGAAGGGCAAGGCAAATGTGATAATGTTCGTTGGGCTCCAGGGCTCAGGCAAGACTACAACGTGTACGAAGCTTGCGAGACATTATCAAACAAGGGGATTCAAATCGTGTCTGGTCTGTGCCGATACGTTTCGTGCTGGGGCTTTTGATCAATTGAAGCAGAATGCCACAAAAGCTAAGATACCGTACTTTGGCTCCCTTACATCCACGGATCCTGCTTTGGTAGCTTCTGAAGGTGTTGCTAAATTCAAAAAAGAGCGCTTTGAGATCATCATAGTAGACACATCAGGGCGACATCGTCAAGAGAAAGATTTGTTTGACGAAATGACACAGATCCAGCGCGCTATCACGCCAGATCAGACCATCATGGTTCTAGATGCAACGATTGGACAACAGGCAGAGGCTCAATCCAAGGCCTTCAAAGAGACAGCAGATTACGGTGCGATCATCATCACCAAAACCGACGGCCATGCCGCAGGAGGTGGAGCGATATCAGCTGTTGCTGCAACCCACACCCCAATCGTCTTCATAGGGACAGGTGAACACATGCTTGACCTTGAACGCTTCTCTCCACAACCATTCGTCAGCAAGCTGCTTGGCATGGGCGACATGCAAGGCCTCGTCGAGCACGTACAAGCCCTCAAGCTCGACCGAAATGAGACCATGAAACATCTAGCAGAAGGCGTCTTCACTGTTCGTGACTTACGAGACCAACTTCAAAACATCATGAAAATGGGTCCCTTGTCGAAAATGGCGGGCATGATCCCCGGTCTCGGCCAAATGATGGGTGGCATGGACGACGAAGAAGGCTCTATGAAAATGAAACGTATGATCTACATATGCGACAGCATGACCACCAAAGAGCTCGATTCGGACGGTAAGATGTTCGTCGAGCAGCCGTCTCGTATGACCAGAGTAGCGCGTGGTAGCGGTACCAGCGTGAGAGAAGTGGAAGAGCTGCTGAGCCAGCAGAAGGTCATGGCGGGCATGGCGAAGAAAATGGGCGGTATGGGTAAAAATATGGCTAAAGCGCAAGGGCAAATGGGTGGTGGGAATCGCCAGCAACAGATGGCTGCCATGCAGAGGAGGATGCAAAGTATGGGCCAAGGAGGTGGAGGGGGAGGTGGAGGCATGCCAGACATGGCGAGTATGATGAAGATGATAGGTGGGATGGGCGGTGGAGGAAGAGGGGGTGGGATGCCGGATATGTCGAAGATGATGGAGATGATGGGTGGGATGGGCGGACTTGGTGGTATGATGGGTGGTGGTGGCGGCGGAGGAGGCGGCGGCGGACGAGGAGGTCGGAGGTGAGCCTGAAGTAGGAATCTTGATTTGCATAGCGATGGAGTTGAGCGGCGGTCAGGAGGATGACTCGCATGTTTACATTATCAGAGAATCGTATCCATAAAGCCATTTCACTATCTAGCGATTCTGGCACCGAAAAGTATCATTCTGCTTTTGTACAACACCTTGTGGGCAGTAAGAGAGTCTATCGACTCTAGCAGTTTCCTTCTAGGTGGATGGTAAGTCTCAACGCAAGATATCTGCGTGAGATACAATCTATTGGCTTGTCATTGCGGTGTCTGTCTTAGCTGGTAGGGGAGCCTACTATATCCCAAATCTTATGGAATGGTCGAGTTGGCGAGTATCTTGGACTAGTAAGTGCGAGGACAGCGCCACGTTTAGCTACTGGTAACAACAAAGACTTTATCAGGCTATGTGAGATCCTAAAGCCACCTGGAGGCTACTCCACAGCGCTAGTTCTAGCGTGCTGCGGGGCCGTCCGCTCCCCTGCAGCTTCCGACGATCTATAATTTTTCTGAACCTCGTATTTTTTCAACATCCGTGGTATCTTGCAGGAGACAGGATCAACCTGATTTCTGAACGATGCAAGGAGTACTGTCTATCTGGTGTTGGAACATCGGATAAAACACATCAGAATGGTACGACAACTTATGAAGACCGCCAGATGTATGCAGACGCCGTCAGGGTAGCGACATCCGTGTTACGCGCACTTCTACAAGGATTACCTGAAACTTAGCGCATTGACCCTACCCCTGATCGACACACCGACACTGTCCGCCCTTTGCCGCGTTTGACGTTCTCCTGCTTCGATCTGGACTAGGTTGTGGCACCTGTCATCACAACCCACATTGTCATTGGCACAGCTCAGCTCCTCCGTTGTTTTCTAGTCTCCTCAGCTGCTGCAGTACTTGCGTGTTCTCCGAGAAAGTGCGCAGCTGGGACGTAAGATTTTCGGAGAATAAGACTTCAGCCTCTTTGTGGCGTAGTCCTGCATCAATATCTGTAACATCACCGAAGAACCTTGGAGGTCCGGCAACAGGCATGCCATGGTATAGCGCCTCTTTTTCAGCCGGTGTCAACGTGGACCTGTCATATATAACACCATCGTGGAACACCATCCACTAGGTTCTGTTATTCAGGCTAAAGAATTTCAACTGAGATTTTGGTCTTTGCATTGAGATAGCTGATATCCACTCACAATCTGAGTACTAGTTACCATCAATTTCTTCCTTGGTATCCGCATGCTAATGCATGTTTTCTACATTGGCGGCCCTAAATTGAAGTCCGCGCTAGCTTCCACATAACCCTTGTTTCAAGAAGATCTATCAAAAACTCGGACTAGGAGCATATCCAGGTTGTGGGCTCCCGCACGTCGATGGTACGATCTGTCCCAAAGTTTCAGGTCGTTCCAAGAGTGCGGGATACTCGATGATTGGCTTCAGAACAGTCCTCAGTTTTTCATTCCTTGTTCTCCTCTCTGAGACGGCGCCGAATTAATCCACCGGTAGCTCAGAGCGACGTCTATTCTGCATATTTGATGGACCCCTTGTGCCGAGCTTCCAACATTTTGCAAGATCTAGAACAAACCATCATCTATTATTTCCTCTTTCGAGCAGCCTTGGCAATAGGCTTACCACTTGAGTCCTTCCATAAACCTCCAAAGGTTAGAGGAAGATACTCCCATCTCTGCTCGGGGACCTCAAGACACCACCTTATATGCAGCATGAATGCACACGATCGAGCTGTATGAGGATCGTGATGAAGCCAAGATGGATATTATCGGAGAATGCGGATACTGAAGGCACTTCGAGAAGCCTTGACGGCTTTCCCGAGCGTAGACCTGCCAAAATTTCTGTCTTGGTCTTTCTAGAGATGTTCTCCAGATTTACAGCCATTCACAGCTGAGATCGACCGCGTCCGACAAGGCCATCTCAAGCAAGGGTATCTGCTACGCACTGCAAGCTTGCTAGAGGATCTGTATGTAGTTCTTTTGGAGGCCACCAGCCGAGTCTCCGAAATCGGCTCCTGATGAAAGAAAAGGGTGCTGGCCAAGGTCCATACGTGCCTTGAAATATCCTCTAAATATCCCCTATCACCCTTGTCTTGGAGAAGTCCTCATAAATCAGTGAGAATCTTTCCTCACGTTCACTACTTCCAACCAGACTCGGTACCTAAGGTCATCCTCCTACGCGTCCATTAGTATGCACGCCATCACTCATGTTGCCACCTGTGCTCTCACTCTTATAATCCCAGCCATGACGGAGGATATGGTACCTGCTATAGCACCCCGACCACCAGCTATCACGCCAACCACGCCCATCGTCCTCGGTACGGCCTACAGTGGTGCTCTCGACCCTCTCGCCACACGTCCACCAAAAGCTCGGCCTGCTGGGGCTAAGATCGCATTGGCTGGTGGCGGAAACCTCACTATAAAAGTCGTAAACTCCTTCGGCGAACCGCTTTCAATCTCATACGCTGCGAATGCCGGTGCACCCACCCCCATCGGCAACCCAGGGTCTGGGACTCTCACATCTTCGACGCAGCTAGTCCTCCCTTCCGGCTGGGCGGGCCGCATCACAATTGGTAAGAACTATGATCCCAAAGGCTCGAAGATCGAGGCCAGTTTCGTTGCTCCGAATTACGTGCCAGATGTGGATGTCAGCTACGTCGATGGCTACAGTGTTCCCATCTCATGCTCCTGCTCAGGTGTCGCGGTGACTGGCTGCAATGGTAAGTAAATCTCCTTTCACACCAAGATCATACAATTGACCAGAGGTACTTGATGCCACAGTCTCACTCTTCCACGACGGCCATGACTGCCTCAATCAAGGTCCAGGTCCTATCTGCTACAACCCCGAAGAGGACGTCGCTAGCGGCCCTGCTTCACCCTTCTTTGCCCCGTGCCAGGGCGCAGCATACACGTTTCCTTATGACGATGGGGCCAACTCTTACGGGCAATGCAGCTCTGGTACCATTGATTGCTGTGTGGGTCCACAGTGTCCTGGCCCGGCCCGGCAGCCTCAGCAGCAGGGGAAGAGAGCATTGGGTGATGTTGTCAAGCGATTCTATACTTGGATAGGCTGATGTAGAAGGAGATAGGAGACGTTCGCAATCAAGAGGGCTAGCAAAATCTCGCTCGATCCCCTTTACGGGCGTTGGCTCACTTCATGTGACACCTTCATCAGTATATTGTATGTTTCAACCCGAAGTCGTTAAGTTTGTATGTGCAAGACGTTCAGCTTTATAACGCTTTAAGACACTTCGTTTCTCGTATATGGGAATTACACAATTAGATTGGGACATGAGAATTCCAATATACGTTAGCTAAGGCCACCGAGTAGCAGAATCTAGGTAGATATTGACAGATTGCAATCGCCGCAAAATGCCAACGTCTCATGTTTGAGCGACTGAATTGTCCAATACATGCCTGCGGTTTCGCTCTTGAGACCGCAGACTATGATTTCATCAGTTGCAGCTCTCTGGCAATCACACGAGAATGGAAGGGATATACTCATACAGAACAGACGGGTAATTCATACCATCTCATGTATTTTCTGTGTATGCGATACTTCATCGATCGGAAAGATTGGATACTCGTTATTATACTCGACTTTAGTATACTTTTCCCACTATCATTACTCTATCAATCCACTAATCTGTAGGAAGTTGATCTCGGAGTAAATTGATAGATTAGTGAAACTAATTGAGATAATAACTCCACTTCATTATTATTTTAAAAGTGATTCCAGTAGCCCTGAAGGTCACATTTCTCTTTGAATGTCCCGCCGATGGAGGGGTAAATGACTCGGCACTGAAAAGCCTGTATGAGGAAGCCTTTAGCCCATTCTGCTTGCTTCCTTAGCAACCCCTTCAAAAGACTTCTACCCCTTTTCTCCCGCTTCTTTACGACTAAACGTCGTATTAGCTTTTCCCTACCCTCGTCCTCAGTATTGGCAATTTAAGTGGTTGAGAATGACGGGCGCCATGAGTACGGCAGCGCAGCAGTACGCGAAATGTTTCATACCCCTTGAGTCGGACCCTTCGGTGTTGAACGACCTCATGTACGATCTGAGAGTCTCAAGTACGCTTGCTCTTACGGACGTGGTGTCACTCGACGATCAAGCTCAACTCATTTTGGTATCGCGTCCTGTCGTCGCCCTCATCCTCGTTCTGCCAACCTCCGACGAATATGAAAGGCACCGACGAACAACAAAGGCAACGGTCGAAGTCCCAGAAGATCCAAGAGCAGAAGAAGTCGTTTGGTTCCGACAGACCATTGATAACGCGTGTGGTCTCTATGCGATCTTACACGCGATATGTAACTTTGAGACGAAATCCTTCATAAGTATGTCAGTTATATGTGCTGAGGACTTCTTTGCATTGACTGGGAGTCACCGAATTAGAACCCAACTCTTTCCTGAGCAGACTGTGCACCTGCTCATCTCATTATCGAGAGGCTTTGCTCAACGAGTCGGCAGATCTCGAGACAATTAACAGAAAAGCTGCCGTACGTGGCAGTACCTCGCCTCCACCGGCTGAGGATGAAGTCGATCTGCATTACGTCTCCTTCCTCAGATCTCCAAATGGCTCAATCTACGAGATGGACGGCGATGCAAATGGGCCAGTCAAGACAGATATTATCTTGGAGCAAGATGAGGATATGTTGGTAGCATCAGCACTTGAATGTGTGAAACGCTGCATTGCTAGAGGGGATGCAGATATGAATTTCAGTTTGCTTGCACTTTGTATTGAATCAGGCTAGAGTCATGGAACCATTCTACAGTATGATGCACTTTTCGCAACCACGATATTCCAACAATGAGGTCGTTCGAAGAAAAAAATTGCTCTAAAAAGCTCTTTCCTTGATCAGGTCTATTATATTGGGGCACAAGTAAATCATTAAACGGCTTCTCCCTGGAGATACGTATTTGAACAAGGCCACCTGCTCCCAAGTATTTTTTGCTGTCCGGAGACCTTTGTCATCCGCGTGCTCGGGTAAAAGGTTTCCAGCCAAATGCCCACGTGTTGTTCCTCTTGGGACCTGATACACCCTTTCCACCCTACGATCGTCGTAGACACTCTCCCTATGAGGGGCGGCCCTATGGATATGCCAATGGACACCTGCACGCAGCCGCTTAAGATAACTTAGCTTTGATTGGGGTTAGGTCTTTTATTGATCGCGAGACTAATGTGCGTTAAGTAGAGATCTACCTCTGTCTCTTTTGAGCTGACAGATTGATCACTGGTATAGACTACGTGTTTTGGATGTTTCTCAAGCCTTTGCGCGATCTTCTGAGTCGACCAACTGGGTTTGTTGATATTACGAATGAGGGTCAGACTGGGTATTTAAATACAACTTTGCAGGTCTTTTACATGCTCCGACCTGTTCGAGAGGTGGGTCAAGGCGCTCACTTGATTGCCAAGTGAATATTGATGAGCCAGGTAATCGACCGATACACGCAAGACCTGTATGGCGGCTCGAGAGCGCGCTTTGTGATGGCTCTGCAGAGGCTGTTCGACGTCATGACACATTCAAAGGATGTCGCTTCCGCCCTGAGCTGACTAAGGCCTTCGAATGGGAAACAGAAGACTTATGTCAACCTAATGATCCGATGGAGATGATGCGTCTTCTTGTTTGACGGATTAGGAGAATACCCAGGTGGCGCTTTGATCAAGCGAGGCTTTATCACCAAGCTCATGCCTTCGTTGGGCTCAGTGAGCAGAATAGAAGAGGCTATGTGTCTGTGGCAATTTCTATAATGGTCTGTCCGATTGAGGAAGCTGACAATTGTTTACTAGTCATCTCGGTTGATGCTTATGGCAAGACGCATCTGTACCAGGGTCTTATCGAATGTTTGCAAGGAGGTTACCTCCGCACATCGCCGATATTCGTTGTAGAGATAAGAAGGTTGTTTCACAATATGGCCCACCACTAATTGCAAATGGTACGCTGACCCCAACCCCTGCACGCGTAAGCGTCGAAATGCCGGGTATGATGGAATATCTGGGTCAACCATAATAAAGCTCTCACCTCCTTTCATGCCGTCCAACATCTCACTTCCGTTGGCAGATAATCAGATTCAGGATAGTCCGACGTTAACCTAATCACCTGACAATGACGTCCTACAGGTACACACACCTATTACGAGTTCCCAACAGTCCTGGCGTTTGACAACGAAATGAAAGTTGACGTACATTGCGCATCCCCACTTCGTTATGAACTTCATGGGTAGAAACACTTTCATCTCTCGACCCTCGCAACCCTCGTACTGTTGTCTAACTGACTAGCTGTTCTAGTGTAATGGTTCACCTGAGAGGTATACTTGGCAGGTCCTTTGTCTTTTTGAAGCCACGAAAGGACGGACATTCGATCAAGTTTAGAAATGAACATGTCTCGTTCGCCACTCCGAGTGAAGCAATCAATGACAATTTCGGGTCCGATACTCCTCCCAAGAGGCGTTCAACAACCTGTACGGCTCGAGCACTGATATATCTGCGGGAGGACACGCTGGACGAGCTGCTGTACTTCGTATGATGAGTAAGAAAGACTGATGGCACAGCTAGAAAGGAAGCAGGTCAGCTCAAGCAGATCGTTTGAAAAGGGGAAGAACGCGTTCACAAAGGATATGCTTTTTGGGAGTATATACTGGTTCTGAATAGGAGACTGTATTTCAGAGACATAAAGCTGAGCGGCAGAGGCGTTGCGATTATTGGGACAGTAGAACCAGGGATTTTTACCCTCCCAATCGAGGTTAGATGGCTTAGACGCCGGCTGATGCGTACTTTCAACGCTTTTTCTTTTCCTTAATTTCTTCCATCTATAGTTGCTCCCGCAATGTTAAAATACGAATAGAGCAATCAAAGCTCACAAGCTTACAACTCATTCTATCAGTCGTCAACAGTCAATCAGCATTATCGGAAGATAATCTATATTACGAATCGCGTGCACAGGCCACTTTCTCGAGGAAATGGAAGATTGATCAGTGCTTCCAAAACCGAGCTCTTACCACTTGATTAATCGCCAACGACAACCCGCTGTGGCAGATCCACATATTCTCCCACGTTACAGGCGAAAAGGCGATCAATCTTTTCGAGGTGGTCTAGACTTGCGAGCCCAAAGCTCAGGCCATTACTTTCCATCTTTTGGGGTCAATTGCGCTAAGACCTGAAGGCGAGAGCGAAAGCTCAGAAGGGAGCTTGGATGGTTTCTAGTTGACAGAGAGTGAGGGTATTATGATCGTTGAAAGGGAAAACCGGGAGCTTTTTGTTTAAATCTCCCTACCTCGACGATTGAAGCGGTGCCACCACATCAACGTAATGGGAGTGCTTAGGAGGGCTACAAGTACATGAACAGTGACTTTGACTAGTCAATATGGGCATGCTGTCCATACGACGTGGCTGTCGCCACGTCGACGGCGCTGTCATTTTTCAATTTTGGTTGACATGACATATTGTCACGGTACGACGCCGGATCACGTGACTGAGTCTTGGCTTGGATGCTTGGCACGCTCATCTCTTGCCCGCAATCACTTACAACATATATATAAATATAATCACCATATTATTAACCACATCCACATATCCACGTCCTTCATCGTGACAGACTTACTGCCGAAGCATGAGATAGCTATATATAACCTCGGGTGTTACAGAATCTTAAGCTGATGCAATGGCGCGAGGCAATTGGGAAGATTCGGAAGTCCATACAGACGGCAGCAAGGGAATCGTGGCTCAGCAACAACGCATAATGCAGCAACAATCAGTGATGCAACAACGGCTGGAGGTAGCGCACAAGGATCAACTGTCAAATGGCGGGCTGGCGTCGAACGATGGGGCACCCTCAATATTTGAATCACCATCCCCACCCATTGATTACGGATGGCACGGCGCCACTCTACCATGTCATCCAAGTGTCCAGCAGCAGAAAGCTCGGCAGCAACCTCAAAATGCAAGACTACAAGCACAACAACAGCACCAAGCTCAACTGCAGCAGCACATAGCTCAGGACCTGCGGCTACAACGAGACCAGCAGGATCAGGCCCATGAGCAAGCTGAGCGATATCAACGACAACGGCTGGGGCAGGCACCTATCGACTCTATGGACTTGCAGCATCCAGAAAATCGTACACATAACAACCGGGTGGTCCTACCAGCTACGACGGCGAGATACGTGAAACATAACCTGCCCAAAGTGCCCAATAATTTAGCCTACGATTTCGGAACGGCTTCCACTATCCCTCAGACGAACCATAGCGACAAACCAACAAAGCCAGTCGACCTTGGTTCTTACACTCAGCCATTCCTCTCGTTCATTTCCGAGAACCCAACAGTCTTTCACGCTGTTGCTTCCGTAGCAGAACGACTTAAGTCACAAGGCTTCAAAAAGCTATCAGAACGCGACTCGTGGACGACTAGGCTCAACAGAGGAGGGAAATACTTCTTCGAGCGCAATGGCAGCAGCCTGATTGCGTTCGTAGTGGGCGAAGAGTATGAGTCAGGCGATGGAGCCAGTGTTATTGCCAGTCATATTGACGCTTTGGCTACAAGGCTGAAACCGATCTCGACGCTGTCGACGAAAGCAGGGTACGTACAACTCGGCGTAGCCCCCTATGCTGGAGCATTGAACAACACATGGTGGGACCGAGACCTGGGCATTGGAGGCAGAGTATTAGTGAAAGATAGCAAGACTGGCAAGATAGAGTCCAAGTTGGTAAAGCTAGGTTGGCCTATTGCACGGATTCCAACGCTAGCACCACACTTCGGCGCAGCAGCCAATCTGTCAAACCCAAACAAAGAAACTGAGATGGTCCCAATCATCGGCTTAGACAGCGCAGACTCTAGCAGTGGGTCGTCCGACAAGCCACAAGAATCTAGCGTGTTGGGCGGAGCAGGCACATTCACAGCAACGCAACCAGAGCGACTGGTCAAAGCGATAGCAAGGGAGATGAACATTCAGGATTGTGAGCTTCTTACAGTTCTCACTTGCGTTCAAAGACTAACAATACACAGACAGTACAATCATTAACTGGGAGCTCGAGCTTTTCGACACACAACCCGCACAACTCGGCGGTCTCGATAAAGAGTTCATATTCGCTGGCAGGGTGGACGATAAACTGTGCTCCTTTGCCGCCATCGAAGCCCTCATTGCCTCTAGCAAGAATCCTTGTTCCGATTCTAGTGCCATCAAGATTGTGGGCTGCTTTGATGATGAAGAGATTGGGTCACTGCTGCGTCAAGGTGCTCACAGTAACCTCCTGCCAAGCACTCTCGAGCGCATATGTGAAGCTTTCTCGGACAAGGGCTGCGGAGCAAACAAGGTGTCGCAAATGTACGCAAACAGCTTCCTCATCAGTGCTGATGTCTCCCATGCTGTCAACCCTAATTTCATGGGTGCATATCTCGAGAACCATTCTCCGCGCCTGAACACTGGGGTCGCTGTCCAGGCCGATCCAAATGGACATACAACAACCGATAGCGTCAGCACTGCATTTCTGCAGCGTGTGGCCGATAAGTGCGGCGCCAAGCTACAAGTCTTCCAGATCAGGAATGACTCTAGGTCTGGGGGTACCGTAGGGCCCATGCTGTCATCGGCAATGGGCATGCGAGCTATCGATGCAGGCTTACCACAGCTGAGCATGCACAGTATTCGTGCCACGATAGGCAGCCTAGATCCAGGGCTTGGCGTGCAACTTTTTAAAGGCTTCTTCGACCATTTTGAGGAAGTGGATGCAGAGTTCAGGTGACTCTGAAAGTATCAATCACAGTAGAGGATCACACACCAGTAAGGCATCATGTGAGACATCACTTCCGGCGTTCGTCCTCTCACGATAGTGAGATTGACACCGTTTAAAGCTTCGTAACTTCTACACAAGTATCACATTCTCGGTCCTTCATAATGCTTATCATCTTCTAGACTGGTGCGTATATACATCAACTGGAATATAGGACAGACGGTCATTATATAAGGCATTATACTTTGTGGTTCCTCTCTAGCGTACCCATTCCCCCCTTTTTTCTTGAACCATCAGCTCAACGCAAACACTTACTCATCCATACCATTCCACTGGCAACAATGCCATGAATTATCAATGAGAGCAGACACCGCAGTGGTCATCACACTAAAAGTCCACAGATAAAGCGGTAGGATTCCTATCGTCCGAACGAAAATACCTCAACAGCCAATTCAACCTGCATTTTATTCAGGATCACAGAAGCGCGAAACCGCAAAGCACAAGACCATAGAAGCGGGATAAGCAGGCAGCTTATCGCCCGTTGACGCGCGAGGTTCAACTTGCTCAGTCACGACTCTGCGTACGTGGATCTAGTCGACACCTGTGTATCCGTGATCTCGCGGAAGCCTGGTATGGACATACTTGCGTACTCTGTACGCTTCGGATGATACCATCCTGGTGTGGTTCGATACCTCTGGTCTCTGAAAACATCTTCATTCACCGTACTTAACGAGCTGTTGGCAGCTGGAGGCTGATATACACGCTAAGACCGACGGTGGGACTACTCCTTGACATCGTTGCCAGCATATGCGGGATCGGGAAATTCATCGCTTTAGACGGTTAAGCTTTTGTTCGAAATCGAAAGATTGGCATCTGGTTAGGTATGCTATTGAGCCTTGTTGATTATAGTGACTGCCTAATCTATTCTTGCTCTTACTCTTACTCTTGCTCTTGCTCTGTGAAGTTCCCCCGAAATGACCATTGCTAGTTCTGAGAGCCATCATGTAAGAGTGGACGTTCGTGTATATAATCACTATGCGTCCGTTCTTGTGGAAAGTATTTGCTCTTGATATGTATCAAGTGTCGAACTATCCACCCCACAATTTGGACCTGGGGATGCCAAGTGCTGTCTCTTGAGGCGGACATGTTTTAAGCTGTTACAGTCTACGCGAACAAGGTCCTAGATGGTGCTATGATGCATCCTGAGCCGATTCAAGCGCTTTAGGTACGGTTAGGAAAGACAAGTTCTGCGGAATCTTGACAGTTTGAAAGCATTTTCGATTGAGGGTGGATCTGATACTCGTACATGTATGTTTTATGCGTGTTGATGTCGGGAATGGGATCTTGGTGACAGTACAGGTAGCTGTCCAGGCGAGTCTGCTGCGCTGTAGCATAGTGGTGCTGATGGTGTATCAAGAAATTATCAGGACAGCGGGCTTCGAATCCAAAAGCTGGCTGTGCTACCTGTGCAACCAGCCGATCGGAACAACGAACATGATCTTGATCATGTGGTTCTCGCCGTCGGGTTTTCTTACATTCTGGTGTTTGCCTTGTTCGGGATATGCAATTGATTGATCCTTTCTCGAATGATTTGTTGCGAGAGGTGTGACTAGCTGATGCATGCTTTCTTTGAGTCGCCGGATCTTTCTTGAAATGACATCGATGTTGGAAAATTCAAGTGGAGAAATTCTTGATTGCAGGAATGCACGTTGATACCATGCTTCCTCACGAATCCTTTGCACAAGAATATTGGATACGGCGGTGTGGTTGGAGTTGTAGTACATCGAGTATCAACGGGTGATGGGGTTGCTTGCTGATACGTCGTACTTGGTGGCAGCTGCCATCTTTGTGGTACTTCCGCATTCAGCTGCAACAGTTGACGAGGTGTTTGTGCGGATTGCTTGCTGTCCGAAAAGGGGTTCCGTTCGGATGGTATTGTCTATATGTGTAGAGGGCATACGGCTTCAGATGTAGCACAGCAGTCAAGAGGAGGATGAGTAGCAAGGCTGTATGAGGGGATGGATGTGCTATCTGTGGGCGGACGAGTTGGCGGTAGTCTATTGGGGCATAATGACGGTTTTCTACGTATGAAGTCATCGCTTCTACTGACACGGGTCTGGTGCTGTGATTCTGAGCATCTGTAATCGTCGCCATCTGTGGCGTGATGTTCCTTGTGACGCTCTCGGGCTGGGGAGAGCGTTTGCCTTGTGCGATAGATGGACTTTTACTCTTGATTGCGAACAGGAATGGGATGGGTTATGTAAGACTCGGGTCGGGATGTTATGTCGCATCTGAATTGAAGGATTTCTCTTGTGCTATGATGCTTGAGAGAAGTGGGGTGATTGAATTGAGTCTTAATATTGTTTATCGTATGCTTTGTCAAATCCAGGATCATCCCTTTTGACTATCCCGACACTTCAAGTGTCACAAAACGCATGCCTGTCCCACCATAATCGATACAAGCTCAATCATCATCGGATATCAGCACCATCTCTTCCCACGTCCACCGCCACGGCTCAGCGCTCCCACCAATGCCGCCCGCTACGACGGTTACGTCGCGGGATGTAGGATCTGGAATAGGGACAAGTTGTTCGCCTACAATCGACAACCTCGTACCTCCTACTCCGACGATGGTAGACTTGGCTGCACATTCTTGGTTGCTGTTAGTGCTTTGGGTATGGTGTGAGGGAGGTCTGTGTGGTTCGGGCAAGGTGGATCACCTTGCTACTTAGTGTCGATTTCGTAGAAGGCTTGATGGGATGCGTGTGTGTATCGTAGGTTGACCAATCTCTAATATGGAGATCCTTTGGTGGCGTTGTGAGTCTCAGTGCGTAGACTCAGTTAAAGAACCGTAGTAATAATTATGGGTGGGAGGAGCGCTCGCTCGGTACTTGTACTCGAGCACAATTTGTGAGCTGGCCACTTTGCCCTGAACCTGGTATGATCATGCGGCTTTGAGCGTTTGCATTCGTCGCCTTTTTGCAGCTAATCTTGCCCTGGATATCCTCATGTTCGGAAATCCCAGCCATTTGCACGGGTCAGAGAGACACTGACTGTTGCATCCACAGCGGCAGGTCGAGTATGTCGCCACTCTTGAGTTCTCGACCTTTGGAGAAGCAAGCAAGGTCCCGGGTCGATCTATCCGGTGAGGCGGGAGGAATCTCGGGACGGCGATGGTCGAACGGTTGGTTCATAGCACACGCTTTGCTGGATAATAGATAGTAGGTCATGATAACGCAACTGGTCGCTTCACAGCTTGCTTCTATCTTTCTGTGTACAATACCTTCTACACACGACTTGTGTTGGAATTGGCGATAGTTTGTACTCGAGTATTCTGCTTGACTTCGCTGTGGATTGGAGGAAATAAGGCATTAAATATATGCTTTCGGAAACAAGGGCAAACACCATACTGAAAGTGACGGATGTTCTAGAGATAGGGGGGAAAACCGCCGAAGTAGATATGGCGAGCTGGAAATTCAACCATTGTGCATTTGAAGTATTCAAGAGCTTCAGCTCATGAGGATAACCTATACGTGTTCAGTGGGATACCAAAGGCTTTTCGACCACATACAAACGACTCGCCCTCCATCTCAGCTGTCCGTATATTTCCTCTTCCTCAGAAGATACCGCGCCATACACAAGAAAGGTAAGCCATATGCCAGTCAAGAGGCGATTTTAGGACCATTTAGACCGTCCTATTCTGACGGAAGAAGAAATTAGCGCCTGACGAGCCCGGGCCGCCGATTTTTAGCCAGACAAGACGGCCGCATCTGGGAACTGTGACCGGCAATTTGGCTGGAAAGTCAATGATTGCAAGATTGGCACGAGGTCAAACGGGATCGGTGTGGTTGCAGTCCATCGGAACGGAGAGACAGGTACATTGATGATGGTGAAAGCAGTCTTGGAAGGCGAGGTCTTTGCTGGGAGGTATCTGCGGACATAGGGATTATAAGTATTACAAGAATACATAACTGGTTTCTGAAGGCGACACGTTGAAGACCATCTGACCGGTGCCCTATGTTATCCTACGGCTCAGTCTAGCCTTCACTATCTGATCCGCCTGTATGCACTTTCTATACACCAGTGCACCCCAGCAAAGGAGCCTTGGCGTAGAACCATCTTACGATAGGAAAGAGAGCAACGTATACATTTAATACGCTTGTCCGAACGACAATGAGCCGGGGCGACTAGCTCTTCACTGCTTCCTTCCTCTGTGAAAGAAGCCATTTGGGGGCGTCGCGAGCTTCATGTCCGACTCAATTGAAGCCCCTTGAAGATTTTGCCTGTATGCCACACAACAGAAAAAGCCACTCACAGCTCCGAGAATATCAACGCGAGAAGCATGACAGCACTGATGGAACCGAGAAGCCACAGAACCTCCGTGATATTTCCAAGTGTACAGGTTGAAAGGACTCGATGATAGGCCGATTCATATCGCTACATAGGGCTTGGTCAGTATAATAAACGATGCTCCGTCATTGGTGGCCTACGAGTATGAATTGAATGAACATGCTAGTATTGCGGAGACCCGTGGCCGGGAGCGGGCCGCAGCGTGAGTTTACCCCATGAAGCTTGAGACGACTGTGTCACAGCGCATTAGCGCTTACGGGGCTTTTCATAGCGGGATGCTAGACTCTGGGTGAAGGAGGCTGGGAAGAGAGCTCGTTATCTTCGAGAAGTTGAGCTTGAACGCCCTTAGACATTGATACCATAAAGTCGTTACATCGTGAGAAAGCCTATGCCGCCCGATTGCCTCCGATCCAACTCCATCAAACCTTTACGTATATTGCCTTCGCCCGAGTCTCCTCGCTCCTCCGTATCCTCCGCTTCAGTCGATGTTGCCCACATGAACGGTGAGGATGGTGCTGGCCGCAAGACTTCGCTCCTCCACTTCTCTCGAGTGCGGATAGTCGAATCGTTCAGCTGATCGTCGGTGGTTTGCTGCTCATGATAACTATTAGCTTGGAATTGAGCACGCATCCCAGATATCGCACTGAGAGTCGATCCGATAGGTGCCGCGGCAGTGAGTGTGATCAATGCTAGCAATGGCAGTATGTAGGCTTGGAGATGCATCGTGACTTGTGTGGCCGGTCCACGTTGAGGGGATAGAGGGAAGAAGGCTGACGTGCACTTTAGGTCTGCGAGGTGAGGTTGAAGTTGGAAGAAACTTCGAGGCTGGGCGGCGTTCGGTTCTCAAGTACTTTATTGAGCTTGACCAGTAGGTGCATAATCGCTCACAATGTCTTTTGCCCAGGCCTGGCGATCTCCCAATTACTGGGGTATGATGTGACCAACGCCCGGAATGGAAGCATTTCATGCAGCTAGCCATGCAGGCTGATGCACGCCCACCTCATCGACATGTCTTGGTAACGAATCGGTGTCTGCACATACGAGATCCTGCTATTGTCGAATACATCACTGATGGGAGCAGTATCTTAGGGGATGCACACGACCTTGGTTATATTCCGTAGACCTGGGACCAGTGGGTCATGTGGGAAGAGTTCTCAATTCCCAATATCTGAACGTCGCATCAATCCTTATCAAGTCGCTACACTCATGCCGTGGAACTCTCAATATCTGGGGACGCTGTCTGGCTTAATTGCGAGTGTCGAAAACTCCAACGGCGGCATTTGGATCCCCGAGAATGGTGAGCTTCTAGGCGTTCGTAGCCTCGCTGTCTGACCCATGGCACTTTCGATCGTCTGCGGCCCAGCGTTTCCCAGATATCTTCCGCATCCATTTGCTCCATGATCTCAAATCGGCTGATACAGCTTGAGTGGCGTGACTCGAGCAATCTTGACTCCTCCACACTGCAATATCAGACAGTCGATGCTCAGACACTCTCTGGATACCTCTGGTCGATTTGGGATATCCAGACAAAATCTGGCCTTTCAACATTCTCCCTTCCACAAGCTCAACCTGATCTCCAAAGACACTATCCTTCGAGGCACGTCGTGAGTACATCTGCTTGAAAGCGAACGGTGAGTTCTTATCCGACGCTTGCATAGATCAAGGAAGCGAGGTGGACAGCACTGGAGACCGTTAGCCAATATTCGCCGCTTACAGAGGGAATACCCAGCTTCAAAAGCATGACAGGGTTTTGACTCAGAGTAGCGTGCTTACAAAAATAATTCCCGAATAACCCTCCCAGACTTTGGGATCAAAACAATCAAGAAACACGATCAGAAATATCTTTGTCTTGACGACCAACAGGATAAGATATGCAATTGGCCGAAGCTTTTGTCTTTTGCAAAGAGGATGATCTCGACAATGATGCAGATGATGCAAGCTGCTAGGTAGAAACAGAGCGAAGGCGGGCCAGGGACTGGAAAAGATTCGTGTGAGAAAACCGTATTAATGATATCGAGGTAGCATAACATACACCTACCAAAAAATCCTCATCTTCAAATATAATCGGAAAAGGCAGAGCATAAGCTAACAAAATTAACATACCAACAAGGCACCAAGAGCTACTTTCCGCAACAATTTATTTCAAGCCTTCTCAGCCGCCATCGTCAACTTAGTATATGACACAGGCGCAAATAAAAACTAGTGCGTAAACAGAAATAGACCTGAAACCCCATAACATAAAGTATCCATCACGCTCTCAATTACCTAGTATACGCATCCGCAAATCGTTTGTTTGAGAAGATTTCCCCGTGGGATTCCCCAATATTGAACCCATGCTCAAGCTGGTATCGCTCAGCTACGCTATCATCTTTTCGCCTGCTGTATATACGGAACATCGTCGCAAATGTGAGATGGACAGCGTCTTATGTTTATGTTTTGTGTATCGAAGCTTTACTTTGCTTTCTGATGCTTTGGATTGTCTGAATATCGGCGCTCGGCGACTCCTCGTAACGACGTGGTAGTCTTCCTGCTTTAAGAGTTGTTATTGTGTGGTGGTTTTGTTTTGTGAGTGAGCTGTTCATCGTGATACTTTTGCGCGTTCTATCTTTTTTGCTGTGGCGCGGTGTTTTTATGTTGGTTTTAGACCCGGTTTGAGATTAGGGCTAGTGGGTTTTGTTCTGTTAGGGGGATGCTTGTTGGAGATAGAATTTGTTAAGCGTCGCGCGGATGTGGGTGTGGGTGTGATTTCAGGGTTTTGGGTTTATTATACATAGTGGTACTGAGCCAGATGGGCGACGTGAAGACTTTGTATAATTTTACTGGATAGGATAGCGGATGTCATATTATATATGGAGGTTGAGTAGTATCTGGTTTCGATATATATACAGCGGTACAATATGTAGAATGAGGCGAGGACGTTACTCGACGCATTTTCCACTCGAAAACGCCAGACACACATTTTCAGTAATTCACTCACCACCTCCATTTCCCCTCAACTTGACTTCGAACTTCGGCTCCAGAAGCCACTCCTGACCATCCAGCTTCTCCCACCAAGACCTCTCCCGCTGATCCCACGCCCCAGACTTCGGCGCCGGCGCCAACCCAGCCAGATAATCCCGAACGAATCTATCAGCCCATGTGCGTCCTATCCCGATGCGCGCACCCCAGTATGCCATCGTGGAGATTCTTTGGTAGCGCGGCAGCCGCTGGCGAGTGTACTCTTTGACCGCAGTAGAGAAATTGGGGATGTTTTCGACAAGATGGGGAGGATAATTGAGGAGGCAGTCGGCGAGGACTGTAGCATCCTCGATTGCGAAGGCTGCTCCTTGGCCAGCCGTAGGCATTAAGACCTTTGCGGCATCACCGATGAGAACTATGTTGCCTCTGCCACTACTACCGCCAGCGTCTTTACCACATTCCTTTGGCTTTCGCTCTCCGGCTGCCCACTGGACGTTGGCTAGTCTGGTGAACACTTTTTGCCAAAGACCAACTCGGACAATCTTGACTGTGGCATCGAATAATCGTCCATATGTGCCGGTGGAAGGATGCCACACGTTGCGGTACCTTTCAATGAACGCTTCGGTGGAAGATTGGTCGTAGCCGCCGGTGAACACTTCCATGTTCCACTTTTCGCTCAACGCCTTGTTAGCTTCCTCGCTCCGTGCTCTAGATTCGGGGTCATTAGGGGGAGGTATGCACGGGCCTTCGTAAATGGTCCACATCTGGCAATTGTCCTTCAATGTCCAGGAGCCGGTGCCGACGTTTGAAAGCCCCATGGCGTACATGGTGGGTTCAATATCGGTCGTCTGTGCGTGGGAGATACCATGCACGATGTGGAGATTTTGAAAGTCAGGTTTCCAAGCTTCGTCCACAAGCTTTTTACCAGAAGGTGATGGAGTGGAGTATATGTGCCTACGAACAGTGGACCAAGCTCCATCGGCTCCAACAACGACGTCACCATGGTAAGAGGTGTTGTCTGCAAAGATGACTTCGAGGGCACCCTCCTGAGGCCCATTTCCTTCACCTTTCAAACATTGATCATGCTCAATGATGTTGATAAGCTTCTTGTTGGGGATTATCTCTCCTCCTCGCTCAAGTATTTTCTTGATCAGGAGAGCTTGCAGCGATCCTCTCTGAATTGTCCAAAGGCCTCCCATAATACCTTGCGGTTCATTCCAATCGACGATAGATACACCGGGTTGCGAGCCGTCTTGAGGCCCGAAAAAAGGCTGTCTGTACATCGATATTCGTTCGGTGTTTTGAGATATCTCGTCCAGCTCCAGGCCAAGTCCCAATTGGCGGAGTGGCCACATAGCTTGCTTTGTCAAGGCTACAGCAGCACCTGTCTGGCCTTCTGGATGAGAAGATACAGTGTCATTTGGACTGCCCAGATTGGGCAGAGTAGCTGCGCTGTCGAAGATGATAGGTCGATACTTGGAGCGCAGAATAGGGTGCGTCAGGAGCTGAAGAGCCAGTACCGCTCCGGCGATGGAGCCACCGATGATGAGTACTGTTTTCCTTTCAGGCACCAAATGTCCGAAATTTGAAGTTGATAGCTTATCATGCATGGTTCGCGGTATCGCTAGATCTGCTGGAGATTCCGAGGTTTGGGGCAACGTTCGTCCATTCGTGTAAGCGTATTTTCTGATAGAGACTATTTGGCCTGTTGGAACTGATGGCAGATACTTGAATTGTATGATAGGAAAATGCTGTTGCCTAGTTGGTGACAAGCGCAGCGAGGGCAAGCCAGCGAGCCGGCGTATCATCTCGGTAGAATAAGAAATAGGCCGTCGGTATTTCAAAGCACTAACAAATCCACATCTCAGCTCCACGATATAGCATTAAACCTCAGTCCGGAGTGAGCGTCGCCACATGCACCATTGCTTTCCCCGTTCAATGAAGCAAGTTGTAGAACGCATCTAGATGTAGTCCAGTAGCTGTTCTCTACATTCCAAGAACCTACAATATGTTCAACCGCAGCCACAGCATCAAGGTAATGACAATGATCTGTGAAAATGAGACCATGCTGTCTCGCGTGTGAAATAAGATTCTAACCATGCCAAGCCATAGAGAACCCCTACCTTGCGAGGCTGTGCAAAGTACAACATAATATATTGTCTGATCCCACTATCAGCGGCCGCTAGTTCCAGAGCTAGCTGCTATTAGCTAGCTTTCCAAGGGTCTTGGCAAAACGAAATCACGTCGAGGCCACATTGTCATTGTTAATGAGATAGAAGCCTTATGGCGAGGGTGTCGATTAGGTCAGCCTAGGAGGGCGGCCCCGAAGAGGTCATGTTAGCCTGCTCGACCCTCTTGACAGGTCTTGCATTATGGATTCCCTCCACATTGCAAGATCCTACGGCCTTCTCCCTTGCGCGTATCTACGGGGCTTAGCTAGTTGCAACGCGCAATACTATGTCCATCATCTAGTCATTTGGGCTCAGGGCTGGTGATCATATTCAGTCGTCTGTAGCCGGCATTCCAGATCAAGGTGCGAACTCTCATTGAAGATACGCGATCTGACACTGAGTTAGGCGCTATATCAGTATCATTGCTCAGTCGTGGATATGGCCAATTTTCTTTGTTAAAGACTGTTCTGTCATTTGGACCAGTGAAGCAGAACACTCTGCGCTTAGCTGAAAGCCCGAGCCAATAAGCTATTGATCCCGCTGTTCATTTCCCGTTCGGCCGGCGAAGCAGTGAATCATTTTCCCTTTCTTGGAACAATTTAAGACCCCTAATGACAGTGTTGCCCGCAGGACCCCTGCTAGGTTCGATCCGTAGTGTCGACTGTTCATTTCTATCAAAACATCTCATGAGACCTTTATCCTAGGTGTGTTCACACCTCCTTCGCTGTCCCCTCCATAGAATACTGTGGGGCTTTCCTAGGACAGTACTGAAAAGCGTATGCTGAAGCTCAACAGCTTCTGCTCTCGAAAATCTGGTCCGGTATTTGGGAATTCTTATTGTCGCTATCAATAAAGGTCAGTTTCGAACGACTGATGTGTTAGCTTAACAAGTTGTGCTCTAGTCGCTGACAACGACTCATCAGCTGCCATGGCATCAAGATTTCCATGGGCTTCAGCATTGGTGAAATGGTTCCGCGAGTCGGCAGCACGATCCCCAATCCAGTTTCTTCAGTCGATCTCGGAGCTCTGGTACTCGGAGAATACTCACTCATGGATAATCTTTGACTCTGTGAATGAGTATGTGCACAAGCCTTTGCCAAAGGGTGCTACATTGATGAGCCTACCGACAGAGATCCGAAGCATGATACTATCACCTCTGCTCATTTCCGAGACTATCGTCAGGCCTTATGAACTCACGACCCCCATTTCCACGCCGACCATTCTTCAAGTTTGCAAGCAACTCAACATAGAAGGGGCACATCTGCTGTACACACAAAACGTCTTTCAATTGGATGAGCCAATTCTGGCAATCCAATTTCTCTCCTGGGACTACCGTGTTTCTCGGTCCATGATTCGCGAGATCACCATCTACTTCTCAGTCGATGGATTCCAGCCTAATCCAATTCAGGATCCTGAGGTAGGTTACCTCACTGTAGCCAATCTAGTCCGTCAAAATCACCTTCCTCCAGATGACCATCCTGCACAAGACCACGTGGCCTTGGGCTATCAACCTTCCTATCGAGTTCTGCGCACCCTAGCCGCCTCCATGCACCAATGGAGTGTCGCCTTATCTAATGTACCACCCGGCATACGAGATATAACGATTATCCCCTACTGCTTTTACAATTGCTGCAACCACATCCAGCAGGCGTGGCCGCTTGGGAGTATATGGTTCTGCCATGGTTGCGGCCTTCAGCAATTCTGCACAGACAATAAGCTGGAAGACTTCCTGCCCACTGCAGTAATACGACAGATCCACTGGGAGCAGGGTCCGCAGATGGTAGTCGCATATGAGCCTGACTTCAATCGGAAATTGAGTCACCGGCAACTGCGAGTGCGACAGGCGCATCTATTCGAGGTAGCAACAGGATCTATCGGCCGGATTGCCAATGGTCCGTGACACAAGGTGGCTGCGTTTGGGTGAGTACTGGATGAGAACAGCTCTGCAATTCGCTAAGATAAATAGGCACAGTTGAATGCCTACCGTCAGTGGTAATTTTGTAGAGCGCAAGTCATATAGCCGTGGTGGAAATGTACCAGACCCTGTCATTGAAATCCTTGTCGGTTTGTTGAAATGATAGCAGAGTCGGATCTCCAAGATAAAGCATGCAAGGACATCACTGAATTCTTTGTACATACTCCTGGAAAGAGCCTAGAGTATTCGAACACGGAGAACGAAGTATCAGTTGTGGTTTCTGGTGAGCCACAACTCCATTCAGCGCTGATGTACCGTTTCATGGAAGAGTGCGAACTGAACATAATGCTGTACAAAAAGTCTGATACAGGAGTTCCACATGAATCGTGCAGTTGAAGGTCTCCTGCAATTAGCTGTAGACAGCGACTTGATGCATAGCTGTGCCATTGTGTCTTCTTCCACTGAGGAGACCTACAGTATGAGGGCAGCGAGCGAGCATTCCGATCTCGGCAAAAATCTCTATCCAATAGGCCGAAAGATAGTCCCATCAGCTTGTCGATGTGCCCTAATACGGCGCAACATGCATCGGTTCAGCTGGCCTGAGGAACAACCATGAGTCTCAATTTGTCTGGTACGGATAAGGATGCGTTGTCGGGGTTCCACTGAAAGTTCTGCATTTGCTTCCTCACAAGCTCAACATCTCGTCGATCAAATATTAGCTCATACCCACGTTCCCATCCAGAACTTAGGATGGTAAGAGGCTTCACTCTTCCTGACGGCTTGGGGAACTTGTGTCATACGCTCTTGTCTGAATAGGTGATATATAGTTGTGAACGTGGACAGCAGCTGGGAAGGATGGTGCGAGTAGGGGAACTTTGTAGAACTCTGATGATCATGTAAGAAACACAGCTTGGAGTATGTGTGTATGAGCTCAATACAGGGACTGACTGTAATGGTCAATTGATTGCAGTATACACATAAAGCAAAGTACTTGAGATGAAGATCAGTACATAGCGATCACTTGGCGGTGATTTAGCGTATTCAGGCGCTGAACATTGAAATCCCCCCCCCCCATTTTTGCATGTAAATCCATATAATATTTAGGTATCCAATAGTATTAGTAGAGCGAGTGTGGTATAGGGTCTAGAATATATCTATAATATATAGGATATACGCATAGCTTTAAATCTTGACTAATAAGTACGTTATAAGCTGACACTATTGGAGTTACTAAATATTGTGTGGATTTACATGTAAAATGGGTGGGGGAAATTTCAATATTCAGCGCCAAGGAATCTCAACAGTCCTGAATACGCTAAATTAGCGGAGCTAAGCGCCAATGAACAAGCGCGCACACCTGCACTTATCCAAGAACTTCTCTGAGACCCTCTCCTCCCTCAAGTGTTGAAGTCCGATAGATTGAGCCTTGCGGACGCTTCAAAAGAGTCCATTATCAGATGAACTGCGCAAAGTGCAATAAGATTACATGCTTGCCACGTTGGTACTGATGTGCTCCAACGAGTCCATGTTGACGAGACTCTTGTCGAGACCGGGAAGAATCAAGACTACTCTGGTGACACGTACGGCGCAGTACCGGTTCATGTAACTACGGCTAATAACATCGCTTGGTCAGTTGTGGCCAGACTGAGCCCACCATTGATCCTCTATCGCCGGTAAACTTATTAACCAAGACCGCGACCAACGCATAGCACTGATCTCAGGCTTGGGGTGACAGCCATCACTGCAAGAAACTATATCGGGACCTGCAGTGGTCAAAGATCAGTCTCATTAAGTATGTATCAAGCCGGGATGGGGGGCTGACCAAAATTGTTGGCAGTGGTCAATCGACACGGTTGCTATCGTCACGACGTTGTAAATTATTTTCTCGTCTTAGCCATGGCAACCCATGGTGCTGAGACGGCATCTTTCTGATAGGACTCGGAAGAAGATGAATTTGGATTCGACTATGAACCAATGCTAATTTTCCCGAATCAGGGCGCTAGATAATCGCAGATCCTTGGGCTTTCGTAACAGTCTATGACCTTCGACCTCGGAATACTATGCATCCTTCCATCTCACAATGTCGAAGGTAATCATGGCTTCAAGCCCATCAAGTTCCGGGCCGAGAACCGTGTATGTAATCCATCGACCGTCAGTAAAGGACTTCTTCCTGGACCTCCAGAAGTAATGTATCCCACGTTGCCGCAATCATATGACATTAGGTAGTTGATCTTCTTCCCTATGCATCGGTCAGAAAACGGAGAGAGAACGATACCGTGATCGACGTCGCGTTTGGCGCGATACCTCAAGGCCTTCAATTGGGAAGCATGACGGGCGGTCACAACGACATTCCGGACATAAACTTTTGAAAATCGACTTTTATAAATAGTCGACAAAGTCCAACGTCGTTATACGTAATTAAATGATATATGACTATATAGTATTAAGATATCTATAACGCTTATTATACGTATTATCGCTAGTATTAATAATATACCTATTATTACTATTATTAGGATTAACTATTATTACTTTCTCTTACTTATATATAATCTATTACTATTTATATTAAATAATAAATAACTACGTAGTAATACTTATTATTAATATATCTATTATACTTTATATTTATATTATTACTAATATCTCTAGTTTCTACTATTACCTTTATATATAAATTAAATAAAATATAAGATAATTTTAATAATTATTCTCTATCTCTTTATTAAGATATATAATAGAAGGCTTTTAACTAATTATTAATAATAATATTAATATCTACTACTATTAGGCGTAAATAAATAAGGTTTAATAAGGACTTAAATATATAACTAATATATTATTAATATATATTATATCTTATAAAATTAATTATATTATACTTATTATTATATTATTACTATTAACTATTATTTTATATATATATTATATATAACGTACCTTTATATATTATAAAATATATTAATAATAGGAGGATAATATTTACTTACTTTTAAGATAATATATATAAAAAGATAAGGCTTTAATTTATATAACAGGGCTATTAGTATAATAGTAAATACTACTCTTACTCTAATTTAATTAAGGTATATAATTTAAATCTTATTATTTCCCTTTCTAAAAAATATAAGGATAAAATATATATACTTAATAATTAAGTATTATATATATATTATATATATATAATATATTAATAATATTATACCTATTAATCTATTTTTAATATACTTATAAAAATATTAAATTAAATAATATATATATTAATATATATATATTAATATAATTT
>JAABUK010003401.1_pt1 | contig 26957 bp, 33 predicted proteins | sample 5559141 | NCBI WGS metagenome assembly JAABUK01 (sample SAMN10711869, study PRJNA513367) | rock metagenome | isolation source: Antarctica rocks | place: Antarctica: Victoria Land, Pudding Butte nord | collected 2016-01-03
CGATTCATCAGCACTTTGAGCAATATCAAATCGCTCAGAACCAATTGCATGTTGTCATCTCAAGTGGGACTAGCAATTCAAGTTGCCGAAGCCTGTCCAGAGCTCAGGGTCTTGGAGGTTTATGTAGATAGAAAGTATGGTGACTTCAACATCCCGGAAAGAGCTCATCTCACAGTCTTCTTGATTGACCTTCTCTATCCATCAAACTGGGCATTAAGACTTCAAAAACTTAGTCTCTACGCATCAGACATGACCCTTCTCACTATGGTCAGAACAAGTCCTTTGAATGGCAACATTATGGACTGCATCACAGCTGGACACATAGACATTGTGCGCCTGGCATTTCCATCCTTTCCGTATTTGACCGACGTAACAGCCTTTGAGTGCATGCCAGCGCTGCAGTTCCTTGAGGTAGGGGTTAGCACCTTGTATGAGGTAGGCTTCACCAAGACAGTACGGGGGGCGCTAAGCCTCAAGAACCTGTATACGTTTAGAACAGCTTGTGAAGTGCACTGCACAGGCTGGAGTGGCCCTCATGACTTGCAGAACACATTGTTGCGCTCTGTTGAACCCTTTAGCACCATCAAGAGCTGGATTGCCGAGTCTGCACAGTGTGCAGCTATGATCTGTAGAGTTGCCCCAAATCTGCAGGTGCTGAAAGTCAACGATCTTTACATTTCTGAAGGAACTATTGCTCGTGTGAATTTGATTGATAGCCTGCAGTCTGTGGATCTTGCTTGTAGCAAGCCTTTATGCCAAATGCGCGTAGAAGGATGCCCAGGCAAAGGTCTTAGGCACCTGAGGCTTGAAAGTTTCAACATAGTTCTTACACAGCAAGTTGCTCAGTGGCTCGCAGATGTGCAACGTAGGTCCAGGCATTGGCGCGTATTTGTCAACTTGGGCAGCGGCAGAAATGACTTTGACATTGTAGATGTTGAGGAGCTTAAGTGAGGCATTATTTGAACACACAGTACCAGTGTAGGCTTGACAGAGTGAGATGGTTTATTGCATAATTCAGGGCCTCCAGGCATTTTGTAGAAACCTGCTCCTTTGACAAAGCTTGCAAAACCGGCTGCAAAGTCGCAGCTAGATGTAAGATACTGAGGAGCACCTGATGAATCGATGCTAAGTGTGAGGGCAGCGCCGCCATTTTCTGATTGAAGGTTGCATCTTGTTTATGAGCTTTGCAATGCAGCAATCATGCTGCATATTCCCCTTCAGCCAGACTAGAGGCTCAATCATACCACTTATAATTATATGATGCATTCAACACATTGCGAGGATTGCCACGTTGCTCTGTATTGTTACATACACTATGCTTCTGTCAGCCACAAAGCAGAGGCTATCAAGCAGACCATCTTGATCGTCAGTCCATTTACAAGCTGCAGACATCAGATCTTACAATCATCTACGATTGCTCAGACTGTCCTTGCTGCAACACCCGCTGCAATCGGTTCACTTCCTGAGGACTGAGCCGGCCAAGCGCACCCACAACAGCACTTGCACGGCTGCTGGCATCTCTGTGAGGGGTCACTGCTGCCTTCTGGGGGGTGGCCGAGCCTGACTTGACTGGGGTGGACCTTCCAGAAGCAGGTCTAGGGGAGGAGGTGGGTTGCACTGCTGCATTTGCTGCATTGGGAGGATGCCTAGACAGCGCAGAGCTTGGGCGACTGGTGCGGCCCACTGCATGGCTGCGACCTCCAATTGTGATCTGCTTGGGACTGCTGAGCCTTAGCATGTCTTGAGCACTGCGTATCATCACAGACAAGCATTTGTCATCAGTGCCTCAGTACCAGAAGCTGTATGGAACTCACTGCCTACTGTTGACTCAGTACATGGTATTGTGGGGAGTCATATTGAGCTGCTTTTGGGGCTTGAGTGTACCATGCACAGCTTTGTACGCTAATGATCACATGGCTACGTCAGCCTTGCATCATAGCTTGCACATATGGATGTATCAATCCATGAACATCTTTTTGGCGCAATCATAATGCATCTGCATGCGCCCCTGACATTGCACACAACAGAGCAGACAAAATTGTTCAAGACAGTTGACGCAATACTGCCAAGCTTGAAGAAATGCTAGTTGCCAGTACACAATCTCTCACAAGGACCATGATAGCCAACTCTTTGACCTGTATTCGATCTACATGTGCCTCAAAGCTCACCTTAGAGGGGTCTGCAGCTTGGGCATGTCAGTGACATGGCTACCCCTGTGCTGCCCTGCCTTGATGCTGGGCCGTGCAAAGGAGGGTGAGGTGTCCCTGCTGGCAGCTGCCTGTACATTCAGCTCCCCATCCGGAAACACTTGCACATGGTCCATTGACAACTGCAAAGGGGAAAAGCAGCCCATGAATGATGCAAATTGGCAGCAGATGGTGGCAGTGCCAGGAGGCTATGATGAGTTGCATGGGAGATACACAAAGGCTGAAGGGCTAGATGCCATGTAACAGCAGCTGTATGTTGTATTCTTGCTGTGCACAGCACTGCAGTTGGGACTATGGAGGGCATGCATGCAGATTGGGGTCTATACAATGTTTACACACAGGAGACAGAAGATCAAGATCAGCAGGGGTGGTCACCTTGTCTATTTCATACATGAGCCTTTCGTTGGCTGTCGTGGAGGGTGCAGCTCCTGTCACCACATCCTGCTTCAGGGCCCTCACTAGGGCATTGAAGGAGCTACCCCCCTTGATGAGCATGCGGTTGCGGGCTGCACCCCCCAACACCATCTTCTCCTATAACACCCCCAAGAATGCAGTCAAGTCACATGATCTGCTGCTATTCCTCCCCCCCTCCCCCTTCGTTTGTTTGTCTCCAAAAGGATGTCAATCGAGATGGTACAAACAACCTTGGTCTCTAATAAATGCTTGTGGGATGCAAGACTCCATTGTTGTGCTACAGCATCTGTCCCCTGTGATCGCATGTAAGTTCTTTTGCAAAGTGACGAGTTGTTTTCTCCTGTATCACATGCCGAAACATGCATACAATCAAATGGTGTGCATGGGTGTCATGATTAGGCGAATAAGAAAGACCAAAGCAAGCTATTGCAAGGCCCTGCTGTGCCTCCCGAAACAGGCTTCTGTTTCTACACCAGACAAGCACGACGAGCTGTATGATCCGTCTGCTGCCATCCTTCTTGGACGTCATGCATGAGCCACAGCAAATTTTTTCTTGTGGCACTGAACACCCAGGCAAGCTTCCTTGCTCAGGAGTGTGGTGTCATGCAAAGGCTGCTCTTTATATAGGATTGTCGGCTGCTTGTAGCCTTTTGCTGGACAACAGGATCCACCCTTTATAGCAAGGGAATGGTGCAAGGACTGTCTGTCAGGGCTGGCATGATACTGACAAGTCTTCGCAATGGAGTGCCTCTGCAAGTAAATCTCCAAAAGGATGGTGCCAGAAAAGCCGGAACCAGTATATCTTGCACAGTTGCATGCAGGCTCTCCTGGACAGACCAAAAGCCAACTGTCATGGTCAGGCATGCATAGATGCTGTAGCATGCCATGTGCAGGGCAGGGCTGTACCTTGAGGCCCTGGAGCTCAGACTCCTGCCCCATCTTGGCAGCTTGCACTGCCTCATACTCATGCCTCAGGCTCTGTATCAGCTTCAGCAATGCATCCCTCTCACCTTGCATTACCTCTCCTGCAACGCATTACACATCATGATACACTGTCAGCTTCTTGCACTACTGCTTGGTCTGACCACTCTCTACTTCTGTACTGCCACTGTTGAAACCAGACGTGTTTGAGCACCTGACAGAGGAGGAACTCACATGCAAGTGTCAGACTGCTGTGCATGGGTGCAGCTGTCAAGCAGGTTTGCACATGACAATTCAAGCAATGTCCTCTGTCTTCAATCCTGTTTGCACTGCACGAATCTATCTAAAACTATGTATTTGGTCTCCTTTTGTCAGTTTTCTACTTGCTGAAGGCGCATTCTTGGCTCTGCCTCCATGCAACATTCACAAGCTTGATCACATTAGCTGAAGCATTAACCCAGCCAAGCATCGCAATGTAGTCATCACAGCTGCCATGCATACTCAGACAGCATCATTGCATGTGAGTCATGCTGAATAATACCAATCCATCCATTGTGTGCAGATCTTTGATTGACATATGTGCCAGCCAATACCAACCCATCCGTTGTGAGCGAAGCTTTGGTCAGCACATGTGCTGGCCGACATCAATCCAGCCATTTTGTGTACCAATCCAGCTATTCTATGCACCAGTCCAGCCATTTTGTGTAACAATCCAGCCAATCCGTGCAGAGCTTTGATTTACACATGTGCCAGCACAACACCAAGCCATCCAATTCTTTACAGAGGTTGAGTTGACACACAAGAGATCAAACACGAAGCTCTTCAGACAGACAGCTGCAATGGGACACTCACCAGCTTGAGTGAGCTCAGCAACTCGCCCCCTACCCCACTCGCCGCTGTCTATGAGCCGCACAAAGCGCTCATTGTCTCGCCGCAGCCGCTCGTTCTCAGCCTTCATGGACCCCACCTGCCCTGCCACCTCTTCATACCCATTGGCCAGAGTCTGCTGACACAGCTTGTCTGCTGCTTGGCACCATCCTCTGAAGGCACCGCTGAGCAGCCTGCATGCAACAGAGCTGCTGAGTGGCTTGTGACTTGTGACCTGTGGCTGGTGACTGATAGCCGGTGTCAAATTGAGGCCACAGCTTGTCTGCTGCATGAGGCAGCCCTCTCAATCTGTCAATACATAGTGTGTCTTTCGCAGACATCAGCACAGCCAATTTGCAGCTGTTGCCTTGACAAGGGGCGACTAGATTCAGACATATCTTCTGAACCTCCAGCAAACTCACCCAAGCAGGTCAAACTGTGACTGTGACTCAACAGCGTACCCAGCTTCCAGCAGGTTCACTGAAGCAGCTTCATGACCTAGCAGGCTGACCTGTGTTGCTGTCGTACAGCGTTCTTGGCTCTGCATGCTTTGACCTGGCGCATCCTGCAGGTCCTGGTGAGCCAGGCAGAGAAGACAGGGCCCACCAGGGAAGACTGCCCTTTCTTGATGGCCTTCTTCTGCCTTTGTGCCTTGCTGTGGTACTGCTTCCACCACCTCCAGGCTTTGGCCTGCACACCATTGCCTTTAAAACTCAAGAAAAAGGTCATGAGTCTATGAATGTGGAACACTACTGAATTGAAATAGACATCTGGGATTGAAAGGAGCCATCAGTTTATAGTAGTGACTGAAGCCCCCCACCCCCTGCATTGTGGTCTGATTGTGGGTGTGGCCTCTTAGTGATTGCTCAGTTGCTTGACAATCATGTGCATGTGGTTGCCTGCTTGTTACAGTAATGACAATAACAATTCAATGCTTTTCCTTTGTGAGCCCTCTATTACTGCTTCTTGCACTTGCATGCTGTGGCTGAAAGAGAACCTTGAAGCACCTGATGCCCTTTTGTTGTAATTGTTATCACTACTATCACTACCATCTATCAACAAAAGTTGTCGTTGTGTGATGATGCTCGGCTGCTGTCGGAGCTTTGCTGTGACGCTGCATCCATTGCCAACAAGCTTGCTCAGGGCTCAGATGCAGTATCAGAAGTATACAGTGAGCCTCTGAAATCATTGCACAGATGCACAGGAAGGTTCTGGCATGTTTCCTGGCCTCATGCTGCTGCACAAAGTGCTCAGAAGCCACACATGTTTACAAGAAAGACTACAACTTCTCACAGGGTCTTCAAGACAGACATGAGAGCTTCATGGCAGTGGCTCACCTGCTGTTTGCACTGGTAATGGTGTACAATGTGCTTGGCGTTGCTCTGCTTCTGCGCCTGGCTGCCCACCAGGTCAATCCACTGGTGGAAGATGCGCTGCAGGCGGGACTTGGCCAGCCTCTGACAGGTGCGCTTGAAGAAGGCACTATGCTGGTGCTGCCTCTTGGATCCCCTCTGCCTGCACTTGACACGTCAGCTTAGGCAATATGTGATGTCATATCTGAGTGGTTCTCTGGGAAGCCTCTGATTGAGTGTCTGCAGGTCGTTTCAGGATGTGAAGAATGGACAAATTTGTTGCTTTGACCTGGGCAAGCGAGAGGCATTGAGGTGAGCCTTGCGCGGCTCAAAGTAACAACAAACTCAAAAGCTTTGCAGATCTGTGACAAATTGTGACAATTCTGTAACAGTGTATGCAGGGCTGTGTCAGCAAGCCAGTGCAATCACTGCCAGTGCCAAAACGACTCCCTCATCCCTCGTTCAGCAGTACAGCGCGCATGCATTATGTTTGCAGCAGCCACAGAAGAAGAGGTACACGTTTGCGTCAGCTACGGAAGAAGAGGTAAATGTTTGCAGCAGCTACAGAAGAAGAGGTACATGTTTGCGCCATACACCTCAAGGATGGATCACTGCTGCATGGTTAGCTGCTGTGTAACACAAAGAAAAGAAATGATCACGCCGTCTTGGCATTGATGAAAGAGATGCACTGGGGTGAGGTATAGTAGGTTTCCCTGTGGTGAGCTGCTTGGTCAATATGAGCTGCAGTCATGACTCACCAGCTGAGCAAGGCTCGCCTCATGAGCTTGTGGTCGGCCTGCAGCTGAACAGCAGCCACCCAGCGGCGTGCAGCCTCCTTGGCTTGTACAGCTGCCTGCCACTCCTGAACCACCCTCCTCAACCTCTTCTTTGCCATCACAAAGATGGGCCTCGACTCAAGCTTGCGGTACTGCGCGACAGCAGGCAAGGTGACTGGGCGTGCGTTCTTGCATAGCCACAGCATCTGTCCCAAGGGCGCTGAGCATGTTTCAAGCAGCCGTCACAGCAGATGTGATCGACTGTGTGTGAGGCTGCTCTGGCCTTCAGATGGAGCACTGCTCTGACAACTTGTTCCGGTGTCAAACAAGACTCACTGTTGTCTGTGATGTGTGACAGTAGGACAAACAGCCTGCTGCGTAGTGACAGCATGCTAACTCTTGGGCAAACACATGCACACAGACACAGACACACACATACGCACACACATGAAGTGACGCACGTGCACATGTACACAGACGCACACACTCACACACTCACACATGCATAACGCAGCAGGCATGACTGTCATGAAAGCTGTGCAAGCCTGTTGTGATGGCTGACCTCTCTGTCCATGCGTTTGATCTCATTGTCCCGGGTGGCCAGCTGAGTCTTCCAGTCCCGCTCCTGGCACAGCCTCTGCCATTCTGCAAACACCCTTCTCAGCAGCCCCTGCCTAATCATGATCTCACACTGCATCACACAAACCAGTATCGAGGTCAGGGCGTCAACAACTTATCGTTGACAGGTCTTGTCGTCCCCAACACCTGACTGCTGCCTCTACTGCTGCTGTGACACAGCTGCTGCAGTTCAACATAGCTGCTGGCATACAAACAACTGCTCAGGTCTATGCATAATGGACCCTAAGGAAGAACAACACATGCTTCGATGAAGAGTGATTGAATGCTGCAGCCCTTCATGCACCCTGACGCAATCATCAGCATGTGGTGCAAAACGATAATTGCAGACAGAGCAAACGGCTGGGGGGCACCAGACTGCCTCAAGAAGATCTGACTGCATGACAAGCAGAGCCAAGCAGATCTTGCAAGACTGGTGGGCAGATGCACAGGACTGATGGGCAGATGCACAAGACTGATGGGAAGATGCACAAGACTCATGGGCAGATGCACAAGACTGATGGGCAGATGCACAGGACTGTTGGGCAGATGCACAAGACAGATGGGCAGATGCACAGGACTGGTGGGCAGATGCACAGGACTGATGGGCAGATGCACAAGACTGATGGGCAGATGCACAAGACTGATGGGCAGATGCACAAGACTGATGGGCAGATGCACAAGACAGGTGGGCAGATGCACAAGACTGTTGGGCAGAGCTCTGCCAGCAAGCTGCATTGCGCAGCGTCCTTCAATCATGTGGCAGCATGCGGGTTGCTACAAGTGGCACTCACCTTCCTCCTCTTCCTGGCATAGTCGTCTACTTCACCAAAGCGGTCCTTCCAAAGGTAGAAGCAGCGTGACAGCTCACTGCGCCGCATGCGCTGCACAGCTCGCTCCAGCACCTGCCGCTTATTCACATGCCTTTGCCTGCATCATGTGCTGATGCTTGTCAATTGCATGAGCTCTGGTTGATATGTGGCAACCTTTGAAGTGTCCAATAGCAAACTTTACTATCACAGGACATGTCTGCTTGCCCTCCCCGCAGTTTGCTGCGCAGTGGTTGTTTATGACTGTTATTTTGTTGTGATCGGCCTGGTGTACAAGGCAAGCCCCCATGGTGGCCAGCATAAATATGCATCCTGTCAAAAGTGAGACCCTTCTCAAGGCAGAGGCATCGACCTTTGTATTTGCTGGCTGATCCAGTTGCAGGGCTGCAGGGCTGCTGGCCACATTGTGATGAGCGTATTGATCATCAGACATTCCACTCAGCTACTCATTGCAATGATACACCTTGGGAACTTTCTTTATCTTTGCGGGCAGAAGATGTCGTTTGTTTTTGCTGGCTAGGCCATTGGGAACAGCGTGTAGAGGCTGGCAGCATTGATGCGTCACATTCACACTTGGTCAAGATAGAATACTACACTTGATTCTCAGCCAGTTTCGACACATGTCCTCAAGAGGGCATGTGCAACAAGGAGACGCTCAATGAGCTGCCAGATCAGCTTCTGGCACTTCACACGTCTCGCATCTACAATGCAGAACCAATACCCTACTAGCATCCTCAGACAACCCCCCCTTGGGACACCCCCCCTTTCCCCCCCCAGCCAGCTTGCAACTGGTGATGTGCATCTCAACTGTTTGTGGCAACTTCAGGCAAAATGCGACCACCATGCAACTGCTACTGACCAAGGCGCGGCAGGCCAGCAGGTCCTGATGCTCCAGAGTGTTTTGGCTCTTCAAGCAAAGACACACTGACAATGCAGTGAAAGCAGTGAGAGCTCACTTGACGCCCAGCCAGCCCTTGACAACCTTTCTCAACAGGGCGCGCCCCGCCAGCAGGTGCTGATGCTCAAAGGCCTTCTGGCTGTGCACAATGGCTTCCTGCACCTTCTGAGACATGCCTGCCAGCGCATGCAGCTGTTCTGCTGCCAGGCGCATAGGCAGGTCATCTGCCATGCCCATGTTGGCAGGAGATTCCCCATTCTTGCGCATGGCTTGTGCTCGGCTGTATAGGGCTGAGTGATATGCCAGCGACTGCAAAGACAGAGGCGAGTCTGGTAGTCCTCTGTGGGCATGAGACAAGCTGCACAGTTGATCTTAGCTGAGCATCTTTGGTGCTTGGGCTGGTGCAAACATCTAGCTGTGCAGGGCTGAGCAATGTGACCTCACATGTAAAGATAAATTCAGGTCAGATGCTGCTATGGATGCATGAAAGAAGCTGCACAGCCTTTGAGAGATCACACGGTATATTTCAGGGTATGGCTTATGGCCAGCAATACAGGGGGTGAGTCAAATTGGCATGCTTGCATGCACAGCATGACTCCAGGATCAGATGCATGCTTAAAGAAGTGGGATGCCTACCAAGCAAATTTGAGCTGATTGCTGCCTACCTTGTAGCCTTCTGCCAAGTCCCAAGGCCTGACTCGGGGGCGAGACTCTCTGGGACTCAGCCCGCTGCTTAGACTGGCATGTGACATCTCATCATCCTCATAGTCCTGATCCTCCATTACTTGTCTGCCCCAGTTTGAGACATCCTCATCAAACTCGGTGACCTTGAGCTGTGACTGTGTCCCTGAATTCTTCAGCCGGGGCACAGGAGGTGGCCTGTGACGATGCAAGAAAACATTGACTGTTCTGGACTCAACAGGCAGTTTGGCTATGTCGGGTGGACTGCTGCTTTGCAGGCTGTATAAGCATAACAGCAGGCTGATATGCATGTTCAGCGTCGTCAAGGGGGGCAGTATTGCTGAAAAGGATTCTGCTGCAACAACGATTGTGTACCTGCTGCCCGCGCCTGCTGGCTTCTCAGACCCCGACCTTGCCCCAGCAACTGCCTCTGTACTGTCAAGTGTACCTGGCATCTGTAAAGGGGATGGCTGTGCTCTTTGCTCTGATGCGCCACTGATGCTGGCCTGATCGTCAGGTTCCGTCATGTTTCTGAGACTCTCACTAAGCAGACAGCTACAGGGCCAGAACAGCCTCGATTACCAAACACTCCCTTGCGGTGTGGTCAAGCGAAGCGCAGGAAAGGAGGGCTCAATCCATGCGAGAACAAACGAGTCAGTCCGCCGGTCAAGGACAAGGCAGAGTGTATGAGGTATTCCGTTTGGTTGCAGCCATGCCTTTGAGCTTGGCAGCCTATAGCAGCCTTGGTTGCAACTGGTCTCCTAAAATTGAAAGGTCGTCAGACTGCATACCCTCTGAAGTGAAGCTAGGCGCAGACTGCGCCGGTACATCATCTGCAACAGAGGTGAGACTGTCTCCCTGCTCCCTCATAAGTCAAACCTATCGGGAAATCTGGTCAACGCATTGCGCTTAAGATTTTGACGAAGTGTTGCACTCAGTCTTCGGCATTGGCATGCGGAGGGTGAGCAGCGTAGCATAGCGCGAGCTGCATGTCATCCTGCTTTGGATACTGCATACCCTCCAAAAGTCGTGCAGCCTCAAATGGATCCCGTCAGGAGAACAGCGAGCTGTTGGTTCTCGGTTTGGAGGTGATCAACATGAACTCGTGAAGCCTACGCTGTCGCCCCTGTGACCGATCTATACGATCCTGAGCCATCTGTATGTTTGCACAGGGTGCCGGCAAGTCTTTACTTATGCGGCAAATATGCAGTAAGTTAGTTAGGATGTATTTGGTCAGAAGCTTTCAGTGTCTGCTTATGACAGTGCCTTGCAGGCGCTGATAGCTAACGTCCGATCCCGTGTGGTGCAGATGTAGCTAACAGCGTGCAGAAAGCCATTCCTCGTACTCAACCAACTGTGGGCGTTGAGCTTTACAAAGTCAGTCAGCACAGCAAATATAGCAGTCAAGTCACTCTGGCAAGGTAGGCATTGCATGCTGTTTAGTTAACATTTGCAAGGACAGTTGTACGCAAGCCGTGCATTTCGCATGCAAACGATCATCACAGCCAGTGTGTGCAGTACGTACATTGTACACTTGTGTTGCAGAGAAATTGGAGGTTGTATGCGGCCTGTATGGCCGCAGTACTTTGCCAATGCTAATCTCTTCCTTTATGTGATCAGCATCAACGCAACAGGCCTGCTAGCAACAGCAGTCATTGAGCTGCACAGCCTCCTCATACACCCAGATATCAAGGTACTTCTGCTTATCCTAAAGACAGATTGTGTGTATTTAGTACACCAACATGTTGCCACCAATTTGTGTGGTTTGCATGCAACTAGCTAGCAGGCATCAGGTATGTGCGGCGCAAGTTAGTTCCCTCCAGACAGGCTTGTTTAGAGCACATGTTTAGAGCCACATATTACTTCAGCAAACACGTTGTTCATGAACGAGTCATCCAAGCACGCATTACTCAGTGCATGCTGCATGCATGACCAGGGAATGCGTTTCTGTGGATTCTCAAAATTGAATGTTGGTCAGCCTTGTGACCAACACAAGCAAACATGCACAGCAACCTTCTGATGTGCTCTACATGTCAATTCTGACACTTGTGTGAGTTACTGGTGCAGGGCAAGCCAGTTTGCATTGTTCTGCATGAGCAGAAATGTGACAGCCCCCCAGTCAGCCCCGCAATCCTGGCTCACGTTCTCAACGTGGATGGCTTGAGCGCAGCACATACTGGACCGCTAACAGTATTGAATGTATCGGCAAACACTGGTGCTGGACTGCAACATTTGTTGTGCTGGATCAGGCAGAATAGCTGACATGTACATATGTTTTGTGAAACATCCGACATCTATTTCAAACCTGTCACAAGATGAGCAGAACATCAAGTATTTGTTCAGTTACTTCATGCTAGTGTATCATATCAAAATGGTGACAACTGCCTGCAGTGATAATGTTCGTGAGTGTTTTTGATATCTTTTCTTGAGTCCATCTAGGTTGCATCCAGGTTGCAATGCATTTCAGCTTGACTTTGTGACAGGCCTCAAGTTATCTTCCGAGGTGAAATCAGCCGTGGAAATGTCTTGAGCATGTGGCACGTCAGGCCTCACCAGCAGGACTTACTGTAGACGAATGGATGTCAGCAACTGCTTTGCGCAAAGTAAGCAAATTTACAGCTAGCTAGCCAACATACCAGTGTAAGGTAGAACAGACATTCAGACTGCTAGCTGTCATACCAGCAAAGTTTTTTGAGACATCTGGATGCAAGGATAGGCTGATGTCACAATCACAATTAGCTGCAACTTGGTCTCTAGAGCCTAATGAGATGACATGCAGCCTGACAACTTCTGAGAGCATGTGTCTGCATGCAATATCTGCATGCAATATACATGCAAACAAAAGCTTTGGGTCATCCATTATCAAGCCTTCACATCCTGACACCACCCGCATAGTCCATGCAAGGATAACAAGAGACCACAACAAAACAGTCACAAGTGGAACGCATGTGAAAAAGACAAATGGTTCGAAGTACTTGCTTCCTTGCTTCACCTTGTTATATCCAGTTTCAAAATTGTTGATCAATTCTTTGCTGCCAGCTGTCTCTGCTTGCAGTCTGCCACCATACAACCTCACTTCACTGAAAAGTGTACTCACTGGAGCCTGCCTTGTTCTTGCTGAAATCCCACTCCTGGACAAGGTTTGAGCAATGTGTTGCAAAAGAACTGCATCTGCATGCTGCACTTCTGCTGCAGTCAGAGCTGCCTCTCTGATGCCGATTATGCACATTGGGTACTGCCACCCATCCGTGCCTGGCAAGCACTGCTGGCACACCCAGTGGACTGGGTTGATTGCTGCAAAGGGTGATGAAAGGGTGATGACCTGTTAGAACAACCTGTGCTCAGCATTTTGGTCATGATCCCAATTGCTTAGCACGATTGCACTCTGCAAAGCTAGGATGTCTCTGCCTCAATTCTTCCTTTCTGTGTTCATGCCTCTTGCTATAGCACTTGGGATGGCCAGTGCCTCCAGTCCCTTAGAGTCGCATTGATGCAATCCACTGGTTGCCACACTGTGTGTGCAGTCCCAAGGAACCTATGGTGACTGTGACTGGTGAGTCCTATGGACTCCCCTTGGTTTTGTTTTGACACCAGGATTCGGTAACTTCACGAGCCACGGCAGCCAATTTGAGGGGTTTGCTCACCTTGGAACCAACAGAATATGGACAGCTTGACCCATGTAAACACCGTCGTGGGTAACAAGCTCTGTTTGGTGAGACTTGTTCAGGATCAGCGACAAAAACAGGAAGCTCAACCTGGCAGAATTTGCAATGCCATGATTACCGAAGTTCATTGCGACGGACTCTCGAAACACAGACAGCAAGCCTGCTTCATTTGCACACTCAGCTTGGAACTTAACACACAGGCCAGAACGGGCAGTGAGCTCACGATCCTCCTCCTGATAGCCTCAACTGCTTTGCCTACATTCTATTACTGGAACTGAAACGACGTTCTGCATCCATATAGTCTCAACTTACCAAGCCCAGTACGGACCTACTTTTGAACGTGATCATGGCCCGAGGATGCCGGCAATCTCAACATATTCAAGCTTGAACCGCAGACCACTTCAGAAAAGGCTGTAAGTTGCTGTAAGCTGCTGTAAGCTGCTGCAAACTGCCATGCGGACCCGGTCGAACAGCGTGATGTGTTTGGCTACCCAATACGTAATGATAAATTCAGCTCAGTATCGTCGCAGTGGCACAACTCTCACAAAGTCAAATCTTGCTTGCTTGCATATTAGGGACCCGGGTTCACCACCCACGGCTGCGACTTTTGCACGATATTTTTTCTTTTTGATCAACTGCAAGTCAATCATGCAATAACATCATCAAACGTTTCCAATATTTGACTTGAAAGCAAGGGCGTCGCATAAAAGATTCTCAATATGACATATGATGCACTAATTTGTATCTAAGAGTAAGCCCCTAATGTCAGCTAGGGTACCCTTTTATCACAGAACTTGCGGACACTCGTGAAGTCAGGCCTATGTACATCCCAAGCACTTTGCCTAATGGCCTCTGTGAAAGACATGTAGGGCTGGCTGCGGTTACAGCAAACTGACTGGGACTCAGGCTCAGACGCTTGAGCTATAACAAATCAGCACTAAGCCAACCAGCTCATAGCGAGATGCATGACAATGCATTTTATGCCTACAAATTGAGACTGTGTTGTTCAGTCATTTCCACCTGCACTCATCCCTTCCCTTCATCAAGCTTGATTGGCCATGCAAGTGCGGGAAGCCGTTCTCAGATTCAAATCTAAGAAACAACACATCTTCTGGCAAGGTTGTTTGTCAACAAAATCAAACAGCAACGTGTTTCCACAAGATTAATCGAATACTGGGCCTGCCCCTCAGCAACCTTCCCATGTGCCTCTAGGAGCCTGACTGCCTCGGCTGCATTTGCTGAAGTACACCAAACAATCTAGCCCATTTTTGCTATTGTCAGCCTGCTTATGAATGTCATTGAGACAAACGCTGTGAGCAAGCTCACTTCAGACTGCACCGAGCTTGTGTGGCCATTCAACGCATCTAGACTTGGGTCAATTTGCAGTCTAAGGAACAGGCACATGATCTTGAGGTTCATCTGTCTGAATTGCTGTCTGTAGATTTCTTGTCATTAGCTATGGCCCTCCTTTGACAGATCAGGCCCCTCTGGCCATGTAGCCGCCATCTACATTGAGTGTGGCCCCAGTGATGAAGCTTGCATCACTACAAGCCAGAAAAGCCACTGCTGCAGCCACCTCCTCTGCCCTTCCCATCCTGCACATATGGACACAGCTCTGGGTCAACAACTGCACTGGGTTTTCAGTCACATGAAAGTGGAGTCATAGCAGACTGTTTACAGGCCACTGATGGCCATTGTGCAAGGTGCTTGTACAAGTAATGAGCTGAGCTGCGTTTTCACCTGGGCATGATTATGTGACTGGTCATCTCCTTGACAGTTTCCTCCACAGTCTTGCCCTCACTAGCAGCATGTCTCTTGGTGCCTTCCGTCAAGATGGACCCTGTACAGACTGCATTCACCCTGCATTGCCATCATCACCATTGCATATGACCATGAAACTGCATCACAATGACCATTGCAATGCATGGCAAAGCCATGATCATCATGATAAAGGCACACATTGGGCTGCAAGACCTGCCTAGGGATGCATCAATGAATTTAAGCTTGACTTCATGGCAGGCCTCAATATGTATTTCGTTGTAAATTCAACTGTCTTGAGCATATTTCATGTGACACAGCATGCCTCACCAAATGGATGTCAGCAAAGTAAGCATTTTCAGCTTGCAAGCTAACATACCAGTGTAAGGTGGAACAGACATTCAGATTGCTAGCTGTCATACCAGCAAAGTCTTTTGAGACACCTGGATGCAAGAATAGGCTGATGTCACAATCACAATTAGCTGCAACTTGATCCCTAGAGCCTAATGAGATGACATGCAGTCCAAAAGCTTCTGAGAGCATGTCTCTGCATGCAAAATACATGCAAACAAAAGCTCTGGGTCACCCGTTATCAAGCCTTCACATCCTGACACCGCCCGCACAGTCTATGCAAGGATAGAAAGAGACCACAACAAATGAGTCACTAATAGAACACGTGTGAAAAAGACAAATGGTTCAAAGTCCTTGCTTCCTTGCTTCACCTTGTTTTATCCAATTTCAAAATTGCTGATCAATACTTTGCTGCCAGTTGCCTCTGCTTGCAGTCTGCGACCATACAACCTTACGTGATCAAGAAATGTACTGACTGGGGCCTGCCGTGTTCTTGCCGGAGTCCCACTCCTGAACAAGGTTTGAGCAATGTGTGGCAAAAGAACTGCATCTGCATGCTGCTGCAGTCAAGGCCCATCTGTGCCTGGCAAGCACTGCTGACACACCCGGTGAACTGGGTTTATTGCTGCAAAGGGTGATGTCCTCTTGGAACAAGCCGCCTCTCTGATGCTGAGTATGTACACTGGGTACTGCCACCTGCTCGGCATTTTAGTCATTGTCCCAATTACCATGATTGCACTTACCATGATTGCACTCTGTAAACATAAGATGTCTCTGCCTCAAATCATCCTTCTTGTGTTCACGCCTCTCGCTTTAGCACTTGAGATAACCAGTGCCTGTTGTCCCTCAGAGTTGAATGGATGTTGTCCACTGGCTGCCACACTGTGTATGCAGCCCATGGTGACTTTGACTGGTGGGACCTATGGACTCCCCTTGTTTCAATTGTGACACCAGAATTCGGAGATTTCAGGAGCCACAGCAGACAATCTGAGTGGTTTGCTCACCTTGGAGCCAACATAATTCGGACAGCTTGACACACGGGAACATTATGGTGGGTGGCAAGCTGTGTTTGGTGAGACTTGTTCAGGATCAGCGACAAAAACAGGAGACTCAATCTGGCAGAACTTACAGTGCCATGATTACCGAAGTTCACTGCTACGGACTCTCGAAATACAGGCAGCAAGCTGCACACTCACAGGCCAACCGTTTGCAAAGAAGAACAAGCAGTGAGCTCACGGCTTTCCTCCTGATAGCCTCAGCCGCTTTGCCTACATTATATACCTGAGGCTGAAACGACCGTCTAAATCAATATAGCCTGTTGTATCGACAAGTTGCCAGGCCCAGTACGGACCTACTTTTGGACTTGACCATGACCCGAGGATGCCGGCGATCTCAACATATGTCAGCCTGAACTGCAGACCACTTCAGAAAAAGCTGTAAGCTGCTGCAAATGCTGCCATGCGGACCCTGTCGACGCGCCACAATCTCTATGCCCCAAAGGGCAACAGCATGATGTGTTTACTTACTGATTATACATTGCCAGATTCAGCAAATTACCGTCGCTGTAGCACCACCTCATGTCTGACACTTATTCTTGCTTAAGTCCTGGTCCATGAGACGTCACGGGTTCGCCGCATAAATTGCATAAATCGTGCTTGAAGTTGATCACAAACAGAAAAGATGATTGACAACAAAAAATGTCATCAAATGGTTGCAATACTTGACTTGAGCAAGGGCGTCTCATGATCATAAGAAGAATGAATCATTGCTCATATGATGCATATGCACTAGAGTAAGCTTAATAAGCCCCTACTGTCAGCTAGGGAACCCCCCTATCACAGAACTTGCGGACTCTCGAGAAGTCAGTCAGGCCTGTGTATATCCCAAGCACTTGCCTATCTGTGAAAGACACGCAGAGCCGGCCGCGCTTGCAACACACTGACTTGGGGCTCACGCTCAGATGCTTGAGCTATGAAGCAGCTTTGACGGATCAGCACTACGCCAACCAGCTCATAACAAGACGCATGACAATGCATTTCATGCCTACAAGTACAGACTATGGTAATGAGTAATGTCCACTTGCACTCATCTCTTCCCTTCATCAAGCTTGCTTGTCAGTGCAAGTGCGGGAAGCCGTTCTCAGATCTAAACCTAAGAACAAGCAAGCCCTAAACCCTGCCCCTCAGCAACCTTCCCATGTGCCTCCAGGAGCCTGACTGATTCGGCTGCATTTGCTGAATTACACCAAACAATCTAGCTCATTTCTGCTTTTGTCAGCCTGCTTATGAATGTCATTGAGACACGCGCTGTGGGCAAGCTCAAATTGGAGGTATGTCTGTTTATATTGCTGTCTTTAGGTTCCTTGTCATCAGCCAAGGCCCTCCTTTGACAGATCAAGCCCCTCTGGCCATGTAGCCGCCATCTACATTGAGTGTGGCCCCAGTGATGAAGCTTGCATCACTACAAGCCAGAAATGCCACAGCTGCAGCCACCTCCTCTGCCCTTCCCATCCTGCACACATGGCCAGAGCGCTGGGTCAACAACTGCACTGGGTTTGCAGTCAGCGCTGTAGACATCAAAGTGGACACGTCATAGCACACTGATTACAGCCCACTGATGACCATTGAGCAAGGTGCCTGTACACGCAATGAGCTGAGCTGCATTATCACCTGGGCATGATCATGTGACTGGTCATCTCCTTGACAGCTTCCTCCACAGACTTGCCCTCGCTAGCAGCATGTCTCTTGGTGCCTTCCGTCAAGATGGGCCCCGGACAGACTGCATTCACCCTGCATTGCCATCATCACCATTGCATATGACCATGAAACTGCATCACAATGACCATTGCAATGCATGGCAAAGCATTGTTACCATGATCATCATGATAAAGGCACACATTGGGCTGCAAGACCTGCCTAGGGATGCATCAATCAATTTAAGCTTGACTTTATGGCAGGCCTCAATGTATATTCAGTTGTAAATTCAGCTGTCTTGAGCATATTTCATGTGACACGGCATGCCTCACCAAATGGATGTCAGCAAAGTAAGCAAATTTAAAGCTAGCTAGCCAACATACCAGTGTAAGGTGCAACAGACATTCACATTGCTAGCTGTCATACCAGGAAAGTCTTTTGAGACACCTGGATGCAAGAATAGGTTGATGTCACAATCACAATTAGGTGCAACTTGGTCCCTAGAGCCTAATGAGATGACATGCAGTCTGAAACCTTCTGAGAGCATGCAACATACATGCAAACAAAAGCTCTGGGTCACCCATTATCAAGCCTTCACATCCTGACACCACCCGCATAGTCTATGCAAGGATAGAAAGAGACCACAACAAATGAGTCACACATAGAACACATGTAAAAAAGACAAATGGTTCAAAGTGCATGCTTCCTTGCTTCACCTTGTTTCATCCAGTTTCACAATTGTTGATCATCCGGTGGACTGTGTTTATTGCTGCAAAGGGTGATATCCTCTTGGAACGACCTGTGCTCAGCATTTTGGCCATGATCCCAATTGCTTAGCATGATTGCACTCTGCAAAGCTAGGATGTCTCTGCCTCAATTCTTCCTTCCTGTTTTCATGCCTCTTGCTATAGCACTGGGGATGGCCAGTGCCTCCTGTCCCTCAGAGTCGCATCGACGCAGTCCACTGGTTGCCACACTGCGTGTGCAGTCCCAAGGAACCTATGGTGACTGTGACTGGTGAGTCCTACGGACTCCCCTTGGTGTTGTGACACCAGGATTTGGTAACTTCACGAGCCACGGCAGCCAATTTGAGGGGTTTGCTCACCTTGGAACCAACAGAATATGGATAGCTTGACCCATGTAAACACCGTCGTGGGTAACAAGCTATGTTTGGTGAGACTTGTTCAGGATCAGCGACAAAAACAGGAAGCTCAACCTGGCAGAATTTGCAATGCCATGATTACCGAAGTTCACTCTCACGGACTCTAACACAGACAGCAAGCTGCACACTCAGCTTGACACACAGGCCATCTCTATGCCCCAAAGGGCAACAGCATGCTGTGTTTAGCCATTGAGTATATTATACTAGATTCAGCAAATTAACGTCGCTGTGGCACCATCTCACAACCAACCACTTATCCTTGCTTAAGTCTATGAGACGTCACGGGTTCACCGCCCGTCTGCATGACATTTTTGGTTGTCAATCCTTCAAGTTTTTTTGTTTGTGATCGACTTCAAGTCGATCAGGGCATGATTCATCAGGCAATAAAATCATCAAATGATTGCAATACTTGACTTGAGCAATGGCGTCTCATAAGAAGAATGAGTCTTTGCTCATATGATGCATATGCACTAGAGTAAAGCTTAATAAGCCCCTACTGTCAGCTAGGGAACCCCATCACAGAACTTGCGGACTCTCGCGAAGTCAGTCGGGCCTGTGTACATCCCAAGCACTTGCCTAATGGACGGCCTCTGCGAAAGACACGCAGAGCCGGCCGCGCTTGCAACAAACTGACTGGGACTCACGCTCAGACGCTTGGGCTGTAAAGCAGCTTTCACGGATCAGCAGTACGCCAACCAGCTCATAACAAAACGCATGACAATGCATTTCATGCCGACAAGTAGAGACTGTGTTGTTGAGTAATCTCCACTTGCACTCATCCCTTCCCTTCATCAAGCTTGCTTGTCAGTGCAGGTGCGGGAAGCCGTTCTCAGATCTAAAACTAAGAACAAGCAAGAGTTGTAAACAGCAAATGATCAAGCAGCAACATGTTTCCACAAGCTTAATCAAATACCGGGCCTGCCCCTCAGCAACCTTCCCATGTGCCTCTAGGAGCCTGATGGCCTCAACTGCATTTGCTGAACTGCACCAAACAATCTAGCCCTTTTTTGCTTTTGTCAGCCTGCTTGTGAATTTCATTGAGACAGACATTGTGGGCAAGCTCATGTCAGACTGCGCAGAGCTTGTGTGGCCATTCAATGCATCTAGACTTGGGTCCATTTGCGATGTAAGGAAACAGGCACATAATCTTGAGGTGTATCTGTTTGTATTGCTGTCTTTAGGTTCCTTGTCATCAGCCAAGGTCATCAGCCCTCCTTTGGCAGATCAGGCCCCTCTGGCCATGTAGCCGCCATCTACATTGAGTGTGGCCCCAGTGATGAAGCTTGCGTCACTACAAGCCAGAAATGCCACAGCTGCCGCCACCTCCTCTACCCTTCCCATCCTGCACACATGGCCAGAGCGCTGGGTCAACAACTGCACTGAGTTTGCAGTCAGCACTGTAGACATCGACGTGGACAAGTCATAGCACACTGGTTACAGCCCACTGATGACCATCATGCAATGTACCTGTACACGCAATGAGCTGAGCTGCATTATCACCTGGGCATGATCATGTGACTGGTCATCTCCTTGACAGCTTCCTCCACAGACTTGCCTTCACTAGCAGCGTGTCTCTTGGTGCCTTCCGTCAAGATGGGCCCCGGACAGACTGCATTCACCCTGCATTGCCATCATCACCACTGCATATGACCACTATTACTGCACTACAAAGACCATTGCAATGCATGGTATAGCATGGTTACCATGATCAGCATGATAAAGGCACACATAGGGCTGCAAGAGCTGTCCAGGGATGCATCACGCATGTATTGACAGTCGCTTGTGTCAATGCTATGGCAGGCCAGCATCTTCAGAAGTTGACGTGATTGCTGTTATGCCAAAGTTCATCATAATATATACAGCCACTTCATTGTGGTATCGAAAGGCAGGTGGTAGGATGCTGCATGTTTTGTGAAAGTCACTCAACTTGAAGTGGGTTGGCAAGCAATGTCCTCAGCGCAAGACACTATCAATACATGAACCTCATCCACACTGATGCTCTTCAAACTGTGACAGAACATCAGCAACAAGTACCTTATGCTGTGCTTCCCAAGGTCCAATGCGCAGCACCTCGTCATCTCATTTACAGCTGCCTTTGTCGTGCTGTAGGGCACAAAGGCTGGCTGTGCCATAAATGCGCTGATGGACGACACATTCACAATGGCATGACCCAGGTCTGCAATTTCTGAGTCTAGCCTGCTGTCACTGCCAGCTTCCTGTCTCTGCTTGATCATGGCTATCGAGGCGTGCTTGATGCCAAATGCATAGCCTTTCACGTTGACTGCCAGTGCCAAGTCCCAGTCTGCAAAGCAATGCAGAACCTGCAGAAATGCAAAGCATCATGACATGAAAGCACAAGTTACACCAGAAGTAGCCCTTTTCTGCATGCTGTGTTTGCTGTTTGGGTAGCTTGCATTTATGCACAGCAACCATCATTTGTGCAACCTGCCAAGACGCAGCACTGCTACAGAACTTGGACTGAACAGGTTACCTGCATTACTGGCGGTAGTCGCAGCCCCGAAAACAAATTTTGCAGCGTTGTTGACCCAAATGTCAAGCTTGCCACCCCAAGTGATGGCCTTGACCACGAGTTCTTCGACCTGCTTTTCGTCTGACACATCCACCTGCGACGCCGGTGATACTTCTTGAGGAGAGGGGCTGCGTGTGTGATAAAAAGCTGCTCGAGAGATCATACCTGGCAAGCTATGCTTCTGGCTAAGTCTTGTGCCACCTGGTCCGCGGCCCCACCGTCAATATCTGCTACCAAAACTTGAGCTCCCTCTTGATCAAGCCTTTGGCAAATAGCTGCTCCAATTCCAGCTCCTCCGCCCGTGACCACAGCGACGCGTCCTGCAAGGCGTCCGGGCATTGTGCTCACACCGTTATCGCAGGGAGAGTCTCGTGCTACGCAGCTTACAGAGTGCTGGCAAGCAAGTCTCCACGAAAGGACTTGTAGCGACCCTGGAGCGTTCAGAGACTCAGGCACAATTGTTTAATTGCAAAATGGTCCCAATGCAGTCAGTGCATATGCAAGGTGTGCATAAATGCCATTGACTACCGTAGTGATTTGCCATTGGAAAGGATTTTATAGACTGTCATGCTTTCAAGCCTATGAACTTTTCAATTTATGCGTTCAATTGCTTGGGCTGGTGAGGAAACGCAAATGTAACATCATCAAGATTTCACCAAGAACAGCGAACATGCAGATGTGTTTTGAGCAGGAGGCCAATCCTGCGGCTGATGCCATTGAGTTGCGAAAGCTGCGCCACTGAATGTTCAAAGAGCTTGAAGAAGTATAGAACTCCAGCAGGCAAAGCATTCTGGGGACGTGAACAGCAAGTTGACCAACAACCTAATTCTATCAATTGAGACACAAGTGTGGTCACATCCTATGTGACTAATGCCCATACTTCCAGAACTCTCGTCTGTACAACTTTGTAGCTGGGTCTATTTGGTGTTTTTGCTTTGGCTTTCCAGGTGAGGTACTCTTCTCTTGCAGAGCTAAACCAATAATCTGCATGGACACCATGCGTGGTACATCAACACAGCAGTGCATAGAGCAAGTGCTACAAGTGGTCATCCGTTGTCCTGTGGCAGCTAGTTGGTCCAGACAGCTTTGCCATGTACAGCATGGCAGTCTGCAACTGGAAAGTTGTGGCAGGCAGTTGCAGCTGCATACCAAAGGTGCTAGCCATACGCTTGCTGCTGTGGCACAAAACTTGATATTTTCCTTTGACTTTGCAGGGTCCTGGCTGTCGCACCCCAGCCTCTCTTGCTGCACCAAAGACTCAAGCGGACTGTCCCCTTGATCTGGCTGAAGAAGCTGGTGACTGAGCATGCTGCGGGCGATCTGTCTCGGCTTCAACGAGCGAAGGGGAGGCGCCAACGCATCTGCTATACATATATTCGAGTTGGGGTACCTGTCTAGCGGAATCGACCAAAAATCTATCCTGCTTGCAATTGCCATGTGACCAACTCAGCAACACTTGTGGAAGCAAGTCGGCATCCAGCACGACTGGCTGCAGCGCCACAAACAACAGGGACACGGGTCTGCACGAACATGGCGGCACCTTCGAAGATAGGATGTTTTACGGGCGCCTAGTCTTGGACCGATGCTTTAGTACGTTTGTACAGCCATTATTTTGTGTGCGTTACGGATACGGACGCACGGACTCTGCTCAAGAACTATTACGGTACTTGCCAATAACATCCTTCACTGTCTGTTGGCTGGCAGAAACTTGTAAAATCCTTCTTCTGCCTATGGATTGACGGTTGAATCTTACTACAAACTCAGCCAGGACATCTGCAGCAGCACTAGCACGCAGCAGCCCTAGCAATCTCATGTGTTGTACCAGCCACAACAGCATGGTAAGTCAACAGTACAATGAGCCTGACGACCCATTGCCAGTCAAGAAGGTATTTGCGTTCGCCACGGTGGCACCCACATATTGCCAATACATGGACCACTCATAGCATGAAACAGCACAACCTCAAGCTGCTTCTGGTGGGGACTCAACACACTCAGACATGATGTCAGCCAGCACCTTGACCCTAAAGTATTCCATGTGGCGCTGGTCAAAGGTGAAGGGAGCATCACGTGACTGGTACTCAGCAAACATCAGAGCAAACACTCCACAGTCACATCCATTCAACTGCTTTGGGATGTCATCTGGCGACCTGCAATCAGCGCCTACATCTTTCCAGACTGCTCAGTGAATGGACATGGCAAAGCGTGCTTGTCCTGGCAGATAACATGGGAAGCACTCTTGCACCATACAAGCAGGTGGACTGAAACACTCAGCAGGTGCAAACACACCGTCAGGAGTAAGCCACAGGCATGCAAGAAGCACGAGTGCCACTGTACCTGCGCGTCCAGTCAGATGTGTCAACCTTCTCCTTCAGCTTGTTGTCATACTCGTCAGTAACATACTTGGCCAGAGACTCCACAATCTCCTGCTCCTTGCCCTGGAGCAAAGTCGGCACAGATCAGTAAGCTGTAGCAGCAGCAGCACATAGTCACTGGGCTTAGAAGAAAGACAAGCTGGCCAGCTGTGCCAAGAAGCAGGTGCTAGCTTACAGCAGTTGCCTTTGTGCTGCATTGCAGCTTGGGATTCAGAGGCATGTTACCAGAGTGCAGCAGCTGATGATAGCACATCTCCCATGACAGCTTGAGCCAATAGGCTCATCTAATGTGTATGTAAAGCAACAAGCTCAGTGTGTGCTGCTGTGCAGCAGGAGGTTCTAGAATTGTGGGGCCAAGCAGTGTACACATTAAGCCTATATGCCTTTGTTATAAGCATGCAGCGTGCTAGGCTCACATGCAAAAGCTTGCAAGTCTAGCCACATTTGCTGTGATTTCAGCAGACATGTTCAGCAGCTGCAGCTCAGGCACCGTCACATGTAGTCACGTGCCATGTTTACAGAGGGATACCATGCTAGAATCAAAACAAAGCAGGTGTGGTTTGGTTAGCTCAACAACTAGAGGTCTACATCTGTTGATGCCCCACATTGACAAGAGCACATGCCAAACACACGCTTCACGTTCTCACGCTTCACCCACAGGCTGATCGCTTGCATCTGAAGCAACAAAGCAGGAAGTGCAGCTCACCCCAAGGGAGTCGAAGTAGGAGATGCCGCGGTCCCTGAGGCTGATGACTGCGCAGGTCCAGTGGCAGCCCAGGTGCACCGGGATGATGAGCTTGTCACACTCCAGCACAGAGGCGCTGTGCTGGCCCCACCGCTCCAGCCGCATCTTGGTCGTCCACCTCCTCACATTGTTGTACACATACTTCTTGTCATCCCTGCATCACATACTGTGGTCGGAAGGCTGACTGCCAGAACAGAACCTCAAACTCAAGAGAGTGTTACCAGCTTGAGGGGAAACCCACATGTGTGTGGGTGAACGAAACACCTGAATGAAAGAGCATCTGAAAGAGTAAACGTTATCCCTGCCAGAGCATCAAGGAGATATTGCACCAGCCCTGTGATTGATGTCATGTTGAAAGCACATGAAGGGCCATTTGCCAGCAGGATTGTACAGAGGTTCCTTGTTAGTCCATTGAAAAGGACACAGCAGACATGATGAGCCAGAGCACAAGGCAGCATCCCATAAAGATGAGCCTCTTGGCAGAAACACTGCATGCACTGCTGGTTTGCATGGCTCACCAGACTGGCTGGTTCATTGGATTGTAATTGTAAAAACAGTTTCAGCAACGTGCAAGGCCCTTGCATGTTCTGTATTAGGCTTTGCAAAAGCTGCTGACAGCTTTGTGTCCATTGATCATACTTGATCAGTACAACAGCTTGGTCGACCATCGAAGACGTCATGCACCCTGATGAGAGAAGTGTGAAGCCTTGCTCAGCTTCCAGTCTGCGTAAGGTGACAAATGCAGCACAAGCAGCAGCCCAATCTCTGTGGTAAAGCATAAGCTAAATGTGCACAATGGCTTGCACAGCGTAGTTGTGCACATCCCACAGAGTACTCACTTGTAGAGTTTGTTGATGAAGAAGGTGTTGAAGAAGTGGCACTTGGGGAAGCGCCCAAGCTTGCGCAATCTTGTGTCGCGCTCCTGACAGAAACAGACACGCTGATGCGTTGAATGCCATGCTTCATGTCATAAATCATTTTTGACTCAGGAATGCAGCATTTTAATGTGTGCAGTATAACGTGAAGCTGGTGGATGTTCAGCAGGGCATGCAGTCAACAGTGATGTATGCAAACTCCTCTGATGTATGCAGAACCAGAATTGCACAAAATTTGCTGTCTAGTCAAGTATGGTGACAGACACTGTACTTGTCTGAGCACAAGTACAGCATCTACGATCCAAACTGCTGCCTGCTAATCAGGTCGCAGTGGCAATTGGCCACAAGCAACAAGCTGACTGGGCACTCAGGGCCGTGAAGCGTCGGTTGAATGCATGAGCATGATGAAGGGCAGATGCAATGCAGGCAGATGCACTGCAGGCAGATGCACTGCAGGCAGATGCAATGCAGGCAGGCAGATGCAAATGCAGGCAGATGCAATGCAGGCAGATGCACACCTGAAGAAGGCCCATGTACACATTCATGACCTCATCATTCAGCCACTGCCTGGACTTCAGAGTCCTGATGTCCTTGCGAGCAATGTCTACCCCAGAGTGGACATGCACCACCAGCTTCTCCTCAGCAGGACCAGCAGCAAAGGCCTTCTCCTTCAGCTCCAGCATAGCCCTTGTGGGTTTCAGAACTGGTTCCAGCTTGCCTGCCCTGTGATGCAGCTCGTTGAAGGCTGCGCTCAGCTGCGACTCAGACTGCAAGGAACCCAACAGCACAATCATTGGGTGTACCACGATTGATTGGTTGCATCAAGCCTACAGCTTTTTATGGGGCCAAGTTCAATAGCGTGTGTGCCAGTCAACACAGGTGCTGAGGGTCCCAAAGGGTGCATGACAGAGGGTAGCTGAGCATAAGCCATGCCTTGCATCAAAGCTCTGCTCCTGGCCCACCACGAAGCGGGCAGGGGGCGAATGTTCAGCACAGATAGAACCTAGACTTGTGTCTGTAGCACTGTGACTGACATCAGCAAATCAACAAAATATTTGCAAGTTGCCCCCAAGAATATGCACATGCAACAGAACAGCTTGCCCTGCAAGACACTGTACTCACCTGATCTGAGGAGCCTTCAGCAGAGACATCCTCCTCATCCTCCTCTTCTCCGTACCCATCTTCCTCTTCCTCCACAGACCCATCTTCCTCTTCTGCATACTCGCCACTGCTTGCCTCGCCAGT
>JAABUK010003402.1_pt1 | contig 26957 bp, 31 predicted proteins | sample 5559141 | NCBI WGS metagenome assembly JAABUK01 (sample SAMN10711869, study PRJNA513367) | rock metagenome | isolation source: Antarctica rocks | place: Antarctica: Victoria Land, Pudding Butte nord | collected 2016-01-03
AGGTTTGTCAGGCAGTCAGGCGTTGCTGGAGAGGGTTTGTTTTGGTGAGACTGGCCCTGTTCGAGAGCTATCGGTGCGTGATCTGTGAGGAGAAGGCTTGGCTGTGATCGTAGCCGTGCTTCCGCCACATACCAGCGGCAGCCAGCCCGAAATGTGCTGCAATCTCTGTCTAGGAGGTTTTTGACCCTTGGGGAGACGAGTGTGGTATGCGCCGGGCCGGCTTGTCGCGGCAGGCTTCGTTGCATGCTTGTCTGCAGATTTGGGTCGCTGCTCTGCGTCGCGGCTCTCTGTCTTCGGGGCGCCCGGCACCCGCAGACGTGCACGTTATGGCCATACAATCCACCTGTGACAAGTCTTGCCCGTGATCTGCTGGTGGGCTGACTTGCAAGACTGGATGCCTGCAGCAGGCTGGTGGATGCTACTGACTTTGTTGGCAGCAGACTGTGGGCAGCAGCTCAGGGACACAGCACATGTGTTAAGGGCTCATGTCAGGCAGCTTGCAGCCTGATCAGCACACCACCATTGGGCCCCAGAAACTGCTGATTTACAATTCTGGGGTGTTGCGTATACACGCCTTCTGGTAAATGGGAGCACAAGGCTCTGAGCAGACAGTCCAGCAGTGCTGGCCACATACAGTCATAGCTGCACCTTTTTCTCACACAAGCATTGCAGGCTGCTCAATGATTAACAAGTGTCAGCAGTTGACAGCACCCACTTGGGTCACTTGACCTTGGACCTGACAGCGCTCATTGTTGATGTGAATGGTCACCCCTTTCTATTGTGCTTGCAAGGCTGATGTTGCTGTGCATGTGCAAGCTTGCCTGAGCATTGCTTTCAGCCAACCCAATGTGCAGCACAGGATGATTTGACAACACCATATAAGCAAGTTGCACACATTGGTGTAAATGAATCAGTATTGAGACATGCCAAGCTTGCTTTGAGCCATGATGCATTCAAGATCGTCTTGGGAACATGGGAATATCGATACTGCAGGCTATGCAACACCGAATCACAGCATCATGCACAAAGTCTCAACATTTAGGATTGTGCATATGAGATCCGTATGCATTAGGAGCACCTTTCTGAGAATTCAGGCACATCATGTTGTGAAACATGTTTCTCAGCCATAATGCAGTCGTGAGTGCGAGCTTAAGTGGCAGACTGTTGTGTATCATGATCACAAAGACTGTGTGCATGGCTGGAGATGATCAAGGCTGTGAGAAGGCGGGGCCACATAATTAAAAATCTGGTTTTCAGATTCTGACTCTGCAGCAAAAGTGCTTGCTTCTGCAGCAGGGATGCTCTCCAGAGCTTGTGAGCATGCAGTATGCTTGGTACCATGACTGCAGAGGTGTGCAAAAAGAAAGCTTGAGGTTTCCAAAGAAGCATGTGTTGAAAAACACAGTGGCATCTGTGGGGCAGATGTTGCACACTTGCTGCACAGGCTGCAGCAGCTTGTTTGCTATCCAAGCACCCTTTCACGACATTCAATATGATGCTGGAAGAAGGTTCCAAATGTCTGTTCCTGCCTGCCTGCTGCCCAAATGGTGTGCCAAGATCCTGAGGATGGTTGGCTTCGTGTCGCCGCTCAAGACAGAGTTAAAAGGCCATCTAAAATTCTGCAGAACTGTAAGGACCATAGAATGTATAATACAACGTATGAGGATTAATGGCAGTGTATGCAACAGGGGCAAGTTGATCGCTCTGCACGCATCGAGCTCTCGGAGCGGGCCTGACAACGCACTGAAACTTGCTCCATAGGTTCCCACACCCAAGAAGATGCTAGCCTGGCAAGGCCTGAATAGGAGAACCGCCCTGAGCTCCGGAAGTGGGTCAGCAGTCTGTGATGCACAGGCGGACTCAGTGGTCCTGACAGACGGCCACTCAAGGCCTTGGAGGCGCTGGGCAGGCCCGTACGGACCATACAAGCCTATGGGAGAGCTCACTGGGTACATCTTGTGCCTTGCTCGCGCTATATTGATGGCAACAGTAGGCAGCCTGTAACGGCTTGTACACGCGCTACGGACTGACGCACCGAAGTGCTCCGTGGCGTACATTCGTGACGCGTAACAGGGTTGTAGGCTCTGCCCAGTTCTGCCAAAGGGGGGTTTGTAATTTCCTATTTTAAATGTGACGCCTTTAAACTCCCTGACTTCTTCTTGCCCACAGGTCTCATGTGCAAAGACGCACCCAGGGCAGCACGTCGCCGCGATCCATACTGCCTCAAAGCTATCTGAACAGCTTGCACCACGTTCAAGCAAGTAGACAAAGCCACCCAGGCGGTTCAGAGCGAAGCCAGCATCGGCCTCACTTTCAAACTGCTGCCAAGGCATCAGGCACCAGCAAGCAACGCCGTCACCTGGTGCAGTCGACCTCCATGCACCTTTGATACATTAGGTAGGGTTCTCTTGGTACCACAGAGCCTGATGTTTTGCCAGCGGAAGCTCTCGTACAGCCCGCCTGATTGTTGTCTTTGAATTCTGCAGACGGTCAAGATCCTTTTGCCTGAAGGGCAAATAGGCCATCTGGTGCATCCCAGATAGCCATTTTCTCTTTCACGTCGTGACCTGCAGCGGTGTCCTCGAGCCAGGACAGGTGCGCCGGCTTTTGGCCTCATATGCATGCAGGTCTTTGTGACTGTTGCTGGCCGCTTCCGGATTTCTGCGCTCGGCTGCACCTGACCGTTCGCTTCGGACACTGCAGAGCTCACCTTCTTGTTGTCTGCGCTTTGCCAGCGTGGCAGATGTGACCCACGTTGACGGCGAACCCAACAGCTCTCTGCATTCAAGTTTCCGACAGCTACATATCTGTGCAGGTCGTTAGCCCCGTCCCAGGGCCTACTGCTTCATCCCACATCTCTGCTGGAGGGCTGCAGCCAGCTTCTTGTCTGCCTGCTGACCTGGCTAACACCACTCAGAAGGATCTAGCTGTCTTGGAGCAAGGCACGATCTGGACAGGTGTGACCCAATTCAGGCTCTGTCACAGCATTAAATATGCTCAGTACACCTTGCAATGTATGCTGGTTGGTTGCGTGGGTGCATAATTCAATGCTGCCCAAATTTTGGTTGGCAACAATTTCTGGGTCATGAGAAGGTCCCGCTGCCGGTCCTTTTCAAGCATGCCACAGGATGTGGAATGCCTTGCTTGCCTTTGGCCAGCACAACCACACAAAAAACCCAGCTTTTGACACCCTTGACAACCACTGCAGGCCTTTGTAGCCTTGGGAAATGCACTTTGTATGTGGTCTGAGCTGCTTACTGCAGTTTTCCCACTGATCATAAGCTTGCTCACTCATGCTACACAAGCTCTTCCAGCTGTCTACATGCTGCATGTAGATGCCACATGATCACTCTTGTTGTGTGCAGCAGTTAGCTTGCATGAGTAAAGCCCACCTGACAGATATGCATAAGTCATGTATGCAGATGTATATACCTAAACCTTTGTGTTAATCGATATAGTCATTGTGACTCATCTGCCAACCCTCTGTCATGAGTCAGACACTTGCACTTTATTATAAGATTTGTAAATTCCATGTCAGTTCCCTTCCTTGTTTAGGCATAATGTAGTTTGCATAATCCAGTGCATGCCAAGCTTTATGCTGCAAGAGCAAAGTCCGTTAAGCTGATGGAGAGAGTGATTAATCCTTAATGCTCCCATAGTGGGCTGCCAAGCTCCACGGATCTTGGTTTGCTGGCTATGGTAGAAAGCATGGGTTTGCTGGTGAAGTAGAGGCAAATTGGGCAGCAGTGGATGAGCTCCCATTTGACTTTGAGCGCCGTGGGCTCAGTGTGGTGTTGCTGGATCTGGCTGGAGGTTCAACAAAGAGGACACTGGTGTGCAAGGTATGCAACAAGGCATTTTTGCAGCACATACTATCCCTAACCATATTCTATCTGCTAGAAACCTTGTCTAAGCCTATCAGTTTGAAGCATCTGCCAAATGTTGCTACTAACACATTATCAACAACAGTGTGCATAGGAACGCACAGCGTTTCTTTTTTGTATCCTTATTTATGACCCTCAGTGTCAACTCTGGGTGTTTACTCTTGCCTCATGATGCCTCAGGACGCTGTAGAGGAGGTTTTGGCTGTGAGCACATACATAATGGTAAGGAAATGCTGTGCAACCGCTGGACGAAGTACACATCAAGAATGTTCAGGAGGCTGCCAATGCAATGACCTGTAAGGTGCGGCGTTACGACAGAGGGTTGCTTCAACTGGCTATGATGTGTGACATGCAGCAATGTTGGAAAGTGATCCACTTCTACATCCAAATTTTCTGATGTCGCCAATCTGGAATGTGACGATGATACCTTGGAGTGCATTGTTGATACCTGTAGCTGCTTGCAGGGGCTTCGGGTGATGGGTGTGGCAACTCGCCTGTTAGGCAGTACACATAGCACGGTCACTACAGGCGATGAGTGTATGATGAGATTCCAAGGCTTCCTTACCTTTCGGGATGAGGTGAAGGCTTCTGCAGGGCCAGCATTGCGCAGTCTGATGGAGAATGGTGTGGCTGTCAAGGTGAAGCGTCTTGCTGCTGGTTTGTCATACAACACATGTACATTTTCAGGACCACAATTTTGACCACAAAAAATGAACAGGTGTCGTTTCGTGGCACTGCTCACGTGATCAATCTAGGTGTAACATGTAACTGGCAAGCTTTCATGTCGCGGTGACAATGTGTGTATGTGATGAATTATGCATGCATGACCTGCACGTGCTTAAGACCAAATCGCTGACATTCTTGTTGCACAGTAGGTCCTGACCGGAGACACCTTGTTGGGCGCCAAACAGGTGTGGCACACCATTGGCATGCCCAACACAGATGGCATTGAGGGCCACAGTCTGGCAGCCATCGAAGCTGACCAGTTCCCTGCCACAGTGCGCAGATGCAGCATCTTTGCCAAAGTGAGTCCTCAGCAGAAGGTGCAGATAGTCACAATACTGCAGCAGAATGACCACGTTGTGGGGTTCCTTGGGGATGGCACAAATGATGCCTTGGCACTACGCAAGGCAGATGTAGGGGTCTCTGTGGATTCCGGTGCGTTTCAGCTTTTCTCAAGAGTTGTGCTTCTTGCGTCTTCTCACTCTTATAATGGGGACTGTTATGGGGACTCTCAGGAGCTTTCTACAGTTTGGTGCTTGCATGACAGAAAGAGTGTTTCAGGTTGAAGACATGATATACAGCATGTGTGTGGGCAACAACACTGTTGCTCTGTCAAAGCCTTACACAAGGCATTGGTCTGCAAGCTTTTAAGTACTTGAGTATTGACTATTTTTTACACAATGAAATTCAAGTAAGTTTGTATCCCAGCAAAACCATTATGAGGTTGCATTGAAGTTGCATTGAAGTTGCAGTCCCTGATTTTCAGGTACTGACGTTGCAAAGGATGCTGCGGATGTTGTGTTACTTGAGAAGGACCTGAAGATCTTGGAAACAGGGATGGTGACGGGTCGAATCATCTATGGCAATACAATAAACTGAGTTCAGCCAGTCATTAGCAAATCAGTGTGCATGTAGACAGTATTGCTACCAATACATTGTTTTACATCTTGTTACACCATTCCATTGCATATTCATTCTCACCTAGATCAATGGTGGCTGGGTTGGCAATTTTGACAAATGACCAGTCGTCTACGTACTAGCAGAATCTGTAAATACCATGACTGGCTTTGTGCGCAGTTGTGCAACTGGCTTGAATTGCATTGTAGGTACATCAAGTTTTCGGCATCCTACTCGTTTGGAAACACATTCTCCATTTTGGCAGCAGCAGTGTGGCTGCCTTTCACTCCAATCAGCCCCATCCAAGTGTTGCTGCTCAACTTGTTGTACAATATCAGCCAGGTCGCTATCCCATCGTGAGGATATCCTGTTCTAAGCTATGGCTTGCAACCAAACGTTGTGGCGCAGAAAGTCAATGCCTATTGTTACAATACGGTACAAGGACCCACCCTGTCTCATGCTGTTTAAATTCTATGATATTCGCCCTTTGTTCAGCAAAACGAGACAGCTCATTGGGAGACAGCCAATAGCAACCAGCAGAAATGGCCTGCAAGCTGCCATTGGCTTAATGGCTAAGTTGACAGGACTGTTGCAGGGACACCATGGATCCAGAGTTCCTGAAGCAGCCCAAGAAACGGAGTGCCAAATTCTTGGGAGTCTACATGTGAGTTGAACCAAACTCATCATGATTGCGAGGTGGTTGCTTTTTTCAATATCGGTGGTATGGGTGCTGACTGTAGATTATGTTTCATATGTTGCAAAATTATCAACCCTTGTTGCCGTCTTGTCAAGTTGAGGGCATGGTTCTGCAGGCTCATAGTCGGACCCATCAGCTCCATCTTTGACATTTGTACCTTCTGTCTTCTGTGGTACTTCTACTACGCTGACAATGCTGGCGATGCTGCTGCTGCTGTCTTTCAGACCGGCTGGTTCCTTGAGAGCTTGATGACTCAGGTACAGACGATCATGTGCCGCAGTCTGGCTGGCCAGGATGGCTGCCCGTTGTTGCAAGATTAGTACTGTTTGGAATATCACTTGTATGCATTATCTGTGTTGCGTCCTGACGACTATGCATACGTGGCAATTGCTTAGGTGTGAACATGCACACTCATTAAATTCTGTGTTACAATGATTACAGTAGAATGCAATTGCATGTGAACCTCAGTGTTTTGTTGTGCAGACCTTCATTGTGCATTTGTTGCCGACAGAGCGCTGGCCATTCTTGCACAGCCATGCTGCACGGCCTTTGATCCCGTCCTCGTTTGGCACAATGGTGCTGGGCGTCGTCATTCCTTACATCCCTGGCCTTGGCCCGGCATTCCAGCTGATCCACATCAACCCATCCTTTTATGGCTTCATGGCAGCTGCCGTGTTGGGATATTGCCTGGCCATGCAAGCTTTCAAGTATCTGTACATAAAAGTCTCTGGCATCTGGTTGTGATGCTTTGTGCGCTATCAGATTGTTCTCAGGGTGACACAATTTGATAATCATTAGGTGATGCTGTACAGGTTTTATCATAATGCTATACAGGTCTTATTACATGCTGTATTTCAATGATCCATCAAGAACAAGAAGATTTGTAAGCTGGAATAAAGGTTGAAAGCCAGTCATTTTTTGGTCATGTTCACCTTCTTGTAGGGCAAGCCATGTAATGCAGGGTGGCTGCACCTTCATTGATTGCGCACTGTGTCACAGGTTGCCTTAGTAAAAGTATCATGAGATTAGACATACATTAGGCATTTATTGTAAGTTCTCCTTGTTTGTGACATTGGCCCCATGCTTGAAAGCTTCTGTGGTAGGTGAAAGCCAATGACGGTAGTGGATATTGATAAACAGTGTAGGCAATAACCTCTCTAAGGAATTAATGGCATTATTTAACAAGCTTGTAGATGCTTGGGATGTTGCTGTTGGACCTCAGTTTTTGGTGTAAGAGTCAAGTTCAGAATACAGGTTGTACAATGCAGCACGAGCCCCTGTGACTTTTCAACAGAATAGGGGACGAATTGCTCGTGCATGTTGTTCACACAACCACCCAAAGTGATCTGAAGTAAAGCATATCAGTGCAACTTTCTGACAATGATTGACCATAAGCTAACCAACAGAATAGAAAGTCCTATCTACATGCTACATTTTCCTGAGTATCTCATGCTTCTATAGCTACCATCCAGACAAACAAAATCATACTGTGACCCCAATAATAAATAACAATAATAAGCAGAGAAGTTGAAGCAATGCCCTTGCAGTCTGCCTTTCCAGTGCATCAAGCTTATCATGTATGACAATGAATTCATCCGAACTTGCTGGCTCGTTTGGCAAGCTGGCAGCCGACCTTCGTCTGACAAGATTTCTCTGCGTGCCAATTCAGTGTCAAACGGCAGCAAAGTTCTTGCGTCCATTGCCTAGCAATAAGGGCTGTTATGTCACCCACTTACTCTACATGCTTATCCACATACTCTTACATAACACAGCAGAAACCCTATGGTCAGTAGTCAGTCATGCATATATATATATATTTGCACAATGGGCAAGCAACGCCCATTGCCATGATGGTGATATATTCGAAGAGAGGCATTTGCCCATACAAGCCAAGAGTGATGTTCCTGCACTACTCCTGAAGAAGACTGAGGGGGAAAAAGACAGTGAACTCTTGACAAAAGGTCGGGTCTGGCTCTATTGCATAAATCCTCTGCCATGAGGTGAAATGGCTCATACACAAAGCCATCTCAGGGTTCGCCGTACATGCCTCCGTACATTTTAAAGTACAAACTGCTGGGATCCATCTGATCTCTGTGAGCTGCTAGCATCTGTTGCTGGGCTGTGGCCTGGGCGACACTGAGCTGGGCACCCAGAGGGTTCCCCTGGGGCATAGCCTGCTGTGCATGCATGAGAGCTTGCTGCTGCAGCTGCTGTGCATGCTAATGGGACGGCATTTGAGCTGGGCCAGGAATCTGAAGCTGGCTGGGAATCTGCATGCCATCAGGCATGCCCAGCATGGGACTCATGGACCCTAGCATGTTCTGCGCGCCGAGAAACCCTAGCTGGTTTTGCACTTGCATCATCCCCAAAGCAGGCCTATAATTTCGCTGGGGCTGATGACGTCCCCAGGCGCATTTCAGGGCTTGGCGCAATGGCAGGGACCTCTCCTATGAGGGTTGAAAAGTCTCCGGGGGGAGAGGCTTCACCAAACGGCATGTGAGTATACACCAGTACTTGTCCTTCAAACTCAACGCCAAAATATGTCCAGCTGTCTGAGTGCAAGGGAACATGATGATACCCACTCTTCAGGTCAGTCAAAATAAACCAGTGACCTTGATGCAAGTACTGGGCACATCAGTCAAACACTCATACTTGAGCTTCTCATAGCGCAGGAAAAGATTTAAGTATTTGCAGTCAAGAATGAGTCTCAACTTGCCTTTGCGATTAGCCATCACCGCCAAGCCACTGATGACCACTGGTGGGGCTCTGCCTGTCCAAGGCTTCATCGCCCCGGTTTGAACGAGTTTCTTTATGGACTCCTTGACAAAATCATTGTGTTGCATGCAGGATGCCCTGTTAGCAAACTGGACTGTTGATGGATTGTTGCCCAACAACGTGTTTGCTACATTACTCTTGCCCACTGTCTTGGTCAGTAACTTGCCAACTAGCTGTAGTCGTGCCACAAAGCGAGGATGTTGTAACTGAGACTTAGCATGTACTGCCACTAAGTCTAACTGTATGCCATGCTCGATCCAAGACAACACAAGCTTGGATCGCGCTGTGTGTCCAAAATAGTGGAAAATTTGTTTCCATGCTGGTGAATGATGCCTAAGGTTACCCAGCTTCAAAATCATCAGGATGCAACAAAACGCTTTCTATTCGCTTGAAACTCATCATCATCATACATTTCCGACGGACTGTCATTATGCAACTGTTGAAGCTTGCCCCTTGCAGCCTGCGGCATACCCAATTGATGCTGCCTTCTGACTATGTTTCTTGCCGATGTTTCTAGTTGTCTTGCCCCAAATGTGCAGCCTGGGATGCTGCTGGTTTCACTGGCAAGAGTGCCTGTCGATCTAGCTCAGAAAACATGGCCTCAGCATCCTGCCCTTCCATCACTTCCCCTTCTACAAGGCATACTGAGGCAGATGTGGTCTCGTGCTCGGTTCACTGGGGCTTACTCTGCTCCCACCAGGCAGTGCCACGGATGTTGGGTTGGTAGGAGTGCTTCCAGGCACAAGTGGCCCCTCGAGCACAGGAGTTGGGTTGTCCAGTCCATGTTCTGCTCGGCACAAATTAGTATGAGTCTTTTGTCAGCTTGATGCTTTCTCACTAGTGGGCAGCTCTATCCAGTTGCCGACTATCAGTGCACTGCATCGGCTGACAGGCGATTTTGGTTGCCAATCCGACCGACTGTCGTTGAATGCAAACTAGCCGCCCCACTATCGGGCCAACTGAAAGGCGAAACACCAGCCAACATCTCTATAAGTATGCTGAGGACCGCTCACTGCAAACGGGACATGTCAGGGGAGGTGTCACAAGCAAGAACATTACCTGCAACCACCAACTGAGCCACGGGGAGGTCTCACAACTGGGCTTGCTCTGTGCTGTTGCTGCTGCTGTTGCTGTCTTGAGGCAGAATGTGCGACGAGCTTGTTCATTATCTCCCTGTTCTCGGCTCTCTGTGCTTCCTGTTCCTTATCATGTTTGAGGGACTTGTACTCAGCATCCGCTAGGCTTGTTAAATCTGGCTGCTTTTCCACCAGACCTTTGAACATCACTGCCAATTGCACTTTAGCAGCTCCTGCTTCCTCCACACTTGCCAGCACAAGCTTGTCAATTGCTGCCTCATGCTGCAGTTTGAAATGGTCAGAGTCTAGCAAACCATATGTTAGCCCCAAAGCTTGCTCGTTGAAGAAAATTAACTTGCTCATCACCAGCACTGCTGCTCTGCCAATGCACTGGTCTGGGGTCCAGCCTTTTGTGATGTTACGGCCTGCTGAGGTGAGCTGCTGCTTGGCTCTTGCCTCCATGGCCTTACCCTTATTGTGCCGCTCGTACAGGGCTGCATCTAGCTTGCTGTCAGTCCACTCTCGGACCTCCCTTTCTAGCTTGTCTGAGTCTCTTTGTAAGCAACAGCTCATTTTGAGTCTTTGGAAGAGCTGCCCCTGATTTGCTGCTGTTGAGATTCCTCTCATGCAAAGGTCTCACTGGCTTGCTCTCTTTGATTAAGCTTTGCCGAGACTGCGTATTGTATTAACTGCTTAGCATGGGAGTACTTTGCATGAAATGGAACAGCAACACTACCTTTCAAGTCTGCCACTCTATGCTGTGCTTGCTGAGCTTCTATCTAGCGTATATAATTAATATGCAACAGCACACTAAAACACCACAGCTTCACGAGCACTTTGTTCTGTGCTCCTTAGGACACTGGTCACAAAGTTTAGGTCTTTGCATGTTGCTGCTTCTATCAGCGGACTATGTTATTTTCTTTGCGCATGCCACATTCAAAGCTCCCTTTGGAGTCTTTGCATGGGCAACTGAACTGTCTGCTTCTACTGACTGGACTTAAACTGTTGACTGGCAGCAGCTGAGACTTGACCAGCAAATGCAGGGAGGGTTCAGTGGCTGAACCAGCAGCAAGCTATAGACCAAGATGTATTACACTGCTTCAGCCATGGAAATATCGGCTTCTGTGTTTGGCACTGTCAAGAAGGCGGCAAGCTCCAGCAATGGCAACAGGGCAGGCGCATGCTCCTGTGCTGCATGTCTCCTGCATGCTCCTGTGCAAAAGGATCTTTGTATCTGCAGTATCTTTGTATCTTTCTCTATGCTCACTGCTCATCTGACATCTTGTTTTACTTTGGCCTGGTCACATGTCACTGCCAATTTGTCCAAAGCCCTTTGTCAGAACTGGTTTGAGGCATCTGAGAGGCAGCAGACAATCTTTGTGAGTGCGCTCTGCAGACCATCAGAAATGCCCTCCCAAGTGGAAGGTAAGACGTGACTCACTCCTGTTGGGCTTCCAATACCGAGCTGGGGTCAATCATCATGCATGATCAAGGTTTCAGGATAGTGACAACAGATAAGTCTGTCTTGCCTTTGCATTGTTGTTCTTTGGCCTAGGCTACTGTATTATTGCAACACAGACATCACTCAATTTGCTTGGTAAGCTACAGCTTGAGAATTATTGACCATCAAGTGGTTTAGAAGCATCATATCTGTGTAGAGATGAATTAAGACTGTATGGTGTACATGCCTTTCATTTCAGCTGATTTGCAGCATTTATGATCGCTGTCTTGAGGAGAAAAACCGTACACTTCATCTATAGCACGCAAACATAACAAAATGATCAAGTGTACGACAGGTGCACAGGTTTTGAAGACAAGAGGTCAACAATAAGTTCAGATTGCTACAGCAGAGCATTTAAGCAGACCCACGATAGCTTTTTTTGAACAGCTTCAGACATGTCTCACATTGCAGCAAGAACGTTCACTGTTGTTGCATGCTGGACCACGAAAGCTAGTTGTTGTTAAGAACATACGAGCAACCTATTTCAATACTTCTTAAGAATTCATACTTTTGAACATGACTCCATTTGCTATGGTCCTCAATCATCGTTTCTGCTGGCTCCGACCTGCTGTGCCAAAAACAAAGGCTATAGCCACATTGAATGCGGCCCGTAAAGGGCGGGGAGCATGGGGAGTGGCCACATGCTCATAATGGATTCATCTCAAGCTGGCAGATGCAGACATGTTGCACGCCAGGCCTGCATAATCACATCAGCTGAATGCAACATGTCCTAAAGCTTGCCTTACGTATTGACAACAAGCTATTGCTGACAAACTCGAATGTCACATATGTCATGCATGTCAGACCTCAATCATCATCGCCAGGTCTCAGGAGAGGTCAACAGCAATTGCTTCAAGTCAAATAGCCAGTGTAGCACTGGTGCTCTGTGGCTGCCTGTGTGCAAGGTCGCAACCTCATTTGAATTACAACATGCAGTCAGAAAGGGCGTGCATGACGCAGGTTGTGCCAGAGTGCTGCACTTGCCTGCTGCTCAGTGCCCGACTCAAAAGGCAACTCAGGCAGGTTTTCTTGTTGCCACAGCTGTGGGGGTTCAATATAGTCAAAATGCTGAGCAGCTCGAGCAGCTGTGCGTTTTGCTACATGAGCTTCATGCAGTTGGGACACCCGTCCGGCAACCAGTGCAGTTCACTTCGGCTGGAGAACATCTCCTTCTCCATAGTAGCAATTTTGTGTCTTTCCTGCTCGAGCTGATCTGCTTGCAAATCAAGCTTCCGCTTGAGCTTTTGAAGGTGCTGCATTAATTCCTACAGGAACATATGGCTGGTCCGCTCACACTTCATTGTGGTGTCAACCCAGGTCAAGACTGGCTCAACGTTGCCGCAACAGGATTGATTTGGGCATAGCTCAGAGTGAGGTGCACACCCGAGCGTCCGCCAGCGCTACGGCTCCTGCCTGTTCCATCTCAACAATCATCTGTCAACCCTCCCTACTGTTACCATTGCTTCCATTCTTTGCACGGCTTCAGCACAGTTACGGCATCAGCAAATGGCATATCTGTGTCGAGAAGGTACAGATGGTCAGCATACACCTCATAGATGTACCTGTGCTGGCTGTGCTGTATTGATGTTTACGGGCAGCAGCTGGCTCTGCTGATGCGCCACCTCCTGGCCTGCACCTGGGCTCATATCTGAGACAGTATCACCTACACAACCGAAGATTTGGCTTGCGTTAATGGCTGACAATCAGGTACAGGTGTTCATTCCAGTTGCATAGCTGTGTGCCACTGGCCAACTTAGTTGTCATTGCCAGCATACATGCAGTGATAAACAAAACTGCAGCTGCACTGTGAACCGTGCAAAGCTTGACCTGGTGTGCTAATGTGCATACTGTGCAAATTTCACAGGTCATGATGTTCAATATTGCAAAGCCTTGCGTTAAGCCAACCAGATGTCTGAGTTACATCTGGAGGGTAGTGTAGGTACACGCAAGTTGCTGATAACAACAGCTCATACTGCAGCTGGCCCATAACAAGCAATGTGAGATGACGTTTCATTTACAGGATCCCACGTGCTTACCTAGATCAGCCCAGGACATCTGATCTACCAATGGAAGATTGACGAGAGGAGCTGGCAAGAAGGTTGCTTTTTGCTGACTTCCTGCTTCAAGGTCTTGCTCATATGCCTGACTCTGCACTTGCATAGCTTGTGTGGTATTTGCCTCTCAGACTATGATGATGCTGGTCATGTGATGTAACATGGCAACAGGCCAGCAACACGTGAAATGGCACAAGCAGCTACGCTGCAAATGGCGTTTGAGGCTGTTTTGAACCCAAAATGACCTCTGCACACATGACTACAACCTCCAGCAAAGCCTGCAGGATGCACTGTATTATGCTACACCAGAAAAGACTACAAAAGCTTGCAACATGCCTGTAGAAGGGGTTCAATTCCCTCTGGAAAAGCAGCAGGAGATTGTTCTAGGCTTCTTGTGCTTGCTGCAATGGCATCATGCCAGGCACAGTCAGCGCTGCTGCTTGATGTCAGCGCCAGCCCATTAAATGTAGAAGCAGGCCCATCAGAAAAGCCTCCCTCAGAAACAAAAGGCGGGCTACACGCTGGCCTTCCTGAGCTTGCATCTGCCGGCTATGGCGGCTTGTGCAAAGGGCGGCCTGGCAGGGGGTGAGGCAGGCACCAAGCCCTGGTGTGGAGGCTGTGCACTCATACAAGCTGCCACAGGCGTGCTGCCCTCACTTGCAACAGTGACAGCAGCAGCTTCACCCCAGTGAGAGTTGCAGCATCCTAAATGAGCAGCAAGTGGTGTGGAAGCCGCACAATGTGCAGGTGTTGCGGCGTCTAGCTGTGTACCCATCGACAAAAGGTCTGCAATGAAAAACGAGATTTACCACCAATAAATGCAGAGACAAGACCTGACATTCCACTCGATTCAGGTGATTCGAGTTTGATGTAGCAATTCAATACACTTGCACATTTACAGGCTTGTATGTGTGCTTGCAAGTGTGTTTGCAGGCCCTCTACAATTCCAGGCGCCAAAATGATTATTGCTTTTACAGGGCTGCATCAAGCAAATGCTTATCATGAGCAGCAAGATCCCACAACTGCTCACCTTCCAGCTTGGAGGTTCATACCTAGCCACCAACCACATGACAAACCAGAAAAGTGGGCTGATCAGCCAGTCCTTGTGGTGCGTAAAAGTCTGCACCTCCCAGTGCCCAGTCAGAGACATGGTCTTGCCAGTGTCTTTAGATGCGCATATGCATTTCATGCTATATTTGCTTGCATCTGTAGCAACCCACAAGGCATTGCCGTCACTTGACATGATCAAGTGACGGCAATGAGTCTCATGTTTGATGATCATCAAGTAATTGTAATAGCATTGTGCTTTCTGGCTCATGGCGAGCTTTTTGGAAATATGGCCTAGCCACCTGAGCCTTTTGCTTTGCAGTTGAGACTCCACAGGAACGGTGTTGCACCTAATGATCTTGAATTGTGGGGTGGGAAAGGAATGATCTTTCTGCACCACTGAACAGTGGGGACTGCAATTTGCATTGAACACTGCCACAGTGCATTGGTGCTGGGTCACTGCACACCTGTATGCAGAGCAGATCTCCATGGGTGTAAATGCAGTGACAACTGGCCTGCTGTGAGCCTGTTGTGCACAGCAGCACTGAACAGTGGGGACTGCATTTTGCTAAGAACAGTGTTGCAGTGCACTGGTGTTGGGTCACTGCACAGCTGTACGAACCGCAAGTCTTCACTGTGTATTTGCACTGACACAGGCCTGTTGGCAATCTGTTTTGCATAGCAGCACTGGACAGTGGTGACGGGCTTTTGCTAAGAACAGTGCGGCAGTCTGCTTTAAGCAGCACCTCTGAACAATGGGAAATGCATTTTGCCCTGAGAAGTGCTTCAGTGCTTGAGGGATGGGTCGGTGCACAATTGTATGAACTGCAGATCTTCATAGGTATATTTGTTGAGACACAGGGCTGCTTCCAGCATGGTTGACAAAGCTGCACGGATCTGTGAGGCATCCATTCTGCAGTGAAAAGTGGTGCAGTGCATTGAATCAAGTCCATGGCACACCTGTATAAAGTGTAGGTCTTCCCGGGTGTATCTGTTGAGGCCGCAAACAAAAGGCCGGTGTCAACATATCTGGCAGAGCAGCACTGAGCATCGTGCTGCAGTGCATGTAAGATGAGTGACGACACACTTATACGCGCTGCAGATCTTGGTAGATATATTTGTTTTCAGACACAAGGCTGTTTTTTCGGCAGACTTGGCAAAGCAGCACTGAGGATTGGGGCACGCATGATGCCCTGAAAAGCACTACAATGCATTGGATTTGGGCATTTCCATTTGCATTCTTCACTTCTTGTTGCTGCTTTGCATAATAGGTTGACAGCAGCCTTGCTTCACTGCAAGACCACCCAAAATTGTTCTTCACACAGTGACCCAACTCCAGTGCACTGCAGCGCTGGTTCTGGCACAATGTATGCCAGGCTGATAGTAGAGTTGTGTTACTGCAACCACTAGTAAGGTTAGGTATGCAGTGACCTAAACCCAAAGCACTACAGTGCTGATCAGGGCAAAATGCTTTCCGTGCTGCTCAGTGCAGCTATGCAGGAACAGGCAGACAGCAGGCCTGTGTCACTGCAATCACTTGTGTGAGGATTTGATGTTCATACAGGTGTGCATTGACCAAACACCATTGCACTGCAGCACTGGTTCTGGCAAAATGCATCCCACTGTCACCGGCTGTGGGTGTCACCGTTGCTGGGGGCCATGTTGTTGCAAACGAGCTGCACATGGTGCGTGACTGTCCATTTCTGCAGCCACTTAGGCAATGATATGCTGCTTTATTTTCCATCAGGTCTTGCCTCGCACAACAGGAACTTATGCAGGTGATCAATCATATCTTGGATCGCTCTGATTTTCCATGAAACATAAATTAATTCTCTTCAGTATGTGATCAGACTTGTTGGCTGGCTTAAGCATTTCAGACCAAATAGTTGTTTTCAGCAGGTCAGCCAGGTCTCAATGTACAAGTCAAGGCTCTTCATACAGCTAAGCAGTGACCCAATCCCCTTACACTGCAGCACTGTCTTGGGCAAAATGCAAGCCCCACTGCTCAGTGCTGCTCTGCAAAGAAGGCTCACAGCAGGCTTGTGCCACTGCAATTACACCTATGAAGATTTGCTCTTCATACGACCCAGCAGTGACCCAACTCCATTATACTGCAGCACTGCCTTGGGCAAAATGCAAGCCCCATTGCTGAGTTCTGCTCTGCAAAAAAGGCTGACAGAAGGCTTGCGCCACTGCCATTACACCTATGAAGATTTGCTCTTCATACAGGCAAGCAGTGACCCATCAACATTACACTGCAGCACTGCCTTGGGCAAAATGCAAGCCCCACCGCTCAATTCTGCTCCAAAAAAAAAGGCTCACAGCAGGCTTGTGCCAATGCCATTACACCAATGAAGATTTGCTCTTCATACAGCTCAGCAGTGACCCAACACCAATACACTGCAGCACTGCCTTGGGAAGAATGCAGTCCCCACTGCTGAGTTCTGCTTTGCAAAACAGGCTCACAGTAGGCTTGTGCCACTGCCATTACACCTATGAAGACTTGCTCTTTGTACAGCCAAGCACTGACCCAACATCATTACACTGCAGCATTGCCTTGGGCAAAATGCAAGCCCCACTGTTCAGTTCTGCTCTGCAAAAAAGGCTGCAGCAGGCTTGTTACACTGCCATTACACCTATAAAGATTCGATAAAACACTGCCTCTGGCCTTCCACTTTGAGTCATTTTTGGAGATGTAGGCAAATCTCATGTATGCACAAGACGTATGTGAGCATATTGAGGCCTTTGTTCAATTCGCCAGGGCTGAAACCGTGGTGGCAGACTGCTAGCAAGCTTGCCCCAGGTCATGGCAACTTGACAGCAACGTTTCTGAAGCACATCCTCAGGGTTTATACAGATGTCATATCATTTGCCATTGAACGGCTACTCACCTGCACATGTCAGACCAAGTTGAGATGCCAAGCAGCAAAGTTCCTTCACAGGGGATGTTGCAGATAAGTCTTAATAGTAGACATTGCAATAGCTTAAATTATGTGTTAAAGAGTATACCTTTCCTCCAGACATACTTTTATTGCTTTCACATCGCACTTCTACGTTTCAGGAAGGCAGAAAAATGGTCGAGGCCATGGCAATTCTGGTTATTCAAAAGTAAGCTAGTCACATTCATCAACACGAAAGCATCCGTTGCTCCTGAACAAAGACTGCTCACAGCTATGCATACAAAGTGTTGTCGAGCAAAAACCTAGCACAATGCCCGAAGCAGAGGCATGATCATGTCAAAGCCGTGTTTGCCAAAGTAGCATGCACCAGCAGAGCACACAATATCTGCAAGTTTCTGAATATGAAGAATTATGTTGCAAAAGCACAGCTTGAAACACGAAGTATAGCAGCATAAAATATGTTTGGCTGAAAGGGTCTTGCCTGACAAGGACAAGATACACAGCACCTGACAGGCGTTTATACACAAAGGCACATGCACCAGGAGAATCCTTGCACACTACCCCACGTTTTACGCTTCGCCAGCAACATTGGGACTTAGAAGCTTCTGACACATCGGAAGAAGTAAGTTGCCAGAGTGACCACGACAAAACACCAGCAACGAGCAACACTGAAGCTCCAGGAAACGAACAGCATGGCACATGAAGGGCAATGGCAGACAAAAAGAATCAACAGGCGAAATCATGTGAAATATAAAAAGGTGAATTGAGCATTGTTCATTGTACACAGTAGAAAATGCTACAATACTTGTGGCACAGAAGTTTTACCAAGAATGTGCACCTGGCCTGACTAATAGGAGACCATGGCCCTACAGAGCAGGTCTGCTCTGCCATTCAAGCCTTCAATATGGAGGCAAGCAGCAGAAGGCGCGGCTGCCACAGTGTGCCAACGGATCCAGCTTTGGCGAAACAGGTTGCTTGGGATGCATTGCGACGAACTTGATACAAGGTGTCAACACAGGTTGCTTGCACGTGCTGGTCTATATCCAACACATCTAGCTGAACCTCTGCGTGCTCATCTGGTAAGTCGCAAATGAAGAAGTGCTTGCCCTGGTTGACTTTCTCGGCGCACTGTACAGCGTCTTGAACAGAAGCGACAAAAACCATCGCTAACACACCCGTGGGTGCTCCTGAAGAGTGCTCGCCAAAATTGAAGCCACCCGTTGTGAGTATAGACTGTGCGGCCTCATCTGTCTCGGCTCGAAACAAAAGCCTGTGGCATCCGGAACTGTGTACAACAGGCGTGAGCTTAATCCTGCTGTCAAGCCTTGTGAGCTCCAGCAGGGCTGTAACAGCGTCCATGCTATCTTGTGTCGCCAAACGTCTAATCACTGGCGAATTTCAATTGCTGCTGCTCTTTCGTGCATGCAGTCGGCGAAATTGTGGCAGACAACAGTTCTTGTCCATCCATCCATCAATCAATCAATCAATCAATCAATCAATCAATCAATCAATCAATCAATCAGTCAACCAACCAACCAACCAACCAACCAACCAACCAACCAATCAATCAACCAACCAACCAACCAACCAACCAAGCAAGCAAGCAAGCAAGCAAGCAAGCAAGCAAGCAACCAATCAATCAATCAATCAATCAAACAATCAACAATTCAGTGAATTCATTTTGCTTCCTACATGCAAAGCATTCCCTAAAGAAACCACCACATGAATTTGGTTCACACAAGGACACAAAGTGTGCAGTAGTACAATAGTGCTGCAAGATGTCCAAATGCTGCGACCTGATATGGATGTACGCTGGGCAATCAAAAACAAAGTGCTGCTCGTCCTCCACACAATCCAACGACTTGCACACTAGACACAGCCTATCTGTCCTATCTAGGTGGACACCATCTGCCCAGCGGCCTGTGTCTACCCGCGGACCATGGCATCTAGTCCTAAAGCTACTGACTAGCCTTCGACTGGACACACACTTGACAACAGACAGATGCTCTGCAGCTTTGTACTCAGGCTGCATTGTCCTATATAACATCAAGCTGCTGCGCTGAATACTCCAAAGTACTCATGCATTCGAGTAGCCCTTTCTATGCCAGATGCAATGTCAAAATTATGAAAAAGCTGCTGCTGTCCTAAATGACCATGAAGAAAATCACCTAGATAATGCTGCCAACTGCCTTTGACTGCTGTCTGGTTCAAAGCAAAGCCATCAACCATTGCAAGCGCAACAACACGCACGTTGTCTAATGCAATTGTCCCGTGATGATCACGCAGAATCTGCTGCCAAAAGTGAACTTGCAATTGAAAGCCACCTAAGTCAGCTAAGACCATGTGGTTTGCTGTAGACTTCCTGAGACCTAAAACGTCTCAGAAGGGTCCCACTGCAAAGCTTCTGCTGCCGCACCGCATTTGGTGTCCACTGCCAAGACTTCGCAGCCATGGCTCAGGATGGGTAACACCAGAGTATCAAACAGCTTGCACTGCAGAGCTGGATCTCGTATGCCCAGAAGTGCACATCGCCGTCTCATAGCAAATAGAGCCTTTCTTGCCGTAGCCACCAGAACATCTGTCTCAAAGGTCGGTTTTTTGATGGCATGCAGGACAAACCCCAAACACTCGTAGCTCTGCACCCGTTCCAAAACTGCATCACTGGGCACAAAGTCACCCACGTCACTCTGCCGGGTTTCAAGGACCACCACTTTTGTCTTGCTGAGATGGACTATAAGTTGACGCTGTTTACAGAAACTTGCTAATGCGTCAAGCTGCTTTTGAAGTCCTGATGCACTCTCAAACATCAGAATGAGGTCATCGGCATACAAAAGCAGCGGAACCATAACTCCCATGAGTGTAGGCACGTCAATGTCAGCAATTTCAAGCAAATGTTCCTCCAGCCCATCAACATACAAACCAAACATAGTTGGGCTCAGCGGACACCCTTGCTTTGCCCATGAAGACGGCAGAACTGCCTTGTGATGACCGCACTGCTGCGCTGTCGTGTGCATACAGAGACTTGATGATGTCCAGGATTCTGCCATGAACACCAAGTTCCACCAGCACCTGCCACAGCACAGCACGAGGCACAGTATCGAATGCTTTCCTGAAGTCCACAAAGCAGCAGTAGAGCTTGCCAGCTTTCCCTTTCTGTCTAGACAGTTTCTGTTGATCAATCAGTGACCGCAGAATGAATATGTTGTCGGTCGTGCGGAAGTCGATCCTGAAGCCTGCCTGCCCCTTGGCTTTGACAGCATGCTCCTCAGCCCAAGATGCAATACTCTGCTGTAGTATCATTGCAAACAGCTTAGCAACCACAGAACCCACCGTGATGCCTCTGTAATTGCCCGTATCAAATTTGTCAGCAGACTTGTAAACCGCAGTAATCAGCCCAACAGACAGGCAGTCAGGGAACTGGCTGGCAAGCATGCAATTGAACAGCCACAGCAGGCACTGCTGCACAAGATCACCTCCATCTTTGATCATGTCTGCAAGGATGCCATCTATGCCAGGACTTTTGCCACGTTTTAAGCGCTTGATGCACTGACTTAGCTCATCAACAGTAATGTCTGCATTGAGGCATGCATCATTTGGGCAAGACGTAGATACACTAAGTGTATTACACTTGAGTCAGCAAATCTCTGGGGAGCTGACAGAGAGAAAGTCTATAACCACAAACTTTTTACTAAACCTCTTGTTTTGGTGTATAGATCAATACGTTGACCTGGCATATCCATAAAAGTATATAGAGGAACCAGTTATAATACATGATATAAAGACTCTTTCTGTTTATAATCTTGTGCAAATTCGATACCACTGTGTTTTTTTTTTTTGAATAACATACCATCACCTAAAACAATCCCAATGCAAATATTGAAAAGCTTGTTGCAGGTTTCATTTCCACTCTTGCCAAAGCTCTAAATTAAAATGAAATCCATTTTTGGTATTTTGATACTTTTGGTATTTTTGATACATTTAGATTTATGAGAGATCCGTTTTGTAGCCAAGATATGTTACACACATACAAAAAATCAACGGGCGCTTGCGGAAACATTATTGTTTACAGTGTCAATGTGTATGTCACAAGGTGCTTTGTAAGTTATGTGCAACAGCAAGGGATTGTGATCTGAGTGATAGCGGGCAGCCTCATCCAGCACATGCAACGCCTTCACAGCTACAAAGCACTGTGCAGATGCAACAAAGTTGTCATGGTGCTGCAGCAGCCTTTGGCATTCTGAAAAGTGAACCGCCCTTACTCGTCCTGCGGGGTCCTGCCATTCAGGATAGGAAGATCAGCCTGTTGGCAGAACCCCAGTAGCTCAGGACCCCATGTCTGGGATCCCTGGGCAAGCAGGTCCTGGTTGCGCCTCTGCCGTCATGTCAAGAGCCCTATGATGCTGTCACGAGTGTAGAAGAACTACATGGCGGTCTTAGTCTGGCTCTGCAGACAATTTTCATGGAAGGATTGCCCTGTTTCATACATGCTTCACATACATCCCAATACAGTAAGCAATGCCACAGGTCAATGCAGTATGTATGGCATCTGCCTGGGAGCCGTCTCAACCACCTTAAATGCAGCGCCCACCATCACTCTGCTCACCACAGCTGTTGTTCCCTCAACCACCCCCAACAAACTGGGGTACTCCTACACAGCCTGTGCACTGGGGCAACAGCCCCATACAGGGGCTGAATGCGAACTGGGTGCCACAGCCCAGGACAGTCAGAATGGGAATCTGACTTCCCAGGTGTTGGTGTGCGCACCTGCAGCCTGTAAGAGTGCAGGCTGTGTGTCCAGTGAGTCACCATGCTCAGTATAAATTGCAGCCACATTTGATTCACAGAGCTCAGCTGGAGCATGGCGTCCTGGCACTCAATCACGGCAAACAGTATTGGCAGCGCATCTGTCATGCAAGCTGACACAGCATGCATACTTGACTGGTCTGATCATGTCCCACATGCAGCCAGGTGTCTGCTTGGCACGCACAATCACATGTCACTGCTTGCAACAATGCATCCCACTGCACGCATACTCAGCAAACCTCAATGCAGCTTCACACACTGCATGCAAAAGGGTACAGATCACAAGTCCAGCCTCTGCAGGCCACTTGTTCTACAGTGTGGGCCTAAGCCCCTGCAACCTGGGTACTGCATCAGCAGCCCTAGGCAGTCAGATCGCTGTTCCTTTCTCTGTCTATGATGATGGGTCGCCGGCAATGGAGGCCACAGTCAACAGACCTCTGCTCACCGTGTCCCCATGTGCCCAAGGTGTGAAGTCTTAGTCGTTGTGCTCATGCTGCTGGGCATGCCAGCTATCTGTGCATTTGGGCTGTATAGCCATGTTGCAGTAATCATGCTACACTGTGAGGCTGTGTAACTGTGCTTTGTATGCGCATGGCGCATGGTGCTGTTGTGTTTCTTTGGCAGAACATCTTCATTGGTCATGATACAGATTGGACCGCGCCAAAGGTGCCTTAATGATGGGAGCCTCCTCAAATAGTCTCAAAATCGCCCATCACCTCCTGGACAAGATTGTAAAAGCACAGTCAGTATTTGACAGTGCTTCTGCAGGTCAGTATTACTGCAGTGGCAGCTGCTATCAGGTCAGCTGTGCATCAGTGGCATTGCTTGAGTCAGCCTTTAAACCCACCATTGCTCTCTCCAGCGAAGCCCAGACTTTGGTTCCGTTATCTGGGACCTTTGTGCTGGCGTACGGCGTGCCTCTGGCTTTCTGGGGATGTCATCATTTCAAATTTTCAATGCATCATTGCACGTACAATGCTGCTTGATGAGACAGCAGCCAGTCTGCCTCACACTTACATGCCGGATGGTCATGCACATTTCGCATCAAGTTGTCTACAGGTTTAAAGGTGCTGTGCTCTCTTCCCTGTGCAACTGCATTGGCCATGACACTTATTTGTGCATGACATACAACATCTTTGACATCTGCAACTTGACGAGTAAACAACCTTGGGTCAAAACGCGCATGATACAACCTCCTGGTGGACAGAGTATGGCATCATGGCAAGCGGAATTCCAAAGCAAACATCTGTTCTGCCACTCTCAAGGGACCAGACAGACTGTGCAGCGTATGCACTGGATGGTCTTGGCGATGATATCTCCAAGTCCATTGCATACACCACCAGCAACCCTGCATGCACAGCTGCTTCTGCTGGAGATCTTGCCTGTCCCCTGTGTGCTGTGCAGTACATGCAGCAGGGCATGTGCCTGCCTGGAAGGTACGCCTTGCTGTCTGTACGCTGCCACACCTGCATCTGCTTTTCTATGATGATTGCATACATATTGGTGTGGGTCCCAATACTTGCAAGCAGCTCTGTCTCTGCATTGATAATGTCTTGCAATGTGTGTCTGGATGAACATATGCCTGGGCCAACAGACAAGCTCGTTACATGTTGAAAGCATGTCAGCAGTACCCTCATTGCATCATGGAGGTCTGCTGCAGAATTCTGGTTTTGTGATGCAGCACCACAAGTCCCTGCAATGAAAGAGCCGCTACTTGAAGGGCATAGAATACATGGTTTGAAGCCGTTACTTGAGCATCTCTCTTGCACGTACCAGATCCAGTACACCGTTTCTTATGCCAGTGGCATCGCAGCCACACCGCTCACCCTCAGCATCACCTTTGTAGAGGTGGCTCTGGTCACCAGCAGCTTCATCTTCATCGGCCAGGCCTCCAGCGTCAGCGCTGCTCAGGAGATTGCCCAGCAGCTGAACTCCACCAGCACTGTTTTCAATGCTGCCATCACAGCAGCCATTGCCATAGTGTATCAGACCTGGCTTGTGTTGGCCACCAGCACCTATGTGGATCAGCTGACAGCGGCTCTGGGAACAAGTGCAGACACAGTAGCAGCCATCAACTCGTTAGAGCTGGGTTTGTTCAGCTCAGTCTTGGCCCCAGATGTGGCAATTTTGAGTGCCACTATTGATCATAATGTTACTGCAGCATTGAGTTGCAACAGCAGCAACGTGTATGCCTACAGCGTGACGCTCCAGGTGGCAGTGCTGACTGCTGACATGCTGCTGTCAGTCTTTGTGAATGTGTTGAACAGCACGTACACTAGGCAAAGCGCTACAGCACTGCTCAGGGCAAAACCCATTCCCCACTGTCCAGTGCTGCTTTGCAAAACAGGCTCACAGCATGCATTGTGTCAGTGCTATTATACCTATGGTGATTTGCTGTTCATGCTGGTGTGCATGGGTCCAGCATCAGTGCACTACAGCACTGCTCAGGGCAAAATGCATTCCCCGCTGTCCAGTGCTGCTTTGCAAAACAGGCTCACATTATGCATCATGTCAGTGCAATTATGCCAATGGAGATTTGTTGTTCATGCTGGTGTGAAGTGATGGGCAGACAGGCTCACAGCATGAATTGTGTTGCTGCAAATACCCCCGTGAAGATTTCTTCTTCATACAGGTGTGCAGTGACCCAGCACCACTGCACTGCAGCACTGCTCAGGGCAAAAATGCATTCCCCACTGTCCAGTGCTGCTCTGTAATACAGGCTGACAGCATGCATTCTGTCAATGCAATTACACCTATGGTGATTTGCTGTTCATGCTGGTGTGTAATGAACCAGCACCAGTGCACTGCAGCACTGGTTTTGGCAAAATGCATTCCCCACTGAGCAATGCTGCAGTGCATTAGTGCTGGGTGACTGCAGACCTGTATGAAGAAGAATTCTCCACAGGTATATTTGCAGCAACACAATGCATGCTGTGAGCCTGTTTTGCAGAGCAGCGCTGGACAGAGAGAAATGAGGTTTGCCCTGAGCAGTACTGCAGTGCATTGGTGCTGGGTCCATGCACACCAGCATGAACAGCAAATCTTCATGGGTGAAATTGCACTGCCAAAATGCATGCTGTGAGCCTGTTTTGCAGAGCAGCACTGGACAGTAGGAAATGAGTTTTGCCCTGAGCAGTACTGCAGTGCATTGGTGCTGGGTCACTGCACACCTGTATGAAGAAGACATCTCCACAGGTGTATTTGCAGCAACACAGTTCATGCTGTGAGCCTGTTTTGCAAAGCAGCACTGGACAGTGGGGAATGCATAATATTGGTACTGAGTCTTTTCACATCAGCATGAATAGCAAATCTTCACAGGTGTATTTGCAGCAACACAGTTCATGTTGTGAGCCTGTTCTGCAAAGCAGCACTAGACAGTGGGGAATGCATTTTGCCCTGAGCAGTGCAGCAGAATATCGGTGCTGAGTCTTTTCGCACCAGCATGAATAGCAAATCTCCATAGGTGTTATTGCGCTGACACAATGCATGCTGTGAGCCTGTTTTGCAGAGCAGCAATGGACAGTGGGGAATGGGTTTTGCCAAAACCAATGCTGCAGTGCACTGGTGCTGGATCACTTCACACCAGCATGAACAGCAAGTCTCCACAGGTGTATGTGCACTGAAACAATGCATGCTGTGAGCCTGTTTTGCAAAGCAGCACTGCAGCACAGTGGGGAATGGGTTTTGCCCTGAGCAGTGCTGTTCATGCTGGTGTGTAGTGACCCAGCACCAATGCACTGCAGCACTGCTGAGGGCAAAATGCATTTCCCACCGTCCAGTGCTGCTCTGCATAACAGGCTCACAGCATTAACAGTGTTGCTGCAAATATACCTGTGGAGAATTCTTCTTCATACAGGTCTGCAGTCACCCAGCACCAATGCAGTGCAGCACTGCTCAGGGCAAAGCGCATTCCCCATTGTCCAGTGCTGCTCTGCAAAACAGGCTCACAGCATACATTGTGTCAGTGCAATTGCACCCATGGAGATTTGCTGTTTATGCTGGTGTGAATGGACCCAGCACCAATGCACTGCTGCACTGCTGAGGGCAAAATGCATTCCCACTGTATAGTGCTGCTCTGCAAAACAGGCTCACAGCATGAACTGTGTCAGTGCAAGAACACCTAAGAAGATGTGCTGTTCATGCTGGTGCGTAGTGACTCAGCACCAATGCACTGCAGTACTGCTCAGGGCAAAAGTCATTTCCCACTGTCCAGTGCTTTTCTGCAGGCTCACAACATGCATTGTGTCAGTGCAATTACACCTGTGGAGACTTGCTGTTCATGCTGGTGTGAAGTGATCCAGCACCTGTGCACTGCAGCATTGGTTTTGGCAAAACCCATTCCCCAATGTCCAGTGCTGCTCTGCAAAACAGGCTCACAGCATGAATTGTGTTGCTGCAAATACCCCCGTGAAGATTTCTTCTTCATACAGGTGTGCAGTGACCCAGCACCACTGCACTGCTGCACTGCTCAGGGCAAAATGCATTCCCCACTGTCCAGTGCTGCTTTGCAGAACAGGCTCACAACATGAACTGTGTTGCTGCAAATACACCTGTGAAGATTTGCTATTCATGCTGATGTGAAAAGACTCAGTACCAATAT
>JAABUK010003403.1_pt1 | contig 26947 bp, 26 predicted proteins | sample 5559141 | NCBI WGS metagenome assembly JAABUK01 (sample SAMN10711869, study PRJNA513367) | rock metagenome | isolation source: Antarctica rocks | place: Antarctica: Victoria Land, Pudding Butte nord | collected 2016-01-03
AGAGCTGAAGCTTTGGCTGACAGTGGTCTTCACATTAGCCTTGTCTACATGTATGAAGACCGTCGCTGTAGACTCTCCCATGAGATCTTCCTCTAAGTTCTCCTGATTTTGTCTCTCCTCCTTTGCTGCCTTTTCGAGGGCTGCCTGATTGGAGGCACCCGGTGCTAGCCTCGAGAAGAAACCCCGAAGAGATTGGCCTGATTGGGCTCCCCGGACAGTCGAACCTGATCCGGTATCTTTGACATTGTTTGGGAGAGCTTTGGACTTCCATTCCACGACTTTGAGCCAATTGGCGTCTAGTTGAGTAGCTTCTTTGGTGACATTTGTCACATTCATCAATCCTTCAGGTGTTCTACGATTCACCTCCCTTGGTATTCGTAGTTCCATACTTGGAGCGACCTTTTTCTTCAGCGTAGTGATATTCCACTCATCCAAACTCACTTCGATCACCTCAAGTCCTACAAAGGTGAGACTGCTGGCAAGGAACTGGCATAGAGATAGTAGAGGGGGGACAGGAGAATTCTGGTCCCGCATAGGGAGGACGAAGGTGGTATTGGTGCTTTGGCCGTTCGGCAGAGTCAATCTCTTGGTGAAAAGTGCATCCTTTTGCCAGTAGAAAGCCAAAGCTTCCCTTCCGGATGAGACAAACGGCTCTTCACAGTCCGCAAACACGCTGTAGAAGCCCACTCCAAAAGCACCAATTTTGGTCTCGTCTGGATTTCCTTCCGCTATCTTCTTCAGCCTTGACCAGTCTGTGTCTTTGAAAGCTTCCCCATTGTTCTCGACGACCATCGAATTCAGTGTATGATGTATCAAGACGTGTTTCAGGCGAGTAGAAGCCTCCGAAGTCTGGGGGACAGGAACTGTAGGAGAAGGCGAGGTCTGTAATCGTATGGTGACCTTTGAAGCAGAAGCATCCGCAGCGTTCTGCAGGAGCTCTCGTAACGTCGTCCATTCCCCAGAGTATCTTGCCAGGACCTTGTCGATCAGAGCACGGGTATTGACCGTAACAGCTTCGTCATCTCCAGCGCCCACTAGCACGACTTCTTATCAGAATCCATTCAGGGCATACAGAAAGACGCTGTGAAAGGTGCCCCAAGAGCTGCAAGTGGCGCAGTCGGGGGCCACAATCCTTAATCTTCCCTTGCGATACGGGGGACTATGCATGAACAAAGCTGTGACTTACTTGTCCGTGCCCTGAAGGCATCGTAATCGACTCTCGACACCATCTTAGGCACTTGGACGTAGTCCTGCTAACACCAACCAAAATCACGAACGATGGTGGGCTCAAGTCTGCATCACTCCATGCTTTGATTTCGTTGTGTACAGTGAACTAACAACTCCTGAACGCCCAAACATGCAGTCAGAGACCGAGCTAGAATTACTAAAAATGCAAAGAAATGAAAGAGTGATGGTGGCAAAAAATGACTGCTATCAATTGTCCCGGCACTGTGTCATTGTACACAAGCGGAATGCTTCCGTACTAGAATAGTTTTCCCAAAGACTCGAGCATTCCACTCTACAGCCGCCGTTCGCAGGGATGATGATGACCTCCGCCATTGAGGAGGCTTCGAGGTCCGGGAGCAAGTCCAATGTGAGATAGCTCCGTCGAGTTCTTCTTCTCGGCCAAGAGGTCATGGACTCTCAACTAATCGGGCAATATCTCTCGTGCTGCCGGAGAGCACCAAAGCCACAACGTCTACATTCCTATCTACACCAATAGCATGGACCTTGATCCATTGTCTATCGTCACACCAGCGCGTATCAAAGTACTCCTTCTCCCTGTCGGCCATGTCAGGCAGTCGAGATTCTCGGATTTCGTGGAGAGACTGCAACAGGTCAATGTTGTGCGCCTGGGAGATGTCAGTCCTGACAGCAGGCCGCATAGAAGTGAGACTGTGGTCATCTGCGTTTTACGGCCTGGGCTGACCACCGGGATCAATAGCTATGTTTTCTCCTCTTGCATTCCCGGAAGGCCTTGTCCTCTACGACTTGTCGATCTTTCTTCCTCCTGCATCCCATTCGGAGCTCGCCCCATTCGAATTATATAGGGAGCCTCTGGTCGTCGTAGGCATTGCAGACGGAGTTGACTCGGGCTTGAAACCTGCTCAGGATGGTGCAAACGGAGATGCGAATGCTAGTAGTGGAGTGAGTGTCTCAAAAGTAGACGGACTTCGATCGATTGTACGCACACTGGAGGATCTGATCGACGACTTTCCCAAAGCATTGGTGCATCAGATACTCGTCTTCGACCACGAGGAAATAGCTATGCCAGAGCGAATCTATCCAGTCCCATCGCCAGCTAAGTCGAAGACTACAACCATCAAGACCATCATGTGTGACTTGACCTCCCGTCTACTTGCTGAAATGGCGACTTACGCAAAGTCACTGCAATATCTTTCTTTTTTAGACTCCCCCAAAGTGTCCTCAGGCGTTCCTACGCCTAATGGGACCGGGTCTGCGCTGCCACCCCACATGGCCAACATATCCAGAAGCGGAGGCTCGAGATCGTTCTCACCTGCCAGTGACCGCCCAAACGTCGATCATCGGATGTCATTACCGGTAAATCTGCCTTCAGGCCATGCGTCCGGCACTTCAACGCCGGATATTCGCCCAACGTCACCGCCAAATCGCGTACACACTCCACCAACGACTTCGAGCGACATCAGAAGGTTTTCTACGGTTCAGTCCCCTCCAAAGGCCTCAGATCATGATCGATCAGATAGTCGCGGTAGAGGTTCTACGGGTGGAGTCGGCGTCGGTAGCCTTGGGGAAAGGGAGAGAAACAAAGGCAGAGGACGCATTGGTGTCGTCGTTGGTGCCATGTATCTGCTAGCTGGAAGATGGCCTGATGCTGTGAAGGAACTAGTACAAAGTGCTACCATTGCCACAAACAGCAGCGACTACCTTTGGCATGCTAAGGCTATGGACCTCATGTTAGTCTGTCTTTTGATGTATGCATGGGCGGGTATGGATTTTCGTGTAAGCCTCCACATTGTAGACAAAAGCATTCTATACAACTAAGGTACCCCATTGAAGTGAAGCTGAGAGGTCCAGATACCGGAGAATTTCTTCCCAGGCACCGAAAGGCCGGGCTCAGGCACCTTCAAATCCAACAAGCATTCGGTATCTAACAGCTTGCCAGACTTGAATGCTTCCAAGTCTCCTGATCCCGCAAATCGTGCTGCATCTCTTCGGACCCTCACTAGTCTACTGCCTGGTTCAACGAACAACATCTTGAACCTCTACGCCCGAGCTTGGACGTTCACCGACGACAAACTCCCGCCTTTGGCATTCTCCCAGTCTGCATTGCGTTTTGCGAAGCTACTCTGTGCCATTCATCTTCATAAAGGTACCCTGGACGACATTCTCCTGGGTCATCTAATTCTAAATGCAAATATTCCCTCAACGACACCTCCAACTCCAGAAGCTTCACCGTTTCTTTCTAGTGGAGAAATTGTCGATACATTGTTTCGAGCATACCCAAGACCTCCTTTAGATTCATCAATACACATCGCGGACCATATAACAATTCTTGCTGGTATTGCTTCTGTACTCGCTGAACTAGGATACCATCGCAAGAAAGCTCTTGTTTTGAAAGAGCTTATGGCAGGCCTCCTTCCTGCACTTGTGCAAGCCAGGAAAGCCGGAGCTGCCGAAATGGGTGTTCACCCTGCCGCAAGTCTGGCCTCTTTGAACGCAACTGTCAAAGCCATCCCAACAGACAAGGCTGGTGGTGGTTGCGACGATGCTGAGCAAGGAATGCGGAACTTCCTCTCCCTAGCCTGTCAGGCTTATGGCGTCGTACCCAAAGATTCCATGGCCACTATCGTCAACAATGTGTCTCCTATACAAAGCCAAGGAACCTCGGAGACCTCAGACAATTCAGACCACGCGTCCTTCGCCCAAGGAACAGCATCACAAATTCTTCAACAAGCATCTGCAAAGTTATCGGGCTCCCAGGACCTAAAGCTAGACATACTGAGATCATGTATCAACGTATGTGAATCTTTACCGGACCTTGGTGGCGCTCTTCATTTCTCCGCTGAACTATTACGAATAGGAGGGAGCGGCACTGCGCCAAGTTCAGACAGCAGTGGCGGCGCGCCTGACATAGCAATTGACGAACAAGTACGGCTGGTGAACAACATATCTCGAACACTCAGTGCTGCCCGCCAACTAGGATTCGAGCAACCAGAACCCGAATATTGGGATGACTTTCTGGTCAGAGGTATCGAGGTCCTCGACGCTAATAAATTACGAAGCTTGCAGCCGCATGAGAAATCTGAGCTAGATTTTGTCGAGACTATTGAAGCGAAGAAAGAGAAGAATCCGTTCATCTACAATCCTTTCTTGAAGTCAACAACGGCTGTCGCTGCAGAGCCTCTGCTAGTCGCACAGGAAGAAGCTCTGTTCCAGGTTACCTTGCAGAATCTATTCGACTTCGACGTAATGGTCGAGCGGATCTCGCTCGTCTCCGATGGTGTCCCATTCATGTGCGAGGCTCAGTCTACAATGATCGGCCCCTATAGAACGCAGACAATCGTTCTAAGCGGCATGCCCCAGTCATCGGGGACTCTGACCATCCATGGATGCACCGCAAAAATGAGAGGCTGTCGAGAGCGGGACTTTGCTACTTTCACCGAGCCTTGGGCTTTGAAACCCGATGTTAAAGGGAAACAGGTGGGCATACGTGCAAACAAAGAGCCAGCCTCTACTGAGTCTACGATTGGCAAGAGAAAGACAGAAACCACGCCGAAAGGCCCTACGCTATCAACGCTAGCTCTGAACGTTCTTGGAACACAGCCAAATGTTGTTCTGAGTTCCTGCTCGCTCTCCCAATCAGCCATCATGCTTCTTGAAGGAGAGACGAAAACGTTCACAATCACCTTGCGGAATACGTCTCAGGCAGCTATAGATCTACTACTACTATCCTTTGAAGATTCCACGTCATCCCAGCGACAGTCACTCCTGTCCAACAAAGGCCTTTCGGCGGTAGAGCTATACGAGCTCGAGATCTCATCAACTCACAAGCAACCCTTTCGATGGCTTCAAAGAAATGAAGATCGAGATCTCAGAATAGAGCCTCGCGGCGATCTCTCTCTAGAGATCGAGGTACTTGGAAAGCCTGATCTGTCCCGTTGCTTTTGTCAAGTTGACTACGGCCATCTCGGGATCTCTAAGGATGATATCAAAGATCGATTCTACACTCGTCAACTGAGAATACCGCTCACTGTCACTGTCAATAGCAGCATTAGAATCGTAAGCAACGACATTGTAGCTCTTGCTATGGACGTAATGCCCTTGAAGCCGCGACAGCAGGATCATGGAACAACCGATCTTGTTGGTTCCGACTCGCTATTCCGCAGCCTCAACCTCTCTACCACCTCTACACCTAAATGCCTCCTCTTTTTCGATCTCCACAACTCCTGGTCCAAACTCCTCACAGTCACTATCGAAGTCTCAGACCCCTCCTCAACCTCAGAACCCTTTACCCACACCCAACCACTTCAACCAGGAGTCACAGAACGCATACCTCTTCCCCTGACCCGCATCTACCTCTCAAATCCACACGCGCCAATACCCTCCCTCAACCCAGCAAACAAACGCCAATTCGTAGTCTCAACGACCAAAAGCTCCCCAGAAGCCGAACGAACAACGCGAGAAACCTTCTGGTACCGAGAAGCGCTCCTCGAGCGCCTCAAAGCCACCTGGAAGGAAGAAAGCACAGCAAGAACAGGCACGATCGAGCTACGAAATCTACGGCTGACGCCCCAAATGCTTTCCTCCCTCCGTCTACCAGATCTGGATATCAGCATGTCTGTCTCCACCGCTGAACCGCCCTCCCCCATCGCAGATTCAGTAGCGGTAGTGAAACAAACAGCGCCCCAAACCTACAACGTCCCAACAACTACATTCCTAACCCTAACCACCCACCTCCACAACCGCTCCCCCGCCCCCATCACCCCTCTACTCCGTCTGCAACCCACACTCGCACACCAGCCACAAGCCGCAGCTCTCGATCTGAGCAAAAAGCTTCTAATCAACGGCCTCTTGCAACGCGCGCTTCCGAGTCTTGGGCCGGGCGAGAGGACGAGCGTGGAGACAGGGTTTCTAGTGCTGAGTCTGGGGACTTATGAATGGAGAGCGAGCGTTGAGGAGGTGGTTGCGCAAGGGGGAGGAGATGGGGGTGGAAAGAGGGATGGGGGGAGGGAGAGAGCGGGTACTGGTGAGATGGAGGGGTTGGGAGAGGTGGGGAGGAGGATGTGGGTTGCGGAAGAGTCTTGTGTCGTTCATGCTAGGGATGGGGATGGGGATGGGATGGAGGTTTATGATGATGGCGATGGCGATGGAGAGGGGTGATTCGTGAGGGTTTGCGGCCATCGTTGGATCGTTTTTGTAGCTTTTGTAGGTTGGCTTACTAGACGCTTAAAGAGTAGACTGCCTTCATCGGCAAATGAAGCAATACAGTCAACCTTGAAATGGTCATTCCGTTGTCTAAGCTATACACAGTCTTTCTTCAGGTTGTTAATGCCCAAAAGCCCGGAAACCGGACCAGGAGTGGGTGTCTTCGCTGGGAGTGAAGAGCTTTGAAATGGAGGGGCCGAAGTGGTTCCATCTACCATGCACATTCCCTGCCAAACTCGCTGTCCTTGACACAACAAAAGGCTTCTGTGCACTAAAGCACTGGCTTCAATAGGTCGAAATCAGGCGCTCGCTGTGTTATTCCTCAAGCCAGTATCGTTCTCCTCGGAGCTAATCCCATAGAGATTGCACTCCGTAAGGGCTCGAACCAAGGTCACATCACAGAAATTAAGCCTAGAAAGTCCCTCCCCGCCAGCTTGTTTGCTTATTGTGTTGATCACACTTTCGGCGACGTGCCCAGCGCGTCCACGAAGACCATCAACATCAAGCGCGCCGATGCTGACAAGAATCGGAAGAAGAACTCTGCTACTTCCATAACTGTCTAGTCTTTCGTTCTGGCCGCTGCTGGCGGGTTGAAGCTATGGCACATGAACATTCGCTAGTGCACACTCAACTCTGTCCTCACGAGTCGAACAGGGCCCCGCCTAGCCGCTTTCAGGAGGACTACGTTCTGACCAACAACGCGGTCCAAAGACTCGTTCAGCCAGTTGGAGTCACCGGCGACGCTCGGTCTCGCTCCGAGGTACGTTGAGACATGTCGTTGACGGTCTATGTTGGTGGGTAATGGCGAGACAATGTCCCCTGAGGTACGGAGCACAGCGGCTGCCATCCTCGCCTAAGCGTATTTTTTCCAACAGCTGCGCACTACAAGCATCCCAACACCAGATCGATTGTATCAAAGAAGACCTCCCGATTGACTTTGACACTGCTCAGCCCAAGTCCAACCAAGACCGTCCTCTTCTCCTCTGGATTCCTCGTGACAATAGCACTTGCAATCTGTGTAGCATATAGCTGTCCCACAGTCTCTCGTTCTGATGTAGATCCTCCTAGCAGTGTTTTAGGTGAGAGGTGTGCCATTGGCAGCAAGCTGTCGTCATCAGCACCAGATGGCAGGTATTGTTCAGCAAAGCTTGGGTTGGGTGCATCTAGTGATACGTGGATCTGGAGAATAGCTTAGTGATCTGCAAGTATATGGACTGTACAAGAGCAGTACCCATTGCGCTAGGCGTCCCTCTTGCGTTATTGTGATCATGATCTTGTCGGAGAATTGTGTTGAGATTACATCTGTAGGTACACCGTCTACAATGCCAGCTTTCTGCTTGATAACGCCTGGGTATGTAGAAAGGGAATTGGGTATCTGGGGCGATGGTGGGGCCATCGAGAGAGGCATGGCAGTTGCGAGAGCTTCAACCCTTCGCGAAGGGCGAACGCGTTTATATTGGGTTAAGTGGCTGTTGGCAGAAGATCTCATTTGACTAGTGTTAAGTTACTAGGCCTGGAATATCCGGGTAGATTAGATAAGAGCTCTTGGCGTGTGCCACATGCCAATTTCCCAGAAGATTATATATCTTTTGTGTATATACTAGTACATACAACATCGCTCTACGTTCGCTCTACGTATGTAGGCTACACATAAAGACACACCAGCCCGCGCCGCTGCACATATCTTGGCTTAGGCCGACACTGCTGATTATCACTCCGCTGAGCCTTTGTTAACAGATACAGTGGTATGTGCCAATCAGACCTACCTGGATAGCTTGTAATACAGTGGAAGATCTCGAATTGACCCATTCGGAGGCACACATAGCGTCCGATTGGGGCGAGCAAAAGCAGCCGTGCATCTAGAATAGTCGTACGCGAAGAAATGGCCACACTGCGCGTAGTGATGACTGTTTTGCTCGCACATTGTCTACCAAGCGTTGATAATCCGAACGATACAGTGGGGTAGGATCTCAGGTACGATGATTGTGATTTTATACTCAATCGGGGTGTAAACCTTGCGGCTTGTGTGAACTGAATGCCAAGTTGCTGCCTGATGGACTGTTTGCTGGCGAAAGATGACATCATACGTTTAGTCCACTAATCGCAAAATCGCCTTATCCTAACAGCTCCCATCTCGCATGCTCAGGGTAATCTCTCCTGAGCTGTAGACTGTCCATATGGATACCGCAACACCATGCACAGCTCCTGATACCTCCAGGAGCTTTGGGACCGCTTATGCCAAAACGCAGCCAAAGAGGGTAATACTACGACTTCGAGTGAACGAATTCGAGGGCGAAGGCCGTGATTGGGAACAGTATATCGACGCTATAAAAGCCTACCTTACTTGGGCAGGACGTCCAACGAGCGAATACGAGGGATGTTTCGAGACAAGAAGACACTATGCTCACGTTGAGCCCTTCCAGGCCTCCGAACTGAAACAGACAACTTTCCACGTCGTCCTCGATATGGAGCAGCGCATGCTTGACGAAGCGAATTTTGACGCTCTGCCACACGAAATCTATCGTGTGCGCCGGAATAAGGAGGAGATTTTGTAAGATACGAGCGGTCTTCTTCTCCCTGAGCCAATCAGCTTAGTCCATAACAGAGAAGTCCGCACGTTTGAAAACCCTCATGAAGCACAGAACGTAATTCGCAAGACACGCGTGTTCACAGACGTTGTATATCCTTGGGCGGGGCAGAAGTACCAGAAGCTTGGAAGGAGGTTGGATGAGGGAAAACCCGAAATCCGTGATCCTCAACCAAGTGTGGTCGCTAGTGGTTGAAGAACAGGAGATCTTTATCAGTGGTCAATGCCGACACACTTCTCAACCTATGGGCAACGAATGTGCCCAACCATATGCCTCACGACATTATGCATGAGGCACGACGCAAGGATGCTAGGCGCTACAACCGGGACTGTTGACAACCTAGTGGCACCAGTGCAAAATTTGAGGACTTCAAATCCTCCGATCGACATCTTGGGAGCGTTGTACACATTCACCATACAGCTCGACATTTCATCGGCCCACATACTCCTGAAGCAAGCTATTTGTTGATACTATGTTAACTTACAACAGAGCTCATAGGCTCAGAATAGCTGTCCCACTCGCACTATTTGTCTTCCCCCTGGTTGCGGAGCACTTTCACTCGTAGAATTCCTAACTTTCTATGAGTGAGTTGATGTAGGCAGTTGATCATCATGATATTCTACTTATTCATGATACGTATCACGTCTCGTTCGTGATATAGAGTTGAAATTAGGAGCCTACTGCTCTGCGTCACAATAATAGTAGCTATTTCCGGGGCCACATGGATTAGGTTTTGCAAGTTTTGCAAGAGACCGGTTTTCAAGGTAGCTGAACTCAATGAGCATGTATACTAGAACGAGAATCGTTATCCAGATGATGTGTTACATTAGAGCATTCTACCCATCTTACTGATGTTGTACATTCGGATGTGAGCATGCTCGGCATGGTGGTATCATATCAACGTTGCCCTAGTGATACCCTAACGTGCCTAAAAGCGGCAGCTTCGGGTAAGCCCTGACGTTTTTGGAAGGCCAAGACATCAAATCCTACGATACCTGTTCGTGAAACCACACAATGCCCAAATTTGTTCCCCGAGAGCGCAAGCACAAGGTCCTCTTAAGGCAAAAATCCGAGAGCAATGGTGGTCATGGAAGGGGAATGCCCCCTGTGGGAGCATTGGTGGACTCTAACCCAGTCGAGCTTTTACCCAAAACCACGGAAAAAGAGCAGAGGAGACAAGACATGAGACACACTCTACGAGCTCAGCAACCAAAAGCGTCCGCTAAGAAACAGAAAAGATTGGACAAATACATCGTACGTTTAAATTCACTTTTAATACCTATTGCGTAAGCCGACGCATCTATTAGGACAAGAAACTGCAAAAAGAAGAAAATCTTGATCTCATCAAAAAGCTAGCAGATTCCAAAGTCGATACAGCCCTTTTACGCAGCTCTCGGAGATTGGGCGGTAACAGACCCAAGCGCGAATTGCTGAAGCAGGCTCTGAATGAGACAAAGGCGGGCCTTAATGTAGAAAACAACCGCCAGATACTGTACCCGGAACGAGATGACGAAAGTGACGACTCTGACCTGTACGATGGGCCTAGTGCCGTCTCTTCAGTCCATAATCTGGGAATAATCCAAGTTACGGGTCCTGGCAGTGGGCTCAAGCGGTCACTAGATTCTGATCTTCGTGGCAATCCTATAATCAAGAAGCGTCAGCGAATTGATAAAATCAGGCAGGTTCGACCAATAGTAGAGGTCCCTTGGGAAGGATTCGGTTCAGATGGTGATTCTGATCTCTTCCCTCCCGCCTCACCATCCAATACCTCATCCGCGGGAACGCAGACTGGCTCTGATGAGGATTCTCATGTAGACAGCGATTTCTCGGAAGAAACCGACCACGATCACTCTAGCGAGTCAACAAGCGAGGATGAAGTCGATGAAATTGACAGGGAAGATCGTAAGGAAAGATCATCTGCCTTCAAGGCATGGGCAACGCACCAGGTCAACGAGGCCTTGGGATTTACTCCCGTTCATCCAAACACATCAAATGACCCTTCGATCTCGAGAAAGTCAGACTCTAATCTCATGAACCATGAACCACGGCCGCCAGAGCAGGAGCCGCTCCCACCCGAACTCCGTGAATTTAGTACTGTCCCTGAGCGCAAGGCCTTCCATGTCGATGTAGCACGACCAGCAGAATTCGAAGAGGCTCGCCTCGCTTTGCCAGTCATTGCTGAAGAGCAAAAGATCATGGAAGCTATCTATAATCATCCCACAGTGGTGATCTGGGGCGCTACTGGAAGTGGAAAGACTACTCAAGTGCCCCAATTTCTATTCGAGGCAGGCTATGGCAATCTTGAGAGCACTACTCCAGGTATGATAGGAGTCACACAGCCTCGAAGAGTTGCAGCGGTCAGCATGGCAAAACGAGTTGGTGATGAGCTCGGCCAAGCAGCGAACAAGGTGTCTTATCAAATTCGGTTTGACAGTTCCGTGAGTGACAATACAGCCATCAAGTTCATGACAGACGGTATCTTGATCAGGGAAATAGCGAATGATTTCGCCTTGCTCAAGTACTCCGTGATCATCATCGACGAGGCACACGAGCGAAGTGCAAATACCGACATACTGATTGGCATGCTCAGCAGAATTGTAGATTTACGAGCCACCATGAGCAAAGAGGATAAGGAGGTCAAGCCATTGAAACTGATCATCATGTCTGCGACTTTGAGGATTACCGATTTCTTGGATAACCCCAATCTATTCCGCAGCGGTCCTCCGCCTTTGATAGAAGCTGAAGGACGCCAGTTCGATGTCATCACCCATTTCGCGCGGCGGACCGAGCGAGACTACGTTGAGGAAGTATTCACGAGGGTCTGTCGAGGCCACAAAAAACTTCCACCCGGTGGCTTCCTTGTGTTCTTGACTGGTCAAAATGAGATCATTGCGTTGGCTAAGCGGTTGCGGGAGGCTCTCGCAAATACCCAAGGCCCAGTCGCCGCCGGCCACAAAGTTAGAATAGCTCCTAGCGAAGTTCCACTGGAGACCGAGGACATGGAATTGGGCAATGAGCAATACCAAGCGACTGATATTGAATATGACGAAGATAGCGATGATGACCTCTTCAATTGCGAAGATGAACATGAGTTCGACGTGCAGGACGATACACCCGCTTCATTGCAAGTCCACGTACTACCACTCTACTCGCAACTCCAAACCAAAGAGCAGTTGCGCGTTTTCGAGACTCCTCCAGAGAACACCAGATTGATTGTCCTTGCTACTAATGTGGCAGAAACCAGTCTCACAATTCCAGGCATCCGCTACGTTTTCGATACTGGCCGTGCCAAAGAGAAGACGTACGACCGTATGACTGGTGTCCAGAGTTTCGAAATCGGGTTTATCAGCAAAGCAAGCGCCAAGCAACGAGAAGGACGTGCCGGTCGAACAAGACCAGGCCATTGCTACAGATTGTACTCATCAGCCGTATACGAGAAATATTTCAAGGAGCACGCGGAACCCGAAATACTGCGGATGCCAGTTGAGGGTGTTGTGCTTCAACTGAAAAGTATGGACTTGCAGCACGTCGTCAACTTCCCATTCCCGACACCGCCGGACCCCCAAAGTCTTGCGAATGCGGAAAAGCTGCTTAGCTACCTCGGTGCTATTTCTCCCAAGGGCAGGATTACAGAGATCGGCCGCGAGTTGTCTAAGTATCCGCTCTCCCCTCGCTTCTCCAAAATGCTCACAATTGGCCATCAACACGGCTGTATGCCGTACACCATTGCTCTTGTTGCAGCCCTTGCAACACCCAATCTCTTCATTCCTGAAAACCAGCTCAACATCTCTGCACCTACGCAGTCAGATTTATATACAAATAGGGACTATCAAGCAGAGGAAGCACGCACGAAGCTCCGCAGCGCCTACAACCATGCTCACCACCTCTTCAGCAGGCACTCCTCCACGTCTGACGCACTCAAGGCTCTCACAGCTATCTGCGCCTATGACCACGCACCTTCTAAAGAAGACTTGTGCGAGGAGATGTTCCTCTCCCCCAAAAGCGTGGCCGAAGCTAGTAATCTGCGCTCCCAGCTAATTTCCATCGTTCGCAATAACAATCCCTCCCTGCTTCTCTCGAATGCGGATGCAAAACTCCACCCGCCGTCTAAAACGCAGTCTGCCGCCCTCCAGCAAATAACCGCCGCGGCATTCATAGACCAAATTGCCATTCTGCACTCTGCCTCCCCATCGCCATTGGACCTCCATCGGAAACCAACCCGTGCTATCGACGTACCGTACTTGCCTCTCTTCCCCATTGCAAGCAACAAAAAGCAGATGGATATCATCGACACCGCAATTTTCATCCACCCTTCATCTATTCTTGCGCATCTTCCTGTCGAAGATCTACCAAGATATATCATCTACAGTCACCTTCAGCGCGGAACAGCTTCCAGTATTGAAGTACGTATCCTCCCCCCCCACCGTTCCCTGGGGTCAACACCATGTCCTGGGAGCATTTACTGTCTTCCTCACTCCGCAATCTGCGCATGTTATGGTTACAATCCAGTCTCTTCGGAGCACTTGCACTCAGTATTGCCCTCAATCACACCTTTACGCACCCGCTCCTTGTCTCACAAAACGACAACGCTGACTCCATATCATCACACAGAGTCTCAAAAAGCCACGAACGAGAATGCATGCGCTCGGCTCCGTAAGCGAGAAGCAAATCGCAGGACTGGCAAAGGGAACGCCATTGCTGACTTATGTAAGCCATACTCCCTTCCAACCATTCCCTTCTTTGGACTACATTTCCGGGTTTCGGTTCCGATGTATGGCAAATCCTGACATAAGTATCTGCGCAGGGAAAGCCAATTGACAGGATCGAAGAGGTGAAGGGGGATAGCAAGGCAAGGATATGCTGGGTGAAACCTGCGTTGGTGGGGGATAAGGGGAGTATGGGATGGCCGTTGCCGGTGCAGAAGGTGGTGCAGAGGAGGGATGCGAGGGGGGAGTGGAGCGTTGAGAAGGTTTTGGGGTAAGCTGCTAGATGTGAAAATGTGACACATATTTGATGGACCCAATCCCTTTAATTTGTAATTCGTAGTTGGGGTCTGATTTTCAAGGCTTTCATTATTGCGTGATCTAATCTAGATATCCTGATCCTCCCTCGCCTGCCTTGCCACAATCTCCCTCCACGTGCCCATAAACTCTCTCAACCCAGCCTCCCCATCCGCACCCGCATCCACGACATCTTTGGGCAGTTTATGCGCACTATACTGTGGTGTATTAAAGCTAAACGCCTCCGGATCATCACTGTTGACAAGACGGAACTCAGGCGTGAAAACGGCATCGAGTTCATCGTCTACAGCTCCCTCCTCATCGTCTTCGTCACTACTCAAGCTGGTTGGTGGTGTGATGTGTCCATTGTGGTCGCTGCTTGAAGTGCCATTGCCACTTAGAGAGAGCCGCAGGAAATTGGTATGGGGATCTGGGGTTGCGTTGCCGTACTCGCCACCTCGCAATTTGAGTATTTCCAGCCATGAGAAGAGGATGGGATCGGTGCGCGGTGCCCATGGGTTAATGTCGATGAGCCAGACGCGCTGGTGTGGTGGTGGGATATAGACGTCGAATACGAAGTTTTCGTTGGGGAAACTGCGCTGGAGGTTTTTGTCGAAGAAGGCTTGGATGAGGGATCGGAGTTGTGGTATTAGAGGTGGTAGGAAGGAGAAGTGGTTGAGGTCACGCTGACATATGCAGAGGAGATGGCGTGAGCGTACGAAGCATCTGCATTCGAGGGCAGGATTGAAATTCGGAACTGTCTTCCGGAGGATGAGGTGATATGGTATCTTGGAGAGAGACTTTGCTTTGTATGCGGAATCGTCCAGTTCTTCTTCGCTGTCGCTTCCTGCTTCGTGGGCACTGGAGTCTTCGTCATCACTCTGACAGTCATCGAGAACCTGCTCTAGATCATGCGTTACGAAATCTGAGCTTTTTAAAAGAAGGTAAATGTCGTTGGGAGATCGACATTCCATACTGTTGGTGGCTGCTATCCAGGTTGCGTCCTTCGGTGCGGACCAATTGAGCTTGGGTACTACGGAGCCGTTCAGATCGGCGATCGTGGATTTGATCTTTTGGTGGATGTCGAGCCAGGCTTGAGAGGGATCTTCAGCTTCCTCGCCATCGTCTTCGTCTTCGGAGTCGACGTCCGAGGTGCTTTCGGGGTTAACATCTTCTGGAGGGAGGCGAATGCCATCGGCGCGGAGGTAGGAGAGGAATGGTTGGGAGAGACGGATCAAGCGGGCTTTGGGAGTCAAAGAGCGATATCTGGCATACATGTCAGATGCGGGTCGAAGTACATGCTGGGAGTACTGTACCTTGGGTACCAAGAATGATAGGAGCAGTGGAGAATGTGTGACTTGGTTACTGGTGGGAATGGAAGCTCTGTTGGTGGTTCCGGAGAAGAACCCCTCACAACAAGGTCTGCTTCGGCGGTCGGCATATGGTTTTTGTGCTTGACTGCTGTTCGAAACAGACAGTAGGGAATTATGATAGCAACTATACACCATCAGAATGACACTAGAACTTTGAAGGCCTGCGATTAAGCTTATCTTATCCTCGTCGATCTCCCGCGATGACAGTGCCAAGGCTTAGCTCTACCAGATCCAATTGTGGACGTCCTAATAGTTTCAGTGTCGTCCATGCAAGTGTCGTATTCAAGAACCTAACTCCCTCGCACTAGTCGTCGCTGCTACATCACTGCGCTCAAATGTCCTCTAATGTTGGCCTGACCACTCCTCGAGGTTCAGGAACATCCGGCTATGTCCAACGCAACCTCTCCCATTTCAAACCCCGCGACAATTTCGCTCCATATCCCAAAGATTTTGATAGCTTAAAGCACCGGCAGCGAAAGCCAGATAAGGACATCCTGGATCATGATCGTTTACGGGAGATCGAAGTGAAGGTGTTTGACTTGAGGGATAAGCTCGAGGATGAGGGGTGTGTGCTCTCCACCTAAGTAGTTTTCTTGCACGAAAATTATCTTCCACCTCCATAAGACGGGCTAGGCTGACTGTTGTGTCTACAGTGTGGACGAAGAGGAAATCGAGCAGCAGACTGACGCTCTCCGGAAAAAACTCCTCTCCGGCAGCGGGAACACTCCGAAGTCAGATAGGAAAGGACAACTCAAACCACATCAAGTACACGAGCTAGCGGCTGCGAAGATTGAAGAGAGTGAGAAGCTGCGGAAGGCTTTGGGTATAAGCAAGAATTATGAGGAAGGCAGTCATTGGAACAAACAGGAAGAACGGCTAAGGGGTGGTCTGGATGACAAGCGCTGAATCGCATGCGTTTCGACGGCCTTCACAAAGGCTTAAGGCGTTAGGTTCGGGCATCGGCGAAGGCTCGGTTCTTCCATACTGATAATGGATGACACATTTGGCGCCAGTGTATGTGCAGCATTCCCCATACTAGACCAAACGTTGACCACCTGTAAAGCTAAAGTCTGTCTCGGGTCCAATGTCCTATTCACAACAATCTTCGCCCCCCCCTCTCGGTACATTTCCTCTCCTCGCTCACTTAGTCATTTACCAAATTTCTTTTGCCTAGCAAAAAAAATTCTTATGACTCCCAGGCATTTACCCTTTCTGCCAGCGGAAAGTGGATGTGCGAAAGACATGTCCATCATTTATTTGGGAATGAGGCAATGACCCAATAGGCGATGTGTCTGAGCCATGTATGGGACATGCTCTTAGTAGGATAAATGCCTCTAGTGGACCTCACCGACGAGCAGCAGATGCATGGGTCGCGAAAGCAGGAAAGGTGTCTCATTATAAGCACCAAGTCGTCCTCGGAATATGAAAAAAGGAGTTGAGGAATTCCAATATGCTGAAGGCTACTGCGTCCGCATCCCCTTGCCATCTAGTACGATTTGTGAACAAGGAATGTTCGTACGACAGGTTGGACAAATTATATTTCCTGTATCAGTCCAGCCAGCTGACCCTGGGCGTACTGTGCATTCGCTAATTGCGTTACCAATGTTCCTGGTTTACCTCTCCCGCAAGACTATCATCATCTATGGTTGAGACCATACGGTAATTGAAATATCCAGGATCTAATCAAAGCTCTAGGCAGACAGGCTAAAGCTTGTGACGTTTTTCACCTCTGGCCAATTTTCTGAATTCCTCTTGGGGAACGCCTTGCGCAAACCGTTCCAGTCCTCCAAACACCTCAGCAACATTCTGCGCGTCCAAAACATCTCGCTCCGGCTTGCGGATGAGCGCTTTGACTTGTATTAAGCTATCCGAATTGAGATGGTCTCCAAGGCGGTCATTCACCTCTGCCAGTACCGCAGCAATGAATTTCTCTTGCGCATCCTTGCCGGTATCAAAAAGCTTGTTGACAAACCCAACCTGCAGCATTTCCTCTGCTGTGATCCGTTTGCTCATGATCAGCGCTTCATTGGCTTTGCTAATCCCAAGACGCTGTACAAATCCACGGCTAGCTCCACCTTCGGTTACTAGTCCCAGTGAAGTAAATGGTGTAAGGAGGAATACATGCGGAGCTGCGTAGATGAAGTCACTGAACGATATGAGAGCGGCGGAAAGACCAATGGCAGGGCCATTGAGAGCGGTGATCAGAATCTTGGGATGTGTGTAGAAGGCATTGGTGACTTCGAGATTATTCGCTACGAAGCTCTTGAGTGTCTCGCGCCGAACATCAGCGGTAGCTGGGAGAGATTTGGAAATTGTGACATCGGCGCCACTGTATGGTGAACAATTAGCGAAAGTAGTGATGAGCTCGTAAGTGGTACTATTTACGCAGAGAAGTATCGGCCCGTTCCAGTTAGGACTGTGATGTAGATATCATCGCGCAGGGCTATTTCTCGCAACAGACATGCAAGGCGGTAATATAGATCTTGGGTGAGCGCGTTGAGCTTCTTGGGGACGTTGAGGGTGATGATGGCAACTTTGCCTTGTGTGGAGAGGGTGATTTGCTCATTGGCTGCGGACATTGTTGCAAGCCTTTGATTGATGCCCAGAGATACAGATGTGACCGTCACAAGCGGCGTTTGCAAGAAAAGAGAATCAATCCGGAATAGTAGATGGGAAGGCCATTACACACAAGACCAATTGCCTATTCATCGCTGCACCAGCTTCCTGTGCCCACGGCATGAGAGGGGGTTGACAATGAGCGAAGCTCCTGGGCCGAGGTCCATCTTTCCGTCCACACAGCAGTGGCGTTACCAGCGTTCCACATTCAACAGACATCAAGCACCTCAACCTGTCATCATCGGCACATGGCATCAAGACACTTTCAAAGGCTCTGGCACCATGCCAAAGCCTCACCATTCAGCCTGCCTCCTAGGCTCGCAACCCACAGATCCGGCGGTCCCAACCTAGAAGTCTTCAAAGTATGCGCCATCATGTTCCTCCCACCATTCCCTACACTGACACAGTCCATTTCAGTTTGGCATGTATGTCATGTTCCCCATAGCCTGGATGTGGTACTTCGGCACCAATCTCGAGACCCGATTTACGGTGCCCGACTTCTGGCCTGAACCGGGGACTACGCATACGATTCCGTTTGAGAAAGAGGATTTGAAGGAGATGGGGGAGCGATTGAAGGCGGAGAGGTTGGAGAGGAGGAGGAGGAGATTGGAGCAGGCTAGAACGGAGATGAGGGGGGCTGGGGCGGAGGAGGCACGGCGGATTGAAGGGAGTGACGAGAAGGTGGAGGAGAAGAGGGAGGTGGCGGCTTCGGAGGAGACGTTTGGAGTAGGGGCTATTGAGAAGTGGGCCAAGGGGAGGTGATGAGATCGTGTATGAATGAAAATGGCATAGGCACGGTTATTAGCGAGGTATGACTTGAATTTACAATGGCGTTGGTTGGTCGGCGCGGTAGGATTCATGGGCATCTTCAAACACTCACCAATCCCAATTCACAATGATATACCACTTCACATCACAGTTGCATTGAATAGAAAGCAATGGCGGAGTTTGTGGGCTGAGCGGATCCGACTGGTGCCTGACTATAGATTTATAGATCGGGCGTTTGTATATACGTCTAGCACGCATGAGTCGTTATGCATTCGATCTTTTCATGATATCAGCACGATCCAATGGAACCAATGGATGGCAACGAGTTACCTAGGAAGCTCTCAAGGTTTTCAGGAGAATCCACATCGACCATCATATCTTCCTTGGGATCCCAGATGATCTCCGAGTCCTTGATTTTGAATCCAAGTGTTTGAGCAAGAGAGCTTGCAACCGCCGTAGTCTGGCTCGGATCCGTCAGGATCACAACGTTACCCTCATCCTCAATCTCAACATCGATAGCCCCTGCCTCTATCGTCCGGTCAAAGATCTCCGCCTCATCAATATTACGGATATTCTCGAACACGATCTTTCCCTTTCGTTCAAACATATGGTTGGTAGGGGTCACTGTGCCCTTAGATTCCTTTACCGCAAGCCGCAGATCCGTTAGAGTCCGTGCTTTCGAGTCGGTCTGGCATTCGACGATGACGGAGACTGAAGGAGGAATCATGGCTTCAATGCTGAGGCTTTCCAAAGCGATGCCGCTTGGTGATACGCCTTGACCCCGTGCTATAGCACTCTCTATCGAGGCCTTAGGAAACCCTATTTTTTTGGCCCTTGTGACGGCGTCGGCGAGATGTGGATTCATCTGGGGATCTGGTCCATCTTCTTTCGAAACTCGCTGTAGCTCTCCTGCTATGACGGAGCGCTGCCTTGTCACGGAAGCCTATGGCCAATATTAGCCACTCTGCGAAGAACAGCTTTGGCATGTGTGATCCGAGCCAGAGCACATTTCTTGAGATTGTGATTTGTGGTAATGAGAGGATCACTGGAGAAGAGGTTTCCCCAAGTTGGTGGCCGTTGTGTGTACGTACATCTTCTTTGGCCTTGTCATGTTTGATCTTAGACCATCGGTTGTGCCCTGAACCAAGCTTGATAGCCACGGAGAAGCACCGTCGACTTCCACATAGCTGGAATGACCTGCATGCTCGAGTCACGATCATGCCCTGACGTGGATCGATCACTGAAGTCGACTGGTATTGCTGCTTCGGGGGAACTTACGTTAGGCAAGAATGTTATAGTAGATAGCTCGTCGTATTCGTATCCAGTCTTAATCTAGAAAGCTCAACTGCGGACTCGAGTACGCCCATGTAAAACATAACGAGCACTAACACCATTCTAGCCCGTTTAACTGATGTCAAAAATCCAAAACGTTGTAACTACGAACGGCATTGTTCCTCATGAAAGATTGCGCGACAATGGCCCAGAATTAGCACCATCCAAGGCGTCACACCCCCAACTCGACATCCAAAAGCTGCACTCCTTGCCCTCCGAACAGCAGGATCTTCAGCTCTTCAAGTTCTCCGTAGACCTCGAAGATTATCTGATCTCCTTGGACTTCGACGAGATATGTACTCAGCAGGCAGATGTAGCCAAAGAATTGGTAGCGGTGATTGGGCTAACATCCCCTGCACCGTCGAAGGCAATCCGGAACTGCCTTGGTCGAAGCTACGCTTGTATACTCGGAAAGGGAAACAGAAAGATACTCTTCGAGTCTGTGAATGTCTTGTGCAGCATAATCAACGAGGTTAAAGCGAAGGGAGACAAGGAGCTACACAACAAGCACGCCGCTGTTCATTGCTTGGGAGAAATCTACAAGGCTGCAGGAGACAGTGCGATCAATCTGTCCAGTCTTGCTTGCTCGAGCCTTTTACGTCTATTGAAGCCGGCCCAGACTCATGCGGGGCTACGGGCAGCTATATTCAGGGCTCTTGCAAAAATCATTGGCATGATTCAGGGTTCCATCGAGGAGACGATAGCTCGTGATATCTGGAAGCAAGCGAGATCGGCGGCGTCAGGAGACAAGGCCGCTCTGGTACAAGCAAGAGCATGCGGATGCCTAGAGCAACTAATCAGGGATACTAAACACTTCGATACCACGACGGAGTTCGAGAGTTTAAGAACGGCCATCTGGAAGACATGCGAGAGCTCGACACCAGCCCCTCGGCATGCGGCGGCCTCTTGTCTGTCTGCGGCGCTCGTAAAATCGTACTCCGACAATGTTTCCTCGAAGTCGTCCCCAAAAGCGAAGAAGCCGAAAAAACTGAACAGAAACCAGGCGGCCATTCTTGAAGAAGGTGATGAGACACCGTCAAGACCAGGTTCGCCCACAGCGAAAAGGACAGTCACCAGGCTCGAATTATCGTTGCCAGACATACTCAGACAGCTGTCCTCCCAATACCACAGGCCGAGCACCAACAACAAAGTCCGAGCTGCGATTACACACTGCTACATCAGGGTTCTGAGAGGTCTCAACCCCTCATTAATTGAGTCAAGCTATGGGAGGATTGCGGATCACCTTCTCGGGGAGCTTTTGAGCCACCAATCAGTCACTCACGACCGGTACCGGCTGTTAATGACCAGAAGATTTGTACAAAAGATCTTGGCCGACTGTGTTGCTTCGGCAATCCTCGGTGAGACTGGACGCATCAACGCAGCCAGAACTCTGATCAATGAGGTGCTGAAGAACTATCCTCCAGTACTCAAAGAAGTGCCAGAGCCATCGAAGCACGCCTTGATCGGCGCATTGGACGCGTTGGCATCTATCATCAAGTCGCTAGGATCGGCTTTCAGTATACTTGGGGACAGTTGCCGCGAGGCTCTTGTGCAGGTTTTACAGCACCCCAGCTACACAGTGCAGATACATGCTTCTCACTGCCTTCGTGCTTTTGTATTGGCATGCCCACAGCAGCTGCTTTCGTGTGCATCGATTTGTATGAACAGCGTTACGAGAGAGCTTGGCGTTCTGACAACCGTTCGCCAATCGCCCCGTCGCTGCATTGGATATGCCAACGGTCTGGCCGCTGTTCTTAGCATGTCACCCTCGCAACCACTCTATAGCTCTCTTGAGATTTGTTCGCGTGTCTTAGCTACAGCTATTGATTTGCTCAAATCAAGTAGCAACGAGGAGCTTCGTGTGGCATGGACTCAGGTGCAGGTTGCTTGGATCCTGATTGGTGGTCTCATGGCCTTGGGTCCAAATTTTGTAAAGATTCATTTGTCACAATTTCTTCTGCTGTGGCGCAATGCCCTACCCAAGCCCCTGACAAGAGAGAATACAGCGCAGCGCTCTCCCTCAGAACTCTCGTATCTTACACACGTCCGAGAATGTACGCTTGGATCCATCCTGTCATTCCTCGAATTTAACGGTAGATTGATAACCACGGATGTTGCCAAAAGGGTAGCAGTGATGTTACAAAATACTGTTGAGTATCTAGATAATCTACCCAGGAAGAAGCATAGCGAAGATGTATCACAAAAGCTATTTTCGTCCCTGCAATTCCAAGACCTGATTCTCATGGTCCGCCGGAGGGTTTTGCAATGCTATACGAAGCTCATCAGCTTCAGTCCGCATTCTAGTGGCGAGATTCTCTCGCAGTCCAATCTTCTTACTTGGGCTGTGACTCTGTTTGCAGATCCTGACAGCTATACTCCTGGATCGCTAGGCTCTTCGATTGCCAATGCAGCAGGCACATTCGAGAGTGTCTGGGATATTGCGGACAATTCTGGCTTTGGGGTTACTGGGTTAGTCCGTGGGTCCAACATCAAACCTTTACCAGGAGAACAGAGTGCAGCACAACTTGCTAGTCGAATATACAATGGGATCGAGTACTCCGGTATTGATGAAGCGGTAGGTTCGGACGAGGTCCCCATAACACATTTCTGCTGACCAGACAAGCTTTCGAGCCCGATATGTGGAGCCCAAGAGCATGATTCCGTATGCCTTTATACGGGTCACCAGGACAATGCTGAGAACTTACCAGACCCTCCAGCAACGGAATTGGTTAATGCTGCCATCGTGTTGTTCGCTACTGCACTTCCTCTTCAGAGCTCAAAAATCCAAGAAGGCGTGCTCGAGCAGCTTGCAACGTTCCTGTCTTCAACTAGTCTACAAAGAGATCCTGGGAGAAGAGCTGCAGTTACAGTGAACGCAGCAATGGCTCTACTCGGTATGCTAAAAGTTGCCGTTGGCGAAACAGTCGCCGAACAAGGGGACCTCAAGCACCCCACCGTCGAAAGAACGATCGAGGAGATTCTGAGGGTGAGAAAGCCAACACCCCAACCTTTGGGAGTGGCACTGATTGTGCGATAGGGGTTGCTACTCGACCCAGACCGCTGTATCCGATCAATTGCCTACGAGGGAATTGGAAGGCTCTGTAATAGCTCCGGCAATACCTTCACGACGAACGAAGTCAACTCTCTGATCGAAACCATTGTCTCCAACAGAGACCCTTGTGCGCGTGCTGGTTGTGCAATGGCTCTAGGATCCATACATGTCAAGGTCGGCGGCATGGCCGCAGGCTTTCACATGAAGAAGATCCATGGAATACTATCGTCTCTATGTGGCGACCCTAGCCCTGTTGTTCATTTTTGTGCCATCGAAGCTCTGTCCCAAGTCGCTGACTCCGCAGGTTTGACCTTCTCCGGACACGTTTCTAGCACCCTTGGACTGCTCGCGCGGCTGTGGACATGTGACAGCCACAACGGGGAGTCTTCTCTTTCTACCACCTCCAATGTCGAGACTGAGTGGCCGACTGCTGTTGTCATTGCGCATAGCATCGACTCGCTTGTCAACGTTTTAGGCCCTGATCTGCAGGATATGAGCAAAAACAGACAACTAATGCTGGACCTTATGAAGCAATTCGCGCTCGACGACGAGTTGATGGTTCAGGCTGAGTGTCTGCGCACCTGGGAGCACATCTATCTCTACGACTCGGGTCACGTCGATCTCGCCACTTACGTGCATCGGTTACAAGACAATCTTCGCTCTCCTAGCAACATAATTAGGGACGTATCAGTGGATGGCCTCTACAACCTCATGAGAAGGGATGCCGAAGAGATCCTCGCGCTTGGCTATGAAGGGCTCGAAGACCAGATTTGGCTCACTCTCAACAACAATCCCAACCAAGAAGGCGCTCGCAACCTGGTTCAGTCTTGGCTTGCTCAATCAGGCCTTGTCGAGGCCGAGAAGTGGGTTTCGCGTTGCCAGCACGTCCTTACCAAGACAGCAACGACTCAAGCAGAATCGAAAGCTGCGCCAGAACCGAAACCCTCAGCTCAGCCTGACCTGCAGGATGAAGAGGTGGCGGGATTCAACATTGAAGAGGGAAAGGATCAAAACTCCGCTGCAGTACCTGAAGCCACCCAGGAGTTGCTAAGATGGCAGACTCGGGGGTTCGCTCTAAACTGTCTGGGCGATCTGATCGCTATCATTGGAAAAGACATTGAATTGGATCCAGAGTCAGCGGCTGGTCACGCTTTGCAAAACAGGATTGCAGATGTGATTCGATTGGCGTTCCTGGCATCCACCGCGTCAGTGGCCGAGCTGCAGGTCACAGGCTTGCAACTCATCGACCAAATCTTGAGGGTACGATGACGCCAACTCCAGGTCCTGATTTTGCTGACTATTACAGATATTTGGTTCCATGCCGGATCCCGATTTTTCGGAAGCTTTACTGCTCGAACAGTACCAAGCCCAAGTCAGCTCTGCATTGACGCCAGCCTTTGGTGTCGACTCGTCCCCAGATCTTGCCGCTGCAGCAGTAGATGTCTGCGCGACCTTTATCGCTGCTGGCCTGGTTACTGATGTCGATCGCATGGGGAGAATCCTAAAGCTACTAGTGACAGCACTGGAAACCTTCACTGGTAAAGTGCCAATCATTCAAGTTACGACTGTGCTAATGCGATAGCCAGATGATGCACAAGATGCTGCGATTGGTGAGTTACGTGGTCTCAGCCCCAACGCCCAAACCATGGTTCGCATGGCGGTTCTCTCTGCGTGGGCGGAGCTACAGGTTGCCAGTATAGAAAAAGCCTATCTCGTGAAAGTAATGAAACCGCATGTTGCTAAACTTACTCCTTTGTGGCTCTCATCGCTTCAAGAATTCGCGCGCTTAAGATTCGAACCAGACATCTCGAACAACACTGGGCCGGCCAGACCAGATGAGGGCTTGGACGTCGTATATGCTGCTCTGAACCGGCAAACATTACTGAAGGTGTGTCGTCCAATAAACACAATCGTCTGAGACACACACTGAAGTACAGATAGTTCTATCAAGACTCGTGGCTCAAGCTTGTCGACGCTATCGCCAGCCTCATCGATCAAGACAGCGACTTTGTTTTTGACGCATTGGATCGAAAAACAAACATTCCGCCAAAGTTGAATGACTTTGGTGCAGATCGTGATCGCGGTATCGATTACCGTGAAGAGCCCACTGCTTTCTTCTTCGTACTTTTTGGTATTGTGGTCGAGTCGTTGACTACTCAACCGAGCAAAGACTCTCCCAATACAGATTCCCAGACTCTTGGTGCTCTGTCGGCTCTAAAGAGAATACTTCGACCCTCCGTTGCAGGCTCCGCTGTCTTCGAAGGTAAAGTCTTTTCGGAGACCATGGAGCTTTTTGCTCGGCTAGCCCTTACTGAAAGCCTTAACGTCCAGCTCGTAATCGTGAATATTGCGAGGGATCTATGTCTTACCCATCCAGCGGCGAAGGGCGAAGACGAACAGGGAGACCATATTTCCGAAGATACCGAGCAGTTGTTCGAGCTTACTAGAATTATCGTCCTCGTGCTGGCTGGCATCCTCCCCAATCTTGCGGAGCAAAACCCCTCCGCTCGCCCACAACTTCCCGACGAAGCCGTCACAACAATTCAAACATCATTGGAAGCCCTGGTAGATGCCGCAGACATCTTTCCATCTATAATTAAGACGGACCTTCATGCCAGCATACTGCATGTCTTCGCCACTATACTTAGCACAGGTGCTTGCCAGGCCCGTGTCGTGCCCCAGGCCTTCCCAATCTTCAAGCGATTCCTCCAGAGCCTGACTTCACCAAACTCCACCTCTACCTCTGCATCTAGCGACTTAGTGCGTGGGTGTCTTCACCGCTTTCTCACCATCTTGTCTCATGCCCAGCGCCGCGAGGCGGAAACCTCATTACCCTGCGCCAAGAACACGCTTCTGGCAAGCACCATCATACTTACAACCGCCTCTCGCTCTCTCGCACCTAATGACCCACTCATCACACGCGCCTTGGACGAAATGCTGGATTGCCTTCAAGATCTTGGCCTGGCCAAAGTTGTCGCTAGCTGCCTTCGCTCCCTACTCATGGTAACCCCAAAGAATGAGACCGACGAAGCAATCGCACGCTATCTCTTTCCGCGCCTTCTGCGCTTCACGGCCGACACAAATCTACCTGACCCTGAGAATGCACGCTCTCTTACCGCCCATGCCCTTACTTCTTTCGTGACCACCATGTCCGGTTCTGCGAGCTCGGCAGCAATGTGTATAATCATACCTTTGCTACTCACTCGAGCTTCTGTGGAGGGCAAAACAGTCTATGCGGAAACCGCGCAGAGGCTACTGGAATTAGCGGGTGGAGCACTGATGCCTATCTTCAGGGGTGTGGTCGCCAAAATGAATGCTGAGCAGCGAGCATTCATGGAGACCGTGATCCGAGAAGGTGGTGGTGCTGGAAAAGGTAGTGGAAGGGGTCGGGGGCCGAGTGGTGCGGAGAAGGAGGAGCCCAGTATTGCGCTGAAGATGACTTTTGGCGGAAAATGAATTTTGATCTACTTATTCTTAGCATAGCGTGGGAGCAGTGAATTTGGAGCGTTTTCCGCATTGCGATAATATTTTCTTTTAGGGTGATTGTCAGTTGGCTGTACAAGCCAAAATGTAATCATACTTCTGATGCGTGTCCGAAACCCGGGGTATCAATATAAACCATCCAAACCGTTCCCCAAAACCTCCCAAACAATGTTGAATGCCTCACCCCCTTCCCTGCACCTACCCCAAAGAAACATATCCCACATTCTCCGTCTTTTCAATCCCACCACCACCCTCACCCGTCTGCGTTCCCATCTCCCGGCTCGGCACCGTATGCCCACCCCCTCCCCCGCTACCAGTACTCGTCGT